>Ga0114923_10002119_pt1 | contig 13514 bp, 17 predicted proteins | sample SumtaG_FD_89578 | JGI IMG/M metagenome (GOLD analysis project Ga0114923, IMG submission 89578) | Deep subsurface microbial communities from Indian Ocean to uncover new lineages of life (NeLLi) - Sumatra_00157 metaG | ecosystem: Environmental > Aquatic > Marine > Oceanic > Sediment | place: near... | reverse complement strand
GGTCCGCAGGTGCATTCATCGGTAGAGTGGAAGTTAGTGCTTTTTCACGAGCTACTGAGATAATGGAAAGGGTTGAAACAGCAATTCTCAACCTCTTTCCGGAGTCACTCCGGGAAAGGGTCAAGATATCACGAACATCGGCTGAAGGACACCTAAAAGTCCCTCTCGTAATCATATCCGCAATTATGGAAAACAAGTCACGATGCAAGTCGATGTTTTCCTGGCTTTTGTCAAGTATAACGAAATCAGATAGACATCATCTACTCCAATCTATTGAAAAACGTCTTAGTGAAGATTGTGTATTCTTTCTTAGGATTGATAAGCAAGCAGCGTATCTTGGAAACTTGCAGCTTGCTCAGGTACATGACGTGATTAGTGTCAAGATTCATTTCAGGAATTTTCCGCGTTGTAAATTTTCTGAAGCCGAAGATCTAGCGACTATTTGTATCAAAGCTGCTGGAGATGATGATTAATGCCTGCAATTGATTTCAATGTGAGGGTTACTGATAGGGACAGCTTGGACTCTTTTGCAGATATGGCAAGCACACTTGGGTTCAGTGGGATTGTTGTTCCCACCAAGGGAGAACCTCCCAGAGGCTTTGAGATAAACAACGTAACGATATACACCCGATTGGATATCAAGAGCACGAAACTAGGGGTTTTGAAGAGGGAACTTGGCAAATCTCGAAAGAAATACTCTATTATTGCAGTACCCCTTTCAGAGATTGATATTGCAAATTGGGCTGCAAAAGAAGCACGAGTTGATGTACTCACATTTCAACCTACTAAAACTCATCATAATCTCCGTGGTAGCACTGCGCGTTTAGCAGCTAAAGCAGGAACTTCTTTTGAAGTGTCAATTGCACCGTTATTGAATGTAACAGGCCTTACCAGATCAAAGCTCATCAAAGAGTATCGTGAATCGATTACCACAGCTTGCAATGCTGGAATGAAGGTAATTCTCTCAAGCGGTGCCTCCACGCCTATTCAGATGAGGTCACCATGGGCACTGAATCACATTGGGACATTGTTTGGATTGAATACACAGTATACCGAAGATTCTATCTCCAATCATACACACACTTTGCTACGTGAGAATGTACAAAAGCTTGGAGATAATCACATTGCTGCAGGCATAGAACTAGTATCTCGAGGTGGAGATGAATGAAACCTAATCGGAAGAGGTATGTTCTTTTTACGATACATCAGGATGGGCCATCATTTTCTGACAAACAACTTGCATCTACGATTTGGTCAAACCTGCTATCGCTTTATGGCGAGGTTGGAATAGCAGACTGTAAGTTGTATATCAATGAATATGATGAAAAAACCGGGATTGGGTACTTGCAATGCAACGCATCAAAACTTGAGTTCGTGATTACAGCTGCATCATTAATCAAGACCATAAATGGCACAAAAATCTCATTTCAACCAACTAAAACATCAGGTACAATCAAAGCATTAGGTCGATAGATATCTCGATTATTTTAGCACTGTCTAGAATGAAGGCTTTACTTTCCCACCCGCTAGTATTCTTAGATGCAATTAACCATACAACCGGATTGAGGTGCATGTTTTTCTTGTCAAGACTCGACGGTTTAGCTGAAGCTGGGTGTGAATGGTAAATCCCCACCATTTCTTCTCCTCGTTTTTCAGCATCTATCAATAACTGATATTGAATAACAGGATCCACCGAAAATCTAGTTGTTGATTTTGAAGAATTTTCAACAAGTTCTATCCTTTTCACAATCACATCAGTATGTTCAACATTTCCAAAAAGCAACGCCACTGATTCGAGAGGTGAAACACGTTCTGCGTGAAGATATAATGCATCCAAGTCCGATTCTAACAAGCGCAATCTATAATTTTTGGACATAAGTCATTCTCTCAGCATTGCTACCTGCGATGATTTTACTGTTTCCAGCACAATGCACGTTTCCACTTCACCTACACCGTCAACTCTGCCCAGACGATTCTCAAGGAAGTCCTTCAATTTGGAGAGGCTGTCAACAGTAACTTTCAACATGACTCCACAAGCACCATCAAGAAAGTATGCTTCGGTTACTTCTTCATATTCTTTTACAGTGTCAGCAATTGCGGTGGCTTTTTTCATCTGAGCTTTAACACGAACAATTGCACTTATGCTTCTCCCAATTTTCAGCGGGTCTAAAACAACAGTAAAACGGGTAATGATGCCTTCATTTATCAATCTGCGAACACGGCGTCTTATGGTTACCTCTGTTCTTCCAATCTCAGAAGCGATCTCGCTATAGGACCTTCTTCCGTCCTCTTGGAGCAAGACAAGTATCTTAATATCAATTGGGTCCAGCGTCATAACTTTGGCCTCAAAACCTGCAATTGGTCCACAGACATCCCATCCATTTCTAATGATGTAGATATACCTTACGAAATTGGCCTATCAACTTAGATAGACGATTCCTATAGAATCCGAAGCGGTTCTCCAATGATTGAATCTTCTTTCTCAGACATTGTTGCAATCAGTTCGATATGCTCTACAAGACGTGAAGCGCTTCTAATCTTCTTCTCTAGCAGCTCCTGGATTTGGAAGATACCTGAAGCATTACTCATTATTACTTCTATTCTTGCGGTCTTGTGTTCTCCCTTCTTGATTTTCACTCGATGAATGGACATAGCTGATGCTGAGTGTATATTTACACTGCCAGCTTCGAATGGGATACGAGCTCGCCCTTTCGTCATATCCAGTGCATCTGCTATCCCTACTATCCCAGCTTCAATCGTACTTGGTGTAATGGTCTTATCATGACTGTATATCGCGTGGAGGATATGGTTTCTAACATGTACTTGTTTGTGCACATCCTTTGGATACACTTTAGGAAGTATTCTGTTGAGAATATGTGTTGCAAGAGAAACTGAGAATATATGATGGTCATCTCTATGTACAACCATTCCAATGTCATGAAGATAGCTTCCCATCATCACAATCAATTGGGCATCTTCGTACGTACCTGTTCCTTCTTGTACAATGGTTGGTTCCACTCCCTTTGATAGCGTAGTGAGTAATTCCATTCCATTCTTAACTACGATGAGCGAATGTGTATGCCCATGATCAGAAAAATGCATGCGATCTATTGCCATGCGGTTTGTATCCTCTAGCATGGTCTGTACTTCGATATCTTTCTCTAGTGCATCAAATGCTACTAGACATAATTTGTTATCTTTGAATAATTTTCTAACGCGGTCTTTCAATGTCGGTCTATGTTTGTGATGGCCCTTTGCCAAATTATAGGCCCCCTTTCTTTTTCTTTTCTAATTCTCCTTGGAATATACAGGAACTCCTAAAGTACTTGCGATATAGTCATTAGATTCAGGAACCTATAGTTCTATTTTCAACTTGATTGTTTGATTCCATGGAACAATCTCAGGTTGTTTCGCCCATTTTGTGAATTTTCGAATGGTGAATACAGTCACTATGATTGCTATTGGGATTAAGAGGAACGAAACTATCAATACTCCCATCGTGTTGTAGGCTTCAGGTGCCAGCATATCGATTACGATGAATCGCACGAATAGATTATGAATAGTATGCATGACTACAGGTCCGATTATGCTGTTAGATTTCTGATACATATACCCAAAAACAAGTCCGCTAATGAGGGTCACAAATACATACTGGAACGCATACCCAACAAAACCCGGAAAATCTATTCCCCCAGTTATGTACAGTTTGATTGGCCAGACAATATGCCAAAGTCCAAAGAAACCTGACTGTAGAAGATTTGCTTTATTGGCTGACATCTTCGTCATGAATTGACGCATCATTAGTCCTCTAAAGAGACTCTCCTCCATGAAGGAGTTGATTATGTAGAAACCTAACAAATATGTTGTCAGAAATGCATCTACTTGCGTTAAAGCGAATGTAGGTTGTGCCCCAACAATTATCATCATTATGATGTCAATTATTATTTGAAGCCCATCAAATACAATGAACAGCAGTATTCCAAAAATAATACTCAGCCACAACTTACTGGTATGTACACCAACTTCTGCTACAGACCTGTTGATATATCTCAGATAAATGAGAATCAGTATTATTGGGATGACCTTTGAAGTGATTATACTGAACGGTGTTTCATCAAGACGGAGCACGAAAATGTCCACTAGTCTGATTCCAAACGACAATAGAAGAAAAGCAAATGCAACTAAGATCGCATTTCCAGATGTCTGAACTTCAGTATCAGTCATTTCATCAAGTGCCAATCATCATCACCATTCACCGATTCCATATAGAAATCAATCTTATATCTTGGGCCCTCGACACATATCAACTAGTGACAGCTTTAATGGCTGTTAGAAAACAGGCTTGATTGTAATTATCACAATCTAATCGGGTTCGGTCCAATCGCTCTTATCTCGTCAGCGAACGTATTAATCTCTGATGCGAACTTGTCCCCTTCTGCCGCTGAAACGAACACCATCTTCACTCTTCCCTCGTTTATTCCCAACTGAGCAATGAGTTTCTTAGCAAACCTAACGCGTCTTTCAGCTCCAAGATTTCCTGTCTTGTATGCGCAGTCGCCAGGATGGCATCCAACAACCAGCACACCGTCAGCCCCTTCTTGTAACGCTTTCAATATGAAATTGATATCCAGCCTCGCAGTGCAGGGCATTCGGATAATTCTAGCCGTCGGGTCATACTGCAACTTCATCGTTCCCGCCAAATCGCTTGCTGCGTACATACACTGCATACATCCGAAAATTATGATATTCATGTCCTTCGGGGGCATTAGATGGCATCATCCTTGAAATATGTAAACTCCGAAGGGCTTGTCCCCCATATAATCTTTCATATCGATAATATCTTTGGCTGCATGCACCAACCTGTTCCAAGTCTTAGAAAAAGGCCCCTCGATCAAAAACATCTATCATGAGGTTGCATATTATTCAGTAAACTCAGCTACTCCACGAACCAACACAGGAACGTCTTTTGCATCCCTCATTTCGAAGTGAATAACATGGATTCCGTCATCTTTGATTCCCACGTCGTAAACCTTTGTCGTTAGAATCTGGTCCAAGAACACAGGACTAGAGAAGCGAACCTCCATGCTCTTCAACCGACTTGGATCTCCCTTTAGGAGCTCATCCACAAGTACTTGAGATGCGAGAGCCATAGTACATAACCCATGAAGGATTGCACTAGGAAGTCCCACACTCCTAGCAATTTCGTCACTGGTGTGAATTGGATTATTATCTCCGGATGCTTGAGCGTACCTCAAACCCTGATCATCAGTGACTACAGTAGTTCGATTCACAAGCAACTTTCCTTTCTCAGGAACCTGAGTAACCATTCTGGGTTTTTCCTCACTTGACGACCTCTTTCCCCTGATTAGTAATCGATAGAACATCTCTATTACTAAGACTTCTCCTCGCATGCAATGAACCTGTAGGTCCAAAACCTCGTGTATTCCATGCTGTTCCATATTGATGATTGTACCTGTAGTGTGGATTTGGTCCCCTGGACGAAGAACTTCTCTCCAAGATATCTTATGTTCCGCATGGACCGCCCTCAGGATATCAAGTTTCATCTCTTCTCCATCTTCAACTAGTTGGTTGATAACCGAGCGCAAGAACACCACTGGATAAAGGGGAGGAACCTGTTGGACATCCGGTACCGTGTTTAGGTAGCGTGGATTCTTTTCGTTGATTGCTAGGGCAAATTCCCTAATACTCTCTGGTTCAACCAGTTGAGGTCCAGCACTGTATTCTTTTCCAAGAAACTCCCGGTTCAATTTCACAATCTCGTCAGATACGATTGCACCTTATACTTGTTATGTGACATCCTGAATTAGAGGTAGCTATCAAACTTCAACTTACAGTTTCCACTTTATAGAAGTAGGACACTCACTCGAGACTTTTCCAGATTGCCTTCCACCATTCAACAAACGGACCATTCGGAGATATATTGATCCCAGCATCTATTTCTATCCTGACAGGCATGTCGTTCTTAACTTCATTGATATCAATCTCGACCAACGCGTATCGTTCATCTGCCGAGAACGACTCTTCAACAATTCGTGCAACACCTCGAACGCTCACAGCGAGATTTGGAGGGCATATCATGGCAACCATTACGCGTGAATCGCGTTTCAAATTGGCAAGAGTGTCATGTCTTTGGTGAACAAGAAATCTGAGGATGTGGGAATTAACAGCTCGCATACTACCGAAGGGTGCAGTTCGTGGAGAACCATCCTCGTCAATAGTTGCAACAACCGAGCTTGGATTGAGAGCCCCTTTCGGTTTCTGCCATGCAGCAAATACCTCGTCAGGAAGTTTGGGAAGGTGTAGCCATTTTTTATCTGGAATCTTTCTCTTTGGGTCGCTCACGATTTCAACTCCGCGAATATGAAGTACTTGGTGACTTAAAATGTTTACAACAATTGTACTAAAGAACAATCAATCTCCAATATTACCAAACTCATCTACAGAATCAATTCCCAGGTTTCTCCAATAAGATCGTGACCGTAACTATGATGTTTATCTTGTTCCGCGAACGTGAATCCATTTTTTTCGTAAATTCTTCTTGCACCTAAGAGTACGCTATTTGTCCACAAAACAATTTTTTTGTATCCACATTGCCTAGAAAACCTAACGCATTCTTCAACAAGTTTATTTCCTAATCCCAACCCTCTCGCTTTTGGTTCAACAAGTAATAGTCTAAGTTTAGCTGTTTCATCGTTTTCTTGTACAATAAAAACAGAACCAACTGGTTCTTCTCCCATCTCTGCAATCCAACATCGTTCTCGATCAGGATTGTAATTCTTAACAAAATCTGCAACTATTTGAGCTACAGCTGCCTCAAATTCCTCATTCCAACCATACTCCTGAGAATACAAAATCCCATGACGATAAGTTATCCACCCCATATCACCAGGTCTATGATATCTCAAAATAAACGGATTCGCATACTTTAGTTCCTTGTCCAAAATACTCTCAATTGTATTCATAGATCCTAGTAATTTTAGCTGATCCATTTCATCGAGGTTATTAAGCAAATCAGCTATTTCATCAGAGGATCTTGAGTCGAGTTGCTCAAAAGCCTTTCTTCCGATATCTGTGAGACTTAGAAAACGATGACGTTTATCTTCAACGGACACAATTCTTTCAATGATTTTTTGTTTTTCAAAACGAGATAAAATCCGACTTAGGTATCCATGGTCGAGACCGATTTCTCTACACAAATTTGTCGCAGTTATGTTGTCTCTGTGAGCAATTTCAAAAATAACCCGAGCTTCTGTAAGAGAATATGGACTATGAAGTAAACCTTCACGTAGGACTCCAATAATTCGAGTATAGAACCGATTAAACTCGCGAATCTTTCCTATCCTTGTTTTGGCTTTTTCACTCAACATATTATTACTTGACTCAGTCAAGTATATTATTTTTCTTATCCGCGTAATTGTATGAGATCAAGGTTTCTAGAATGTTGGTTTGTATCCTGGAGGTGGCCAAATTCCAAGTGCTTGTCGAGTAGCAACAATCTCACCGAAGTGAAAGGCATTGTGTTGGATAAAGACCATGAAAGCTGCAAAGGGTGGTACCTTTGGCCAAGCTGGTAGATCCTCATTAGATTCGATTATGCTAGTTAATCCATCAGCTTCCTCTAGTCCTTTCTTAAACTTCTCAACCAAGGCAACCCAATCATCATCTTTCTTAAGTTGATCATCAGTAGGCCAACTTGTTTCATTAGTCTTTGGCCAGGCTACAGATTCCTTTCTTAATGCACCCAGCATCAAGTCCTGCCAAAAGACAATATGATGTAAAATGTGCCAGCAAGAGTGTTCTCCTTTGTCAGGAGTCAGACGAGCTGTTTCCGCTGTGAGTCCTTCCAGTGCTTTCAGAGGGTCCATATGGATATATTTCCCCCTGAGTCCGCTCTTTATCGATTTCTCCAATCTCTCGAACATAGCTTAGCCATTAACTATGTTACTGATTAATCTAATCATAGTAGTAAATGCAATTGTTAATTGATCGAGGCTAAGAGATTGCGTCAGATTCTTTCCGTTTACTAATTTGAATAATGTTTGCATTTTCTTGAATAGAATAAAACAGCTTCATCAGAAACCTTATCACAAATTAACAATAGTTATATTATCAACTGAGGTTTGACAATGTCATCTGAATCGACAGAACAACAAGATGGAAACGAATTTGATGTAGCGATACTCGGAGGTGGGCCTGCTGGGTTATCTGCAGGAATCATCTCAGCCTACAAAGGACTACGGACTGTTGTTTTCGAAGGTGGTACGTGGGGTGGTCTCCTCTCGACAATATACCCATACAAACACATCTACAATTATCCCGGAGTTCCGAAAGTGCTCGCTACTCATATTGTTTCGGAATGGGTCAGGCAAGCTGCTGATCAAGGAGTCTATTTGATCCGAGAAAGGGTAACGAGTGTTTCTCCTGACCATGAGATTTTCACAACAGAAGGGGTGTATAAAGCAAAGGTAGTGATAATCGCGACAGGTATGCGCCCTAACATCCTTGGTATTCCAGGCGAAGACAAGTTTTCCAGAAAGGACAAGGGTGTATATCCCTACGTCACAGAACCTACCTTCTTCCGTGATAAGAGAGTCCTTGTCATCGGTGGTGGTGATACCGCTCTTGATGCTGTAGTTGATGCTCACAAGGTCACAGATGAGATTTGGATTGCACATCGTAAAGACGAATTCAGGGCTGCAGAAACCACTGTGAGTAAAGTTGTTGATGACAAAATGGCTGAAATTCTCTTCAATACAGAAATTATAGAGATTTCTGGTGAAGCTGAAGTATCGCAGGTCAAATTATACAATAACCAGACCGATGAAAAATGGACACTGGAAGTAGACAGGGTTATAGTCGCAATCGGATTGATTCCGAATACAGAGATCTTTGCAAATATGAATCTTGAAATGAATGGCAAGTTCATCAAGACTGACATCGATATGCGCACCAATGTTGAAGGTGTTTACGCCGCAGGAGACATTGTTTCAGTATACCAACTGGCAACCGTTGCTGCTGCTCAAGGAGCCCTCGCAGCACATAATGCCTACAAGTACATCAGGAAACCCTACTGGAACGGAACTAATCCCTAAAATTCCTCATCTGGCTCTATGGATAATACAAGTACTTGTACTTAAGAAGCATCAAGTAAATGTGGTGGCTTAATTATCGCAGAATTGCTATTCGTCCAAATCTACTAACATTAAGCTGCAATTCATCTCTAAATGTAGAAACTCGTGCTGTTTCAATCCTTATGCGTTCTCCCACTCTGACTTGTCGAATCATTTCGTCCCATAGAACAAGTTTGATGGATGCTGAATTATCCTTTAGAACAACTTCAGCAATCTGATGATGTTTATCGTCTTTCTTAGAAAAGACCTCTTTTGATTCTGAAATATTTTCGATTTTGCCTTCAATGAAGTATCTCTGATCGTTATCGCTTACATCTGCAATCCTAGTGATTTCAAACTTATAATCAGGATCTAGTATCAGCTGATATGCTCGTAATTCGAAATCAGGTACCCACCTAAAGATACCATATTGCTTGAATCCTATCTTCTCATAATATGCCTTGGTTCTAGTATTCCAGTCGGGTGTATCAAGAGTCCATTTCTTTACTTTTGGATATCTTGCTTTGATTAATTCGAATGACTGCGTACCGATACCCCTCCGATGAAAATTAGGATCAATGAAGACGTTGACGATTTCATGATGAATGTCTGATATCTTAATGACGGTAGTGCCACCTACTATTTTTTCATCGTGCATAATCTTCAGGTATTCACCCCATGAGGCCTGTATTGCTCTTCTATGATGTTCAACTGAATCATAACCTGGCGGCCCTCCTTTACCGGGAGCACCAACCTCTGCATCAGAATCAAAAGACGGTGTTGAGATTTCGGTCAATATCTCTGCATCCTCAGGTTCTGCAAGTTTAATTGATACTTCAGTCATTATCTGCACCTAATTATTCTGCACTTACGATTCACTCATACCCTAGGTGATAACTCGTTCGCTCGGAATCTTTGAGAGTTATAGAGGATGATGAGAGTCGATACGTGTAAACCCCGCCCTAAATCTTGCTTAGTACGAAAGTGAAATATCTATTGTTTTGTTCTGAGATGACAACTGGATGTAGATTGTATGGTCACTAACGAACCAGATGAAATTGAAAGGATTGTAATGGAATATGTTTCAGGAGTAGTGGATTTTGATTTCCAAAGAGCTGAAAATGCATGGCACAAAGATGGTCTGAAGATAACGTTCGATAAAGAAAGAAACGAACTAGTTACGGAAACAATCATTGAAACTAGACCTGATTTGAGTCCAGACCAGATTGAGTTGATAAAATCCAAGATTTCACAAAAGAGCAATATCGAATCTGTTGATCGAACCGGCAATGCTGCTAATGTCAAACTCGTATGGTTATCTGAACGTGATGGGAATATACATGAATACACTGACTACATTCTGTTACTTAATCTTGAAAATGAATGGAAGATTGTTGCAAAGGTTTCCGATGTTCGAAAGGTCGATTGACTTTCATTTACAGAATACTTAGAACACGTGTTCTAAGTTCATTTCATTTCCCTGGGCAAGTTTTGGAAAAATTCTCACTTATGATGTAATTACTATGATTGCGAGGAGGATTATACTCACAAGAATCCCGATACCATATGACAGGTTAAGATAGGATAGGATTGTAATTGTATCAAGGAACAAGAATGCATACGTACTAGCAACCAGTACTAACAGAACTACAAGAACCAACAATAGACGTTCAAACTTTGACAATGGCACCTTATGCAATGAGAAGAGTCGAAGCCATAGAACTACAAGTAATCCTGCAAGTGGTGGTACTATCAAAGAATTATACAGATGGGAAGAAGTAAGATACCACTCAGCTGGGATCTGATATTTACCAATCTATCCTGGTACTGCTCTACCTCTTTTGCGTATACCTTTCCGTGGTCTTTTCTAACCTTAGACTGATATCCTTTCCATAGTGAGAACTTGACACCACCAAATTTACGTTTGATGCTATCTATTTTGCTCTCCTCATACTCGGGTTGGAATACGCTCTTTATTGCTGGAATGATGTACACAAACAACATCAGTGACAAAATACCATAAACTGCCACCGCAGTTTCAATCAAGTCAAGACCTGTAGGGATTGTAAATATTCCCGATATCTTGATAATTCCGTAAGCTGCAATAGCGATTATTGGGAGCAGCAAAACAATCTTCAAAATGCGTGCTAAATTCTTATTACCCTTGATTCCCTCTGATGATAATTTGAGTACGATACCACAGACGCTAGCGTACGTTAGCATAATTCCAATACCGCTCAGAAACTTCATCAAAATCATATCGACTGCTATAAGTCCCCAAAAGGTCTGAGAAGTAAGCAGATCTCCTACACTCCAATTGTTGACAAACAGGAAATAGATCAGTACAGGCACACCAACAAGGAATCCTATAAGATATGCTTCTCTCTGTTTTTGAGCGATTGTGTTTATCAGTGGTAACTCCATTTTGTAGACACCTCAGTGATGCATGGTTTTCAAATTCCCAGTGGAATAAATATTGAAATGAATATCAAGAGTCCGAAAGTTAGCAAGAACCATCCAGATATCACTCCAGTGTTCCTCCTAAATTTGATTAGGATTGCAGTGTGAACTACTCCATTGAGAATACCATTCAATGCAGCACCTATTCCATAGATTATTGCCCATGGCTGCCCTGACACAATAGGGAAAAAGAATAGAAAACTAAGTAGCACAAAGACATGACTGAAAGCTACTAAGAAATTGCGCTTCTCTTTCATCTGTTCGGGGGTTCCTTCAACACTAGCTCTTACCTCCGCTTCAATTTCCCAAGCTTTAGTATATCTTTCTTCAAGAAAATGTCCTGCCATTGCAAAACAAAGCATGAGATACAAACCAGAGCTAAATGTCAGAGTTGATACTTCTGCTGGAAATACAAAGCCCACTCCAATTGACAGTAAGATAAGAGTAACTAAGAATACAACAAGAGGGTGTGCAACTTTCAATTATGGGACTCCTAAGTTGCTAGTGCCAAATCCCACTTTAATGTTCTCCCCTTTTAATCAGGTTCGACTAAACCAGTTCTTCTGCATCTGGTTCCCATTCAGGATAGACTATACACAAGAACTCTAGGGGTTCTGTACCAATATTGTCAATATATTGGATGGCCTTTGGTGGAATGTACACGACATCCCCTGGTAAAACCTCTGCTGAATCATCATCAATATGCATAAGCCCCTTACCTCGAGTAATGCAGTACACTTCAGATGCGGTTTTGAATCTGTGCGGCAAAGAAGATGTCCCTGGTTCTAAGGATGCGTGAGCCAGACTATATCCAATATGCAGGTTTTTCTCATCGTGTTTTGGATTGAGATATTCCCTAATTTTAGTGTCGTCAAGAGCGATAAATTCTTTCAAATCACCAAGTTTCTTGATTATCATGATTCCCAAACCTCACTAAACCTGACAACTTGGGTAAATATAACTTGTATTGAAACCGATTCGAACATCCTCTATTGTACTCAGCTACTCGGAAATTCCATTCCTGTTCTATATCCAATTTTCCTATACTGTGTGCTATCAGAACTAAAGGCTGATAAGAATTTGAAAAACACAGTATTGATATCGGACCCTACAATCGGTGAAGACCTCGACAAGGTGAATTCTATAATGCTCTCGGAGCGAGTACGACGTCTAAGAGAACAGAGTATAACTACTGAACCGTACATCTCTACAGAGAGAGCTGAATTACTAACTGACTTTTATCAAAGTGGTATTGCTGATAGCGAATCCACGCCAGTAGCACGTGCATTAGCATTCAAGTTTCTATTGGAAAACAAAGAAATCGGCATAAACAAGGGTGAGCTAATAGTCGGTGAAAGAGGCCCTAGTCCTCGTGCGACTCCAACATATCCTGAACTATGCTGTCATACGATTGAGGACTTGGAAACCGCGGATGCTCGTGAACGTTCCCGATTCATTGTTACCGATGAAGTGAAGGAGGTTTATCGAGAGGAAATCATTCCCTTTTGGAGAGGAAAAACCATGAGGGAACGCGTTTTTGTGGCAATGTCCGAGGAATGGCTGTCTGCATTCACTGCTGGTGTTTATACTGAATTTATGGAACAAAGAGCTCCAGGTCATGCTATTCTTGATGATAAAATCTACAAGCATGGGCTCTTGGATTTCATCGGTGATATTGAGAACCGGATAAGTGAGATTGATTTTCACAATGACCCCGAAGCCTATGCCAAGGATCAGGAACTAAAAGCAATGAAAATTGCGGCTGAAGCGGTAATTGTTTATGCACAACGTCATGCAGACCTAGCGAGAGAGTTTGCTGATATTGAAGAAAACCCTGATAGAAAGAAAGAGCTTGAAAATATAGCTGAGGTATGTTCGAGGGTTCCTGCGTATGCACCACGAAACTTCTGGGAATCCCTACAG
>Ga0114923_10002118_pt1 | contig 13518 bp, 7 predicted proteins | sample SumtaG_FD_89578 | JGI IMG/M metagenome (GOLD analysis project Ga0114923, IMG submission 89578) | Deep subsurface microbial communities from Indian Ocean to uncover new lineages of life (NeLLi) - Sumatra_00157 metaG | ecosystem: Environmental > Aquatic > Marine > Oceanic > Sediment | place: near... | reverse complement strand
TTCGATGCAATAAACCCCGGTCTAACGGCAACCCGGCTGTTTTTGACGTAAGCCGCGTAAAACGCTTTTTTCCCCCTTTGCCACTCGGGAACACGCACGGCTTTATCCCGGTTCAGTTTTATCGTTAGTGCATCGCCGCCGATAGAGTTTCCGGTATGATTGAAAGAGACGCTGTCCAGGCATACCCATATTGCCGGCACATAGAATCCGCCTTTTTCGCCGCTGTCCAGGATATCAAGGCCCTCTTCGTAGGCACCGTATTTGCCGGAAGAATTTTTGAAATCAATCACCACATCGTATCCATCTTCCCGGGTTTTCGGCCTGTCCCACACCTGCGTATACATGGCCTGTGCGCACCCGGGCTGAAGTAACACTTCTTCATAGCCGCCGGAAACGTCGAGCAATGGGTCACCATCTTGCAAATCTTTATTTTTGCTGTGTTCGATTACATATACCCTGGCCTTTCCAGCTTCAACATCGTGTCTCCCGGACTCCATGGCCACCCAGATTTCTTCTATAGGGCTAAAGTAATCTTTATATATGGGATCATGCGGGTAAGACAGGGTACCCACCATTTTGTGACGAGACGGGGCCTGGCATGCCAGCTCCACATCGCGGCCCCCTTTGCCCTTTTCAGCGGACTTTGCATTGGGATCGATTACCTTAAACCCAACTCCATAGCCATCATCTATTAAATCATTCTTAAAAAGTATACCAAACCTTTCCCGGGACACGACGACATCATAACTGCCGGCTTCCAGGTTGTCACGCTGCCAGATCGATTGTGTGAATTCCGTCTGCTTTTCCTTCAGCCTGGTAATGATCTTTCCTTTGAAAAATTCTTCATCATCCAATTTATCGCCGACTCTCCATGTCCACCGGTCTTTGAGCACATAAATGTACAGCATTTTGTCATTTATCTGTTCCAGGTTCCTGGCAGCCAAATACACATCATCTTTATAAAGGCGAAACCTGTTTTTGGGATGCCCGTCTTTGTCACAGGTGTATATATAGGTATTCGCGGTTGGCTTTGATACCGGGATAGGGTCTTCGCGGATAAGTTCATTCCCCTGTTTGATCATACAGTTGTAATTATGTTCGTGGAAATCCGGGGCAGTTCCTTTTTTTCCTTCGTCTTTGCCATAGGTGAGCCCCATATCCCACCATAAAGCACAGGTGGATATGGTTCCCAGTATATCGGAAGTAAGATGCAAATGAGAGATTTCTTTGCCATCGGATCGCATGACATGTATCGAATATCTTTTATTGGGCTCAAGGAAAAAAAAACTCCCGAACAGGGAATCCGATATACCGATTTCTTCTATATCGAAATTCGGTTTACCGGGCAGTTTCAGTTTACGGCCAAAGCCATCGGTCAGCCGTATCCGGGGTTTCCATTTTTTGGGGGGGGGTGGATGCCCCAGGGCGCCGGTATACCATTGCAAACCAAATAAAAACAACATGAAAAATACGTTTATCATTTTCAGTTTCATCGAAACCTCCTGCGCCCATTTTTATACCTTTCTTCATATGCACACCCTAAAAATAAAGGACCGTTCATATATTTTAATGAAGAAAAAAAGAAAAGTCAAGGGGGGACCCCAGACACAAATATTTCTAATATTTCTAAGTGCCAGGGTACCGGCTATAAAGCGAAAGGAACCGCCGGGTACACGTAGGGAACCACCTGGCCGGTTAACCGAGAATAAAATTCACTACCAGGGCGAATTGCCCGGGCAGTTCCATTTCCTAACCTTCTTTGCTTATCTTCGCGTATCTTCGCGGCTAAAAAAAAAGCCCGCAGCTATTGAAATACTTTTTTATTTTCTATAAAATACTAGTATAATCGAATGGAGGTTGTGATGAAAAAAGTGTTATTATTGTTCATTATTTTGCCGGTATTAGTCAGTGGTTTTGTCTACGCCAAAGTGGTGGCCGCATTCCCCGAAGTAGGGAAAGCGGAAGTTATGGTGCTGGATGACCGCCGGATTTATATCACCGAAAGAGAAAACATCTATATCTATTCCAGGAACGATTATAAACTGAAAACCAAATTCGGCAAAAGAGGTGAAGGTCCGAAGGAGTTTATGCTGGTCCCCCATTTCAATTTGTCTATCGGTGTTAACAGCAACAAAATCACCGTCTACAGCCTGGGAAAAATTTCCCACTTTAGCAAAGAGGGTGTTTTTATCAGCGAAACGAAGTTGAGGAGCAGCCGCGCTTACGATATCCTGCCGTGTGGAGATTTTTTCCTGGGAGCGGTACAGACCCCGGACAAGCAGCGGATGTATAACTCCGCTGTCCTGTACGATGCCGGTTTAAACAAAATAAAGGTGCTGAAACGTGTGGAAAGCCAGTTTAGAGGTCAGGGAAAGGGGACCCACCTCCTGGAAAATCAACTGGTCTTCCGCGCTTATGGAGACAAAATCTTTATCAGCGACTGCGATCCCTTTGTGGTGGATGTCTTCGATAAAAAGGGCAACCGGCTTTATTCCATCAAACGTGACGTAAAGAATGTCCCGGTTTCCACTAAATTCAAACAAAAGGTCCAGGAATTTTTTAGGAAGGACCCGCGCTATAAAGATATCTACGGTTTTCTCCAGCCCATTACCTGTGCCGACCACTTCCCGGCCATCCAGGAGCTATTTGCCGATCAAAACAGGCTTTACGTCATAACCTGGCAGCAGAAGGGCAATAAATACAAATGCCTTATCTTTGAAACCGGCGGCGTTAAATTTATTAAAGAGATCAATATACCGCTCCACTTTAAAGCCAATATGATGGAACCATATCCCTTCGCTTTCCGGGAAAACACCTTTTATCAATTAGTGGATAACCCGGAAACAGAAGAGTGGGAACTGCATGGCGCTTCATTCTGAAAAGCCCGTTGCGAGCGGTTCCTAAAGTCATCCGCTTTGAAAAGGGGACGAGGCGAAAAAAGAGGCGGGCAGAAATCACCATTTATTCCTTGTGTCTCTTTGTGTAACTTTGTGGCTAATCTAGCCCTATATTATATTTCTTCTTATCCGTATTAGTAAGCGTTGGCACACCTTTGCTATCGACAATACGGATGATCTCTTCCGGGTCTACCAACCGTAACTGCGCCGGGCCTTTGGCAGGTGCGATAAGAATATATTTACCCCCGGGAGAAAATGAGGCGGCATATACCATATAATCTTCCCTATCGCCCGTAAATATAAATACCTGGTTACCCTTCAAATCCCACAACCGTGCGGTTTCATCGTCACTTCCGGTAATAATATATTTCCCATCCGGGGAGAATAGTGCAGAGTTTACCGCCTTCGCATGTCCTTCAAAGGCCTGGATTTTTTCACCTTTTAAATTCCACAATAGGACATTCCCATCGTTGTCGGCAGTAACAATAGATTTCCCGTCAGGAGAAAATTCAGCGGAAAACACTTTATCTCCGGGACATTCGAATTTCCTTATCTCGCTGCCGCTCGAATTCCACAGCCGTGCCGTTTTATCCCCACCGCCGGTAACAACATATTTCCCATCCGGGGAAAAAACCGCCGAATACACCTCACCGATATGCCCTCTAAATACTTTACCATCCGGACGACCATCCAAACCCCACAACCGGGCGGTTCCATCACGATTCCCGGTAAGAATTTTTTTTCTGTCAAGGGAAAATGCTACTGAATTTATGCCAACTTTCACTTTTAATATTAATGGGTCTATTTTCTTTTCACCCAGTTTCCATAACCCCATTGTATTATCATCATAGGTGAGAAAAACAAAATATTTCCCATCAGGAGAACATGCAGCCTTTGTCCCCAATCCCAACTTATGCTCCACACTGTTTATTTTAACCGTTTTGCCCCCGGAAAACTCCCATAATATCAATTTTTCAGAACTTACCGCCACAAAGCGCATCGTTTTGTTTTCTTTAACCGGACAAAAGGCGGCAAAAAATTCGATTTTTTCACTTACAGGGGAGGAGAACCAAACTTTATCAAGTTTTTTGCAAAATCGAGGGTTATAATAAGCATTCAATAAGGCACTATATGTATCCGGGTTATGGGTATACTCCTTGTAGCTCCATTCCGCCAGGCGAAAACCGAGGTTCGGCTCATTGTTTTGGAAATTGGCCGAATAAGCAAAGATTTTTAACAAACGCGTGAACCCACTTTCCAATTTAGCTTTTGTTTCCTGGACATCGGCATACCATAGAAGTATAACGAAAACAATGGCAGCGATACTAACGATGGTAAAAATTATCCGCTTGAATGCCCTCTTCCTTTCCTCTAAATCTCTTTTTCGTCTTTCCTCCGCCTCTTTTAATTCTGTTTTTCGTCTATTCTCTGCTTTTTTTAATTCTTCTTTTCGCTTTTCCTCATGCCTGCGCTTATCACGGTTATCCTTCAAGATAGGGGCCAACACATCATGGATCAACTCGATGTAATCGATATCGATACGTGTTTCTTTCCGGATGATACGCCTGTCCACCAGTTCTTCAATATCTTTGCCCGTGACACCGTACCCGGTTTTCAACGAATCCACCGCCTCCAATTTGCGGTACCCGTCCCCGGTGAGCAAGCGGTCTTCAATGGCGATTTTTACATCTGGTCTAAATCGATTGATATTTTTTTCATAGTAATCCTTGATAATATCTTCAGTGTAAACATCCTTAACCAATTCCCCGGTAATTTCCTCTTCGTCTTTATCCAGGCGCTTTTGGTTGACCTGGTAACACAAGAGACTTAATAAAAAGGGTTCGATTTTCTTGTTTTCCCATGAGTCGCTTCTCTTTTCAAAAGGCTTATAATCCGCATCTTTCGCACCCGGGATTTTCTTTATAATTTCAATCCCCACATCAGGGTCCGAGATGATCTCTCTTCCCGGTTTTAAAACCGCGTCGACGGCATCTTTCCCTTTGATTTGAGATACACGGTACCGGCTGAACCGTACCGATGGGATATAGCGATACAAGGTTTCCAACTGCGGCAGGTAATCCTCCCGCAAACTGAAAACAACCCGTAACTTCGGTTCCCCGGTTGAATAGGGAACCGGCTGGTCGTTCTTTTTAAACTTTTCCTGGACCGTTAGCGGCACCCGGTTTTCGATCAAATCCGCGATTTCGATTATAAATTCATTGACACTGCCGGGCGCACCCTTACCCACGGTAAAAACCTCTTCAAACTGGTCGAAAATCAGAAGGGGTATCACAAATCCTTTCAATATCTTCACCTGGTAAAAATACTCCCACAATGTCAAATCGTCCAAAGGCCGGGCATCAGGGTCCAACTCTTTTATTTTCGACTCGATGTCCCCTTTTGCCTGAGCAATGGGATGTTTCTGCGTATCGCCGAAATTGAGGCGCAAATAAACCGGCAGGTAAAAGCTGTTCCTGAACCCGTGAATCAATCCCGCCCGCAGCAGCGATGTTTTTCCAACCCCGGATTTTCCGAATACAACGGTCAGGACATTCTGTTTGATAAGATCAGTCAGGCCGTTAATTTCCCTTTGCCTGCCGAAAAAGTAATCCCTGTCCTTTTCACGGAAAGAAAATAATCCTGGGTACGGATGCTGAAGGTCAACGGTATAATCAGCATCATCGCCTTTGTATGTATCCGTTCCAATTTCCTGCATGATGGTCTTATCATGATAAAGGGGTGAGTCCCTTCACGATTTCCTCGATGATTCGATCCTTTTTTTTATCCAGTTCCCACATGGAGAAGTCTCTTATAAACTGGGGTATCCGCTCATCGCCGCGTTTGGTCTTGTCCAGGATGATAGGAATGACATTGAAACTCATGGCAGGATTATATTTGGCCACCTTCAGTCGGTCTTTAATTGTCTTCCCTTCCACTGCCCACATATAACTCTCGCTGTTGGTGAGAGCGTTGTCTGAGATCATGGGAATAAACACATTACAATTCCAGATCTCTTTTTCGATAAGTTCCCGGTGCTTGCCGGAAGCCAGGTTATCCACATCAAGCCAAACGCTTTGTATCCCCTTCGCCACCAGGAGTTTTTTCACCTTCTCCACCTTCTCCCGGTCCGGGTTATTATAACTCAAGAAAACCCTCCCATCGTACCGTTTCGGCCGGTTTTTTTCCCATTCCATCCACCGCTCATGTAATTGGTCCACAAACATCTGGACGTTTCTTTTCACGCTTTTGTCCAGCAAAAAAATATTGGTGCCGAAGGGCTTTAAAAATTGATGCAACTCCGGGCAGTAATTGACTTCTCCCGGTACAAGGTAATCGTTCAGTTTCTGGTCTTCATAGCGTCGATTGGTTAAAATCCTGATAATGAACCGCATAAACCAATCCTCGAAATCGCAGCCGATGAACAGCAGGCTTTTGTCTTTCACCCGCCGGAGAAAATATTGCGCCAGTTGGTGGCGGCTTTGTTTACCGGAAAGGGTGAAAATATATTCCAACATCTCCTCATCATTAATGGCCGACGCGGTAACATTCTCAAAGCTCCCCAGTAAATTAAATACCGTTACAGGGGCTTCCTCTTCTTCATCGCTGTAGGTGGAGTCATCGGACATTTGCCCCAGCGAATAATCGATCACCTTCAATTGGCCGGGACTTCTTACCTCGCGGAGGGCTTCTGCCAGCCGATCGTCCAGGGTGGTGGAGATATAAAATTTAAAATCCCCGATCTGTGCTAATTTCTCCAACGGTTCGGTATAAAATCTCTCCTCATCGATCTCATTATAAATGGTCTTGACGCTTAAAGGAATGTTTGCACTGCGATGCTTCAGGGCCAGTTCGCCGACGGTTTGACCTTCGTAACGGATTTTCAATTGACCGGTTAATTTCCGGGCAATGTACCGGTTTAACGGGACCAGTTTATCCTTTTCATCTTTCACCAAGCTTAAATCATACCCGATCACAGGAACAATTTGCTCGCCTCTCAAGTTATTGATAAGGGGATTCCAATCCATTCGGTTTTATCACCTCCGATATGACTTATAATTTACCATTCCGGTTGGCATATCTTTTCGTTTCATGATGTCATTCTATACGAAAAAAAAAAAAAGTCAAGAAAAAATATGATCCCCCGGCAATTCGTTTCAACCGCTAGGGAAAAAAATGGGGCCAAACAAAAAATATCACCACATTTACTTTCGAGGTGGTATTCACTGAATTTTGCAATTACCAGCAATTACCAGCAATTACCAGCCACTTGACTTTTTCCCCCCCCTATTGTATAATCCACTTGCTTTATGAAAGGTATAAAAATGAATAGAGGTGAAAATAAATTAGGAGAGAGAAAGATGAAATTTTTTTTAATCGTGGTTTTAATTGTTCTCGTGGGTTCGAGCTTACAGTTCCCACTGGACGAACCCGGTCAAACCGGGCATCGTGATCCCGGCGATTTTACCGGGACCTTTGAAATCCAGTGGAATCCCGGTATCCGGGTTTCCATTGAACGCGGATGGGAAAGAAACGGACGGGTACCGGTGGTTTTATCTTTCGGTGACCTGGAAGTATCTCTATCGGTGAAAGCCGGTAACATGACCGCTGCAGCGGGGATTGAGACCGGGATAAGTGAAATGCTGTCCGGGGACATCAATCTTCCTTTCACCATTTATGAGCAAAACCCGGCACGCACACGGATGCGGTTGTCGGATGAAAGTATGCCGGTTATCTTAAAAATAAACCGGGAAAAAACGCAGGCGGCTATCTATATCGGGAACAGCCGGTTGAAATTGAATCCCATCCGCGTAACTTCTTCGGAAATTGTACCGGGAGAGTTGGTGGAATTAACCTTCACCGGTTTAGATGTTTACGCCTATAAGAGATTTATTTTCAAAAATCCCGGGAAGACCATCCATGCCCTCCCACTCCACCCGGCACCCGGCACCCTTGAGCCTGAGTTTAACAAAAACAACGTATGGGCCATAAAGCTCGATATTAAACCGGAAAAGGGAAGATTCATAAACGAGGGAGGGATAAAATGAAAGGCAAGGTAATCGTTATATTATCGTTTATTCTATTATTCATGGTCTCCGGCCTGGTTTACGGTGATATCTCTGCGGATGAGAGGGCAGCGTTGATCGCCCTTTATAACAGCACGAATGGTGATAACTGGAAGGATAACAGCGGCTGGAAGATGCCTCCGCTGCATACGGACGGTTTTGCCATGCCGGGGACCGAGAAAGACTGGTATGGCGTATATTGCGACCAGTCGAATACAATGGTTGTGAGAATACGTTTGAGTGAGAACGGCCTGGTGGGAGAAATCCCTGCCGAGTTGGGCAATCTTCCAAATCTTTTCTATCTCTCCCTCAGAGGTAACCAAATAGGGAAAAACAGAATGGGGGAAACCATCAAATCTGAAATCCCATCTGAATTGGGTAATCTTAAGAATCTTAAAGAACTTTACCTTCACCGAAACTTCCTGAATGGAAGTATCCCAAAGGAATTGGGAGAACTTTCGGAACTTAAGATTCTTTACCTCATCGAAAACAAACTGAGTGGAATGATACCTTCTGAACTGGGGGATCTCTCAAATCTTGAGCTGCTTTACCTCCACAAAAACCAACTGACCGGAGAAATTCCTCCGGAACTGGGCAATCTCAATAGCCTTACGGTTCTTTCCCTCCGCTCCAACCAACTGACGGGAGGTATCCCCCCTGAACTGGGCAAGCTTGAAAAGCTTGTCAATTTTTATCTCTATGATAATAAACTGACGGGAAGTATCCCCCCTCAACTGGGCAATCTTTCAGAGCTTGTCCATCTTTACCTCCGTGTAAATGAACTGACCGGAGTTATCCCATCGAAACTGGGCGATCTCTCGAAGCTTACCCATCTTTTGCTCAATAACAACCATCTGACGGGAAGTATACCCCCTGAACTGGGCAAGCTTGAAGAGCTTGCCGTCCTTCACTTGAATTCCAATCGATTGGGGGGGAATATCCCCTCAAAAATAACAGAAGGTTTCAACCAAGAGCCAGAAATTTCAGCCAATCGTTCTGATTTTAGACGGAACGCACTATATACCGATGATGAGACGGTGAGAATTTTTTTAAACGATAAACAAAATGGCGGAGAGTGGGAACGCTACCAGACCGTTGCACCAATAGGCGTCACTGCCCAGGCGATTTCCGCCGATTCGGTTAAAGTGAGTTGGAGACTCATTGCTTATAACTTTGATCCCGGAAGTTATAACGTTCTTTACAGTCAAACGCCGGGTCCGCCTTATATATGGTTTGGCGCAACTAAAGATAAAACCGAGCGCGATATGGAAGTTACGGGTCTCGAGCAGCTCACCCGCTACTATTTTGTGGTTCAAACACAAACCGATCCTATACCAAGACCAAACGACAGCCTCGATTATCTTTATAAGTATAATGAGAACTTAGTAAAAAGCGAGTGCAGTGCAGAGGTGTCCGCAACCACTCCGCACACCGATAAAATCATTTCGGGAAAAGTGGCCGAAAAGTCGGGGGAGGGGGTCGACGAGGTTATCCTGTTCTTTCCCCCCAATGAATTTGAGAGAACAAAAGCCGACGGCACCTACAGACATGCGGTTAAACACGGTTGGTCGGGAACCGTTGAACCCACAAAAACCGGTTACAACTTTGACCCTGATAAACTTCCACTTCCACCTGTAATCTCCCACCGAACAGGGATAAATTTTAAAGCCACAAAGATTCCCCTGGCAATTTCAGGGAATGTGATGGATGCCTTTGGTGACGGAGTCGAAGGTGTTACCCTGACCTTTACTTCCTACAACGGCGGAACTGAGATTGAGATAACAAATTCCAACGGTTATTACAGCCATCCCGTCAATTATGGGTGGTTTGGTAAGGTTACTCCATCAAAAGACGATTTTGTTTTTGATCCTTCATATAAAAACTATCTCGGCGGTGTAAAAGAAAGCAAGGACGGGGAGAACTATCATTTAGGCATAACATTGACCCTTACCGCTTCACTGCATGAAGAACGTACCTTCATAATGATAAAGAACTATGCAAAAGTAAATTTAACCGCTTTTGTTAGAGAAGTACAAGAATCACAGGTAGACAGGTACATCATATACAGGAAAAGATCCGATGACGTCTACCGGGAAATCGTGACGATTCTCGCTTCCGAGCTTCAAGAAGGCACGCCTATAACCTTTGAAAACAGGTATCTTGAAAAGAATGTGCCCTATACCTATCAAGCAAAGGCCCTGGAAGCAGGTGGCCGCGTAATCGGAAAATCGGTACCGGTAACCATAGGGAGGTGATAAAATGAAAAAAGCAACTTTTGCACTGTTTACAATTCTATTAGTCATAATGTGGGCGTCCCCCCTGGTATACGGTAAAATTCCCCGAAGTGAGCGTACGGCACTGGAAATACTTTTCGATACAGCGGGCAGTAAAAATTGGAAGAAAGAAGAAGAAAAGAAGAAAAACAGGTGGAAATTTAGCAGTCCGGGAACAGAAAATAAATGGCATGGGATAACATGTGATGAAAAAAATTCTACGGTTTTGGGAATAACGTTGAGAGGAAACAAATTGGAGGGGGAAGTTCCTGCCAACCTGGGAAATCTTAAAAATCTTGAAACCCTTGTGTTAAGTCGTAACAAATTAACAGATGTACACGAATACGTGGGTAACCTCCCCAAACTGACCACTTTGGACCTCAGCAATAACAAATTAAGCGGCAAAATCCCCCCATGGATCAAAAATCTCAGAAAACTTAAGAAACTGGACCTCAGCAATAACCAATTCACCGGCGGTATTCCTTCGTGGCTCGGGAACCTCGAAAACTTGCAAGAACTTCGCCTGGACGGTAACAGCCTAAATGGTCCTATCCCGAAGGAGTTGGGAAATCTCTCGAATCTGACCGTACTCAGGCTCGGACATAACAAGCTGTCCGGGGAAATCCCCTCCGTTATCCTCAAACTAACCGGTCTTGAAGATAATAAATCCAATTTTAAATGGAATGCCCTTTATACAAACAATAAATCGTTGAGAAATTTCCTAAGAGAAAAACAGTACGGGAAAGACTGGGAAAGTACCCAGACCATTCCTCCTAAAGGCATTACTGCCGTTTCGAAATCCAAAAATTCCATAGAGATAAGATGGAAATCCATTGCTTATACTGAAGACAGCGGCGAATACCGGATTTTTTATAGTACTACCAAAGGCAGACCCTATGAACATGGCCCCGTCAAAATAGATGATAAATCAAAAAAATGTGGAGACGTTAGCGGTCTAAAACCAAGCACCCGTTACTATTTTGTGATTCAGACGTGGACCGATGACCACAACAGCAACCGGAACGAGGTTTTCAGCGAAATAAGCGAAGTGGTGGATGCCACCACCCAGGGAATCACCATCTCCGGGTATGTAAGAACATCTGACAGACAGGGGGTCCCGGGAGTGAAACTGACGGCTTCCAATAAGGGGGGAAGTGCGGTGACCCGTTCCGATGGCAAATACATCCTGCCCCTAACACACGGTTGGTCCGGTACGGTAACAGCTTCCCATAAAGGGTATACATTTATAAAAGACGAACAGGAACGGAAATATTCCGTTGTAAGTAATGATCTGTTCAACGTGGATTATACAGCAACATCCATTGCAGAAATTTCAGGAAAAGTAACGGATTTAGATAAGGGGGTAGTGGGTGTTACACTTACCTTCAAAGACAAGAAAAAAACCGAAACGAAAATAACAAAGGAAGATGGATCCTACTCACACCCGGTTAAATATGAATGGACAGGCACGGTCACACCATCAAGAAAAGACTATACATTTAAACCTGAAGTCCTGGTGGAGGAAATTACCGGGAAAGTAGAACTTAATTTTGAGACCACCCCACCGAAGATTTCAGGAAAAGTAACCGATTCGGGAGGTGATGGGATAGAAGGTGTTACCCTAACTTTTTCAAACATGAAAAAAGAACCAAAAATCACCATAGAAAATGAAAAAGGAGAATATTCAAAGAACGTTCCCACTAACTGGTCCGGCAATGTGAAGCCGTCAAAAGACGGATACATATTTTACCCGGCAAAGAGGCGTTACGTGAATATCAAAATAGAAGACAAAGACAAGGAAGACCAGGCCAAGGTCAAAATCGAAGGCGATTATGAGGCTGCCTTGAATCGGAAAGGTTTTATCTCTGTCACCGGGAATTACATGATTCCCCCGGGAAAAGATTTTAAAGATATCTATGGAAGCAAACTATTCCCCCCTGAACTAAAGGCCGGTTATAAATTTTACCGGGCGTTTTATATATGGGGCGGCTTCGGCGCTTCATCCAAAGGCGGGGAGTCTGGCCCGTCCGGGAGATCGATAAAATGGAAACAAACATTTTTATCCCTCGGACTGGGCTATAATGGGAACATATCTATTAAATTTGACTATAAAGCCGAAGTGGGAGTATTCTACCTTAGGTACAAAGAAGAAATGAGCCTCATGGAAAACGAAAATGATGTCGAACCGTTCTCGGAGTCAGGCACAACCGTGGGAGTGAGGGTCGGCGGGGCCGCAATTTTTAAAATCAGCGACCATTTGTTTACTGAAATCTCAGTGGGTTACCTGTATGCATCCGACACAATCGATGAAATATCAAAGGAAATAAAACTGGGTGGCCCTAAAGTCGGCATCGCCCTGGGCTTGAGGTTTTAGGCCGCGGCGCGGCCACCCTATATGCGGAGTGACGATTGGAGTTTGCTCCGACTGTTTGTTCCCATTGGAGCCTTTTCATCGTCTTTGGGTGAGGGCGTGCGCCATCATGATTGACAAGCACATATTTTCCTTTTTTTTCAAACCTTGTGAGAAATGCGGGTTAATCTTTTAATTGTCCGGGGCGCCGTTATTGATCCAGTTTTTTATGTTTTGCAGTTGGGTGCTGGTAATTGACCCGGTCAGGGGCATTCTTGCACCCACATTTTGTCTTCCTTCAAGTTTAATCACGAGGTAACTGTTGTCGGCATCTGAGGGAAGCACCCGTGTGGTGTTGGGTTCACTGGTCGAAACCACATTCACCAGGTTGGCATAAGCTTGTCCCTGGTCGAGGACTAAGCCGGCCTGGGCACTGGCGCCGTTATGACAGTTAGAAAGGGCACAACTGGATGTGAATATCGTTTGGATATTATTGGCAAATGATGGATTTTGAATCACGGTATCGCCTCCATTGTCATCCCCGTTACCATCGGAGCTTGAAGAACAACCATAGAAAACCACCAACAGCGTTATTGCAAAGATAATCAAACTTACTTTCTTAATCATGTTTTCCTCCATGTTAGTTTTAAAAAGAATAATAGAATCAATTGTGAAAAAAATCTGTAATATAAGTTACAAAATTTGATTTTTTTTAAAATGAGAAGTAAAAGAGCCTGCCCGGAAATTTTGCCGCCGATGCGGGTACAAACTGTTGAAATCAATGCTTAATCAATGCTTAAATATGTTATACCTAGTGCTCAATTGCAAAAATAAGCAACACTGCCGCTGCCGATCCATCCGGTCTGGCTGCGTTGCTCGTCAGTTACATATCGGCAATATGCGCCCTTCTCGCGCCTTGCCAGACCGGCGCCTCG
>Ga0114923_10002117_pt1 | contig 13520 bp, 9 predicted proteins | sample SumtaG_FD_89578 | JGI IMG/M metagenome (GOLD analysis project Ga0114923, IMG submission 89578) | Deep subsurface microbial communities from Indian Ocean to uncover new lineages of life (NeLLi) - Sumatra_00157 metaG | ecosystem: Environmental > Aquatic > Marine > Oceanic > Sediment | place: near... | reverse complement strand
TTTATATGAAAGATTTCTCTTACGAGGAATCCGAGCGTTTGATCGAAAAACCCTTTAGCAAGTTAAATATTAAAATTGAGCAAAATGCAAAAATAAAACTGATATCTCAAACAAACGGCCATCCTCAAATGCTTCAACAAGAATGCTATGAGTTGGTTGAATTTGCTGTAAAGAAAAAAGGAGATATTTTAGAGGAAGACGTGGATGCTGTAGTAAATATTCTGTTTAGAAGAAATACTGCCCTGGATATACTAAAACATGAACTGGATAAAAACAAAGAACGCCGAGAACTCATTAATGAGATTATTACCGGTGCAAAGAAAAAATACTACCCCCACAAAGAGTTGTCAATAGAAGGGGCGGGGTGCATTGTTGAAGATGAGGATTCTCATTGTACCATTCGTAATAAAATATATGAAAAATTTCTTTCAGGTTATTTTGATATCCATACAGATATAATTTCGAGCGAGGATTTAAAGAAAAAGAAAAGGTACAATTTGATAGAAGAAATCGGAAAAGGGGGGATGGGAATCGTTTATAAAGGAAGAGATACCCTATTGAATCGAACCGTTGCCATCAAAAAATTAAACCGAGAATTTACGGGGGTCAAAAATAGCCCTGATAAATTCTTAATTGAAGCTCAGATCACCGCCCAACTAAGACATCCGAATATTGTAACGGTCTATAATATAGAACAAATCAATCGCGATTATCTCATCATTATGGAATTTATTGAAGGACCGGATTACAATAAAATAATCGAGCATAACAAACCTAATCCTTTACCATTGGAAGAAGTCCTATTTGTAGGGAAACATCTTTTTACTGCACTTGATTTTTCCCACAAAAAAGGGATTATACACCTGGACATAAAACCGCAAAATATCATGAAACATAGAGATGGTGTAAAAATAGTAGACTTTGGAATTGCCGCTTTTGGCAAAAATTACCATGATGATGAATCAAAATATATCATTGCCACTCCCTATTATTTATCTCCTGAACAAATTCAAGGTCAAGATGTTGATCATCGATCCGACATATATTCTGCCGGCACCACCCTGTACCACCTGGCAACCGGTGAAATACCATTCAAAGGAAAAGACCTGGAAGAGACTTTAGAGAAACTCCTAAATGAACCGGCCACTTATGCAAAAAAATTGAGGTCTGAAATTCCAGTTGAACTGGCTGAAGTCATTGTAAAATGTATGCAAAAAAACAAAAAAGATAGATTCCAAGAAGCCGAGGAAGTATTAAAACAAATAGAAGAAATCGATAAAATGCTTAAAAACCCAGATGTTGAAGAGATTGAGGACATCACATCAAAGATCTTAAAAAAGGGTGAACCTCCCTCAAAGCAGCTTGAAAAAAATTCCATGATAAAAGAAAGGAGGGACAAACAATGAAGTTTTATTTAAAATTGTTCTGTAACTGGAAATTCCCAAAATTTTTTCTGCAAGTAAAATTTTTGTTGAATTGATTTGATTTTTAGTTTATAATATTAAGTGTATAGGAGGAATAGATTATGACAGTGCGAATAAACAGCCCATTGGGTTCATCAGGTTTTAGTAAGTATCGTTTCTGTCCTTTAATGGACAACAAAAATAAATTAATGGGGGGTAAAAATGCGTAATTTATTGGAGCAAATAATTCCACATAGGAGGAAGGAGATCGGGAAGAATCAGAATGTTCTTCACCGACATAAACAACATGAAACATCTTCTCATCATCCCGATCAAAGTTTTAGAAGTACTACACAAGCTGTAGGTAATAGAATGAACATCCCAACTTCTATCCCGGAGAAAAAAGGAATAAACCATTCTGAAAAAAATGAAAAAAGGGTTGAACCGTCAAAAAAAGATTTCGGCGGTGATACCAATAGAATGAAAATAATCAAAGAGATTGACCAATTGACACAAATCGATGAGGTTGAGAATTTTTTCTCAGAAAAATTGACAGAAGCAAAGGAAAAATTCAAAAGCGAAATCAATCTGATCCACAATTTAGAAGAGCCGGAAGAAAAAAAAGAAGCTAAAATCCATTTCTTCTCGAAAAGGAAGACATACTATTTCAAATTAAACAGGGTCAGGGTTAATGGTACTGGGACTAAATCAGGTTACAGGTGGGAACTGGGGAGTCTAAAATTGAAAGAAGGAAAAGAGACTGTAGAAGAAATACTCTCCCAATTACGGGAAAAAATAGATGATTACGAAACTGCACCCAATAAAATTCAAAGTGAAATCGTTAAATTACCAGATCAAGACAAGTTGTTTCAAATAAATTTTATCAAAAGCATTGATAAAACGGTTTCTGGATTTATTAAGGAAATTGGTAAAGATGGAAAGGTGATTGGAGAAGAGAAAAATGGATTTGTCGTTAAGGAAAATATCAATATGCTTAAGCTGGCCACAAAAGCCAAAAACATGGATAAGGAAGATATGTATGCCAGGATAAAACAGGCCATGAAAAAAAAACCGGATGTCATCGAAGATATCTTTTTTTACCTACTGATGGAGCAGAAGTTAAAATTAAACGGAAAAAATGGTACAACTTCTGTTTCTTCTTTACCTTCAAAAAAATGATTTATATTCTAAATTGTTAAAGGTTGATTGGTGTTAAAGGGTCCTTTTTGAGAAATGTAACGTAATCGCCGATCTTCCGGGCAAGGGAGATGTCATTGGTGAGATAAAGAATCGCTGCACCATCCAACTTTAACTCTTCCAACCGGTCGATAAACTCTTCTATAAAATCAGCAGGCATTCCCCTGGCAAAACCATCGATCATATAGACATTACTTCTTTTTAATTCCACAGTTTCGAAAAACACCTTGCCTCTTTCTTCTACGGTTAATTCATTGAAATTCTTCCCGCCGATTTCTTTTAAGTTCAATTCATCTTTGATTTCCTTCAACTTTTTTTTGGGAATTTTTAACGATCTTCCGATAAATGAAACAAAATGCTTTACCTTAATGGCCCAGGGAATCTCTTCCGGGTGGCAGAGATAAACAAAATCGATTTTTTGTTTTTTCTCAGCGATGTTTACCCCGTTAAAAACAACCTTTCCGGTGAATCCTTTATTTCTCCCGGATAATACATTGTATAAGTGAATACCGATGGCTTTTCCACTGGAAAGCACCACATTGGATTCCCCTTTATTAATTTCAACTTCAAAATCCTTGAGTTCAAGGGGTTTCTCTTTTGGTAAAGAACCCAGGGATTTTTTGTATAAAAAATATGACAGGCGAGACAACCCTGCAATCCATAAGACCGTTAAGAATATACCCCACCCAAAACTTCCCGGGAGCACACTCTTACTTTTGAAAATATTTTGCTCTTTATCTACTTTAATAAAGGACTCAACTTTGGGCAGTGGATTTTTTTTCAACCGTGCAATTAATTCCTTCGCTCTTTTATCAGTATAAAATTCTACAAATTCCTTTTTGGTTTTCTGCCCATATCGATAAAATTTCATCACTCCCTGGTATCCCCTGCTGCTTATCTCATTATTAACCGATAAATAAAAGGTTGAGGGGAAAAATAAAGAAAATGTTTGAAAGTTACGTATAAGCGGTACTATCTCGCTTTCAACTCGACTATCAAAGTTCTGGATCTTTTTGAATTCCTTATCTAAATAACTCTCCAGTATATCTCTTATGGATTCTTCTAGATTAATTTTCTCTTTATCGGTTTTTGCTTTCCTTCTTGCTTCTGCAAATTCTTTGTCAGCCCGGCTTTCAAAATCCATTAAAGCAACTAATTTTTTTAGTTCCAATTGGTAATTTGAAGTACTGGCTCCAGCTTTCACTTCAATTATTTTGTTCAAGGCCGCGGGAATAAAATAAACAGAACCCACCCAAACCCCAATGATAAAAAATCGTGCATATTTAGATTTTGAGATGCCTATAATGGTGCCAATTATAAAAAAGAATATAAGCATCAGCAGCATGACAATAACAAAATCAAATATATATTTTATTTCCGGGATATTTTCAACTTCGACTTTTAGCAAAATGGCAGCGCTTCCGGTAATTAAAATAAAATAGAAAGATAACAAGATAATATGGGAACCGACAATGCAGATGAAGCTGCGTGCCGGGCCGTAAAGACTGGAAAGAAACTTAAGGTATTCCTTCTGGCGGAGGAAATCGTAACCGTAAAAAAGCATGAGGAGACTGCCCAAAAATAGGATCACCCCGGCAAAATCTATTAATTTACCGCGATTCTCCGAAAAGGTTTCTTTCCCTTTGAATGAATTGAAAACATTCAATTTTTCCCCGATATCGATGTGGCAGGACAGTTCTGAAAAGAGGCTGGAACTATAAAAAAAACTACTCAATGTGGAGGGCAGGAAGTATAGACGAAATCCATACCCTCCATATTGAGTATAATTGTTAAAACTTAGAACCTTTAATTTTTCTATTTCTTGAAATTCCTTTTTGATCTCCAATATATCATTGTATTGTTGAGCCCCGGTGTGAACGAGGTACATGGATAGGGCAAAGAATAATAATAAGATTATCAAATTCCGAAAAGTGAAAAACCGTGTACATTCAAAGATTAGAAAAGATTTAAAGGTTCTCATGAATCATTCCTTAACCTAGTTTACTTAATCTTTTTAAACACTTTGGCTGCATATTGACCGAAAAGAAGTGATTTTGAGCAAGTTTCGTTTAAATCCTGAAGCGTTGAAACTTTGGGAAATTTGCCGGCATTAATCGCTTCATTTAAACCGTTGGCAATCTCTAGTATGCCCTCGATATGCGAAATTGTCTTTTCGTACATCTCCCGAATTTTCCCTTTGCTCAAATAAAAACTAACATCATCGAAAATAGATTCGATTAGATGATTCTTTTTTTGAAATCCATCATAATCGAAATTCAAAAGCTCTTCGATCATGATTGGATTGTAGGGGGTAACATCTGCCTCTTCTTTTAACTGGATATAAGTATCTCTGGCGTATTCCATTTTTTCAATGGCATTGTTTAAATTCAACCGGAGTTTATCATAGTCCAGGCCGTCCAGTTCCGACACTTCAATTTTGGTTAGAAATAGAAGAAAATCGGAATAGGATTCCAAAAAATAACCGGCTCCTCTAATAACGTGTTCTTTGATGACGGTGCCTTTCTTCAAGCCCTCGCCAAAAATGATATCCACATCGTTATAGTACAAGAATCCGGATAGATTAAAGTTCAGCAGTATTAAAACCGCCACTCCCAATAAAACCTTTGACGTACCGTGTTTGTTAACTCTCATAAAGCCTCTCCTTTTATTTTTTTGGATTTTTATTGACATGGGAAATCGAATCAATTTATGTTGATGTTGATAGGAAACTGGAATGAATAGGCGGACAACCTTTTTACTTAAGCACGGCTTTGCCATCAATAACATCTCTCTCTCTTTCATCTTCACCAGTTTGAGAATTGAAAACGTAAGATTACCATATTTAAGAAAAAATTTCAACTAATTTGGGAAAAAAATAAAATTTTTTTCCTATCCGTCTTCCCCTTCGTCATCCCATCCCCTATTTCAGGCTTTTGCAGGCTCTGAGTCTCCAAAATTGCTGCTGCTTTTCCTGGTTTTTGTTTTTTTATTTTTTTTATTATTGAAATTATTTCAAAAAAATGTCATAATTCCAGTGTTAAACCAGGAGAAAAATATGGCGGATTTTCCTGAAATCCCAGGCTGTAAAATTACAAGTGTTTTAGGTAAGGGCGGTATGGCGACCGTTTATTTGGGCATTCAGGAAGAATTAAATCGGAAAGTTGCCATTAAAGTAGTGGAAACGTCCCTAATGGACAATGAAAAGATTGCTTCTCGTTTTGACAAAGAAGCCAAAACCGCGGCATCGCTGTCCCATTCCAATATCATTCAAATTTTTGATAACGGCCAGTTTGGTGATCATCATTACATTGTTATGGAATACCTTGAAGAGTCGTTAAAAGAACAGATGAAGCGTGTTCCACAAAATAAATTTAAACCTGGAATAGCACTGGATATTGTCAAAGAACTTATGAAAGCACTGGATTCCGCCCACCTCAACGGTGTATACCATAGAGATATCAAGCCTGAAAACATTATGTTTCGAAAAGATAGTACACCGGTGTTGGTTGATTTCGGTATTGCCCGGGTATTTGATTCCCAAGATCAACTAACCGTAAGCGGTATGACCATTGGCACTGTCTATTATATGAGCCCGGAGTTGTGCAAAGCTAAATCAAAGGTTGATGGTAGAAGCGATATCTATTCCTTAGGAGTGATTCTTTTTGAAATGCTCACAGGTAAAAAACCTTATAAAGGAGAAACTGCGATATCGACAGCCCTCCAGCATATTGAAAAACCGGTACCCCGACTACCGCGGGGGCTTAGTCATTATCAACCGTTAATCGAAAAAATGATGGCCAAAAATAAAGAAAAACGCTTCTCAAGTGCACCTCAATATGCGAAGCTGCGAAAAAAAATTTCCCGTAAAAAACTGGGCTCATCTGTGGAGAACATGAAAGAAAAGCTGGGGCTATCCATGGGAAAAAAAATAGATACATTCATAATGGCCACAAAGAAAACGTGGAATTCATTCAAAAACTTCCTACTTCAAAAAAAAATAGTTTTCGGGGTTCTCCCGGCAATCCTGTTGGCGGTAATAATTTTTGCCATTATTCATCAGGGCTCTAAAAGCTCTGCCATCGAAGCAAAAGCAGCATCCCAGCTTATAAACAAATTTTTCCGGCAGGTTTCTCAATATAAAAAGAACTTACTCCTCGCATACGATCTTTATCAAAAAGGCGATTTAGAGAGCCTAAAAGAGGCACTGAAATCGATCTATGAATTAAAAAAAATAAAGCCTAACCCGCAAATCAATGAATTAGAAAAAAAAATCAACCATCGCATCGAAGAATTAGAGAATGAATTCAATGAATACTATACTGCTTCCCTGGACTATTTCTACAAAAAAAATTTACCAAAAGCCTACGAGAATATTTTAAAGGCAAAAAAGATTAAAATCACAGAAGAGCTTACAGAACTGGAAAATGTTGTCTTCCAAAAACTAATAGAAAAGCCAAAAATCAGCGACGTGAAAGAAAAATAAGTGAATGCCATTAGCTTTGTACCCTTCGTTTCCTTTGCAGTAAAAAATCTAAAAAGCTAAAAGCTCCTTGAAATTAATTCAAAAAAATGGCATAATCTTTTCAGCAAAACAGGAGATACAATATGACTGATTTTCCTGGGATTCCAGGCTGTAAAATTATCAGCGTATTGGGCGAAGGCGGTATGGCTAACGTCTACCTGGGTATCCAGGAAAAATTAAACCGGAAAGTTGCCGTTAAAGTCTTGAAGACATCCGGGTTAAAGGATAAGACGATTGCCGCGCGTTTTGACCAGGAAGCCAAAACCGCGGCGTCTCTCTCCCATTCCAATATCGTTCAAATCTATGATACCGGGCAGTCCGGTGAGAATCATTATATTGTTATGGAATACCTGGCAGAATCGTTAAAAGACCGGCTGAAGCAAAGTCCGCAGGGTAAAATGTACCCGGAAATGGCATTAGACATCATCCAGGTGATAATAAGAGCGCTGGATTACGCCCATTTCAGGGGGGTATACCACAGGGATATCAAACAGGATAACATTATGTTTAGGGAGGATAATACGCCGGTGGTCCTGGATTTTGGTATTGCCCGGTTATTGGATTCTACCGACGACCTGACCAAAAGTGGTCAGAGCCTGGGAACTGTTTATTATATGAGCCCGGAGCAGTGCAGGGGGGAAAAAGGTGTGGATGGCCGCAGCGATATCTATTCTTTAGGAGTGGTTCTTTACCAGATGCTCACCGGCAAAAGGCCTTATGAAGGCGAAATACAGGTGGCAATAGCCCTTCAACATGTTCAGGAACCGATACCCAGGCTGCCGCAAGACCTCAATTTATATCAGCCCCTGATCGATAAAATGATGGCTAAAGATAGAATGGAGCGTCTCTCCAGTGCCGCGGAGTTTTTGCGACTTCTTGACAAAGTATTAAAAAGTTCCCTTAATATCACTCCTTCGCCAATTGAGGCTTCCCCAGACCAAACAACGGTATTCCCCTCTCACCTTGAGATAATAAAACAACCCCCTTCAAAACTGCAAGAATCATCTCCCTCACCCATTCCACCAAAGCCAACTCAAAAAGAGTTTATCTATAAAAAACCAACAAAAAGGGAAGAGCCATTACTTAACAAATATTTTAATTTAGCGGATGAAAAAATCCGTACATTTTTTAAAGTCAAAATGAGTACATCAGTCGATAAAAGAGAAAAGCTGGATTCAAATAAAAAACCGGTTCCCTTCATGAATGCTATAAAAAAAAAATGTGACTCATTCAACAACTACCCGCTTAAAAAAAAATTGGTCTTAGGCATTCTTCCGGTGATTATTTTGGTGGTGATATCTCTCATCATTTTTGGTCCTGGTTCCGAATCAATCTTGAAGCCACCTGTCTCCTCTACTTCCGTTGACCAATTTCTCACACAGAAATCATTATACTATATAGATTTAAACCTTGTTCTTGATCTTTATAAAAAAAGAGATATAGAAAGTTTGGAAAAAGCACTAATAGTGATTAACAATTTGAAACAGGTAGAACCTATCCCAGAGCTCAACCAGTGGGGAAAAAATATCAACAATCGCATCGAGGAATTAGAGAATGAATTCGAAATATATCTTACCATTGCCCTGAATTATTTTAACAAAAAAAACTTATCAAAAGCCAGGGAAAATCTTTTAAAAGCAAAACAAATTAAAACAACAGAGAGGCTTAAAGAATTGGAAGATATTATCGAACAAAAACTATTGGAAAAATCAAAAAAGAAGAAAGGCTACATCATATTAACCGATGATTAGCGGCTAAAATTAGAACTTGAAATTAATTTTAAAAAATGGGATAATTCAATTGTTAAACCAGGAGAAAAATATGGACGAGTTTCCTGAAATTCCAGGCTGTAAAATTGTAAGCATATTGGGTGAAGGCGGCATGGCAACCGTTTACCTGGGTGTCCAAGAAAAATTAAACCGCAAAGTGGCGATTAAAGTCCTGGAAACATCACGATTGAAAAATAAAATAATTGCCGCACGTTTTGAAAGAGAAGCAAAAACCGCGGCCAACTTGTGCCATTCTAATATCATACAAATTTTCGATACCGACAAAAGCGGTGACTCTCATTATTTTGTCATGGAATACCTGGAAGAGTCGTTAAAAGACCGGATGAAACGCAGTCCACAAGGTAAAATAGATCCGAAAGTAGCATTGGGCATCGTTGAAGAGATAATGAAAGCACTGGACTACGCACATTTTAAAGGAATCTACCATAGAGATATCAAACCCGCTAACATTATGTTCAGGGAGGATGATACCCCGGTGCTGGTGGATTTCGGCATTGCCCGGGTATTTGATTTTCAAGACGATCTGACGGATAAAGGCCAGATCATGGGGAGTGTCGCTTATATGAGCCCGGAACAATGCCAGGCTTCGCAAGATGTAGATGGCCGCAGTGATGTTTATTCCATGGGGGCTGTTCTTTTCGAGATGCTTACCGGAAAAAAACCCTACAAAGGAGACTCTCCAACCGCTGTAATCATTAGGCATATCAAGGACCCGGTACCCCGACTGCCACAGGATTTAAGCAGATACCAGCGGGTGATCGATCATATGATGGTTAAAGATCGAGAGAAACGCCTTTCCAGCGGAGCACAATTGGTGCAAATGCTCGACAAAATCCCAGCGGTGGAATTATCCCCTCCCCCGGAACCGGAACATTCATCTCCAAAACCGACGGAAGTACTACCTTCACCTGCTCCGGCCAACCCCCCCCCAAGAGAGTTTCAATATAGAAAACCCACGGAAGATGAAGATAAAGAACCGTTATTCAACAAATACTTCAATTTATTAGATGAAAAGCTGCGTGGAGTTATTACGGGTAAATTGGGCTCCTCCGTCGGTAAAATAAAAAAAAACCTCCCGGTTCAAAAAAAATTGATTCCGGGAGTTCTCTTGTTGGTTATAGTGGCGATATCTCTTTTAATTTTTTTACCATCTTCCAAATCGATTTTGAAGCCACCAGTCTCTTCGACTTCCGTCGACAATTTTCTCACACAGAAATCCTTGTATTATATCGATTTAAACCATGTCCTCGAGCTTTATAAAAAAAGAGATATAGAAAGCCTGGAAAAAGCACTGATAATGATCAACGGCTTGAAACAGACAGCACCTGACCCGGAGCTCAACCCATTGGAAAAAAAGATCAACCATCGCATAGGAGAATTAGAAAAGGAATTCGAAAGATATCTTACCGCTGCCCTGGACTATTTTAACAAAAAAAATCTATCGAAAGCCGAAGAGAATATTTCGCTGGCCAAACAAATTAAAACAACAGAGCGGCTTAAAGAACTGGAAGATGTTATCGAACGAAAACGGGAAAGATCAAAAAAGAAAAGAGTTGAGAAAGACAAAATACTCACCGACGATTGATATTTATACCTCCACCCCTCTCCCTGCTCACCCTCCTTTGTGGGTTGCAATCGCAGCAAAAAAATGGCATAATCTATGCTGTTTAAACAAGTGAAAAATATGGACGACTTTCCGGACATTCCAGGCTGTAAAATTATAAATTTATTAGGCGAAGGCAGTGTGGCAAAAGTCTACCTGGGCATCCAGGAAACGCTAAACCGGGAAGTAGCCGTCAAAATCCTCGAGCCCTACCTGTCTAATAATAAAGTGACGGCCGCGCGCTTTGAAAAAGAAGCAAAAACCGCAGCGAAGCTCTCCCATGCCAGCATCGTCCAGATTCATGATACCGGCCGGGTCGGCCATTATCATTATATTGTCATGGAATACCTGGAAGAGTCTCTACACGAACGAATGAATCGCGATCCCCAGCGTAAAATATACCCGGAAGTAGCACTGGATATTGTTGAAGAGATTATGAAAGCATTGGATTACGCCCACTTCAAAGGCGTTTACCATAGGGATATCAAACCGGCGAATATTATGTTCCGGCAGGACAGCACCCCGGTGCTGGTGGATTTCAGTATCGTCCGGGTATTTGACTCCCCCGACCACCTGACCCGAAGCGGCATGATCATCGGAACGCCCTATTATATGAGCCCGGAACAAGCCAAAGCTAAAGATGACGTGGATGGCCGGAGTGATATTTATTCCTTAGGTGCAGTTTTTTTTGAGATGCTCACCGGTGAAAAACCTTATGAAGGAGAGTCACAAGCTTCAGTGATCATTCAGCATATCAGTGAACCGGTACCCGTGCTGCCCGAATATTTAAAACGCTTTCAACCGTTGATCGATAAAATGATGCATAAAGATAGAGATAAGCGTCTCTCCTGCGGGCCGGAATTCACGCAAGCGCTTGACAAACTTTTCACTACTCCCGAAGGCCGCACGCCGCTGCCCCTTGATTTGTCGCCTGATAAGACAGTGGAAATGCCCCCTCCTCCCCCACCCTCTCCATCAACAAAAATAGAGTTTTCCTATAAAAAACCGAAAGAACCGCTATTTACCAGGTACTTGAATTTAGCGGATAAAAAACTGCGTTCATTTTTTAAAGTTATATGGGGAACGAGAAAGTAAACTATTTTCCTTACTTGAAATTGATTCTAAAAAATGTCATAATCTATCTTGATCACGCAGGAGAAAAATATGGCTAGATTTCCTGAAATTCCAGGTCATAAAATTGTCAGTGAATTGGGCGAAGGCGGTATGGCAACCGTTTACCTGGGAATCCAGGAAAAACTAGACCGGGAAGTTGCGATTAAAATCCTAAAACCCTTCCTGCTGAAAGATACAGTGACAGCGGCACGTTTTGAAAGAGAAGCACAAACCGCGGCCAGCCTGTCCCATTCCAATATTATCCAAATTTTTGATACGGGCAAATACGGGAATTATCATTACATTATCATGGAGTACTTGCAAGAGTCTCTAAAAGACCACATGAAACGCACGCAACAAGGTAAAATGCACCCACAAATAGCATTGGATATTGTTGAAGCGATTATGAAAGCATTGGACTACGCCCACTTCAGGGGAGTTTACCATAGAGATATCAAACCGGATAATATTATGTTCCGCCAGGACAGCACCCCGGTGCTGGTGGATTTCGGTATTGCCCGGGTATTTGAATCCCTCGAGGAACTCACCCAAATCGGCATATTCATGGGGACTCCCAATTATATGAGCCCGGAACAGTGCAATTCTCAACCAGTGGATGGACGAAGTGATATTTATTCGTTGGGAGTGGTGTTTTTTGAAATGCTCACCGGGAAAAGACCCTATGAAGGAACAGGAATGATGCAAGTCGCCTTTAAACATGTCAATGAGCCAGTACCGACGCTGCCGCAAGCGTTAAGTTCCTATCAACCGCTTATCGAAAAAATGATGGCCATAGAAAGACAAAAACGCCTGTCCAGCGGAGCCCAGTTCGTCCAACTGCTGGATAGAATAATGATGGGTTCCATAACTCCCCAACGGCAACCGGTAAATTCATCCGCTGTCTCACCGGTAGAAGCATCTTCTTCAGAACCACCGGGAGATCATTCCAACACAACAACTGTGAAAATACTCAATTTAAAGCCTTCTGCACCGTCAAAAGAAAAGAAATCGTTTTTCTTCAAATTCCTGGATTTAATAAAAAAAAAATTGGATTCATTCATAAATTAACTAAAAAAATAGTCCACAGATTACACTGATTACACTGATTCTACTAATTTCTAATTTTTTTTATAATCTGTGTCAATGTGTAATCTGTGGACTTCTTTTTTTTCATCGTCTCCGGGCGAAAAATCCGTCTTCATGATTGATTGTCCGAAAATTTATCAGCGGGAAAAAAAATATCTTGAAATTAAGTTAAAAAAATGGGATAATACAAATTACTACAATTAGGAGCAAAATGTGCATGATTTGCCGGAAATTCCAGGTTACAAGATCGTAAGTGTATTGGGCGGAGGCGGTGTTGCTACCGTTTACCTTGGCATCCAGAAAAAATTAAGCCGTAAAGTAGCCATTAAAATCTTGCGACCTTCCCTGTTAAGAAACAAAACAATCGTTGAATTGTTTGAAAAAGAAGCAAAAACTGCGGCCAAGCTGTCCCACTCCAATATCATCCAGATTTTCGATACGGATAAGTTCGCAGGTTATCATTATATTGTCATGGAGTACTTGGAAGAGTCCTTAAAAGAACGGATGAAGCTCAATCCCCGGGGTAGAATGCACCCGGAAATGGCACTGGATATTGTCGAAGAGATTATGAAAGCATTGGATTATGCGCATTTTAAGGGCGTTTACCATAGAGATATTAAACCGGCCAACATTATGTTTAAACAAGATAGCACACCGGTGCTGGTGGACTTTGGAATTGCCCGGTTATATGATTCCCCCGAACAACTGTCCAAAAGCGTCAAGATCTCAGGGACTGTCTATTATATGAGCCCGGAGCAGTGCAAAGGCCAGGAAGTAGACGGCAGGAGTGATATTTATTCCCTGGG
>Ga0114923_10002116_pt1 | contig 13521 bp, 11 predicted proteins | sample SumtaG_FD_89578 | JGI IMG/M metagenome (GOLD analysis project Ga0114923, IMG submission 89578) | Deep subsurface microbial communities from Indian Ocean to uncover new lineages of life (NeLLi) - Sumatra_00157 metaG | ecosystem: Environmental > Aquatic > Marine > Oceanic > Sediment | place: near... | reverse complement strand
TCAGGGGCCGGTTTGCCTTCGATTTTGTCCATTCGGAAAAGCGTTTAACCAAACCCCTGGTTCGGAAGAATGGCTCCCTGGTGGAAGCCTCCTGGAATGAAGCCCTGGGTTTGATCGCTGCAAAACTGGAGGATGTAATAAATAAACATGGTTCTTACCATGTGGGCTGCCTGGCTTCAACCAAATACACCAATGAGGACCTTTTCCAGGCAAAGAAATTTTTCAATACTGTTTCCCGTACTGAAAATGTTTTCCATTTTGAAACCTCTGCCTTTCCCGGGATTGCTTATGAAGAGCTGGAAAAGGCCTCCACTATCGTAGTTGTGGGCACGGACTTAACGCGGGAAAACCCGGTGGCCGGGTCCTATGTCAAACAGGCGGTTATCCACGGTACCAAGCTGATCGTTGTGGATCCAAGGGAAACCGAAATATCAAAATTTGCCAAAGTCCATCTAAAAGACCTTTCAGGCATCGAACCGTTGATCGATGGGCAGAATATCATTCTTATTCATAACCCGGAGTATGATATTTCACCGCTCAAGCGCATGAGTCATATAAAAATTCATTCCTTGACCCGGGAAAATAATACCGTTGGCGCCTATTTTATGGGCATAAAACCCGGGGATGATTTTGACCTCTCTACCATGAAATTTGTTTATTCCATGGGCGGCCATCTGAAAAAACGGGGAGATGTAGAATTTTTAGTGGTACAGGATATGTTTCCCAGCGAATATACGGAGGTGGCGGATGTGGTGCTGCCGACTGCCGTTTGGGTGGAATATGAAGGCACCTACATTAGCTCGGACCTCCGTGTCAACAGGGTAAGAAAAGCAATCGACCCACCCGGGCAGGCCAAACCCACATGGCAGATTTTCAAAGAATTGGCAAAACGGATGGGCCATGCCTGGGATGCGGATACCGGCAAAGAAATATGGGAAGAAGAAATTGCCCTGGAAGACCCACACTTGAAGAAAGTAAATTACAGCCTGTTGGAAAAGGGAGACGGAATAAAAGTAAGTAAAGGGTATTCGATCTCTTTTAAAGGTGTCAATGTACTGCCCAAAGGAATCGATCGGCCGGATGATCATAAAATCCTGTGCTCCCATTGTACGGATATGGAAAATGTTTTTAAGAAATTGCTTTAAGGAGTAAAACCGATGATGCAGACGCAGAATCAAAACAGTCTGTCTCCGACCCCGGAAGACACAGCGGCATTGGGAAGTTTGTTCGAAAAGCATTCCAGGGAGAATTCCCTGATGATCTATTTGCAGCAGATCCAAGAGGAATTCGGATATGTCCCCGGTTTTGCCATTAAATATATTGCCGATAAAACCCTTTTCTCGGAAAGCCGGATCTTTGGTCTGATCACCTTTTATACCCAGTTCAGTTTAAAGCCCATGGGGAAAAATATCATCAAGATATGCAACGGAACCGCCTGTCACGTGGGGGGGGCCAAAGTGCTGGGCCGGAAAGTGAAAGCCTATTTGAAAGTGGATGATGAAAACCCCACCACGGAGGATCGCGTGTTCACGGTCCAGAATGTGGCCTGCCTGGGATGCTGTGCCCTGGCGCCGGCAATGATGGTGAACGGGAAAGTTTTCGGCAAACTTGATTTCGACCGGGTGAAAGAGGTGGTGGAAACCTATCGTAAAACATCACAGGTTGAGGATGGTTGAGATGTATAAAGATAATAATATGGTAAAATCGAAAATAACGGTAGGCATGGCCACCTGCGGCCGGGCTGCCGGGGCTGTGGATGTGTTTGCTGCTTTTAAAAAAGAAATCGAAGAATCAGGACTGCCGGTGGAAATTAAATCCACCGCTTGTATCGGCCTGTGCTCCCAGGAAGTGATCGCCGAGTTGGAAATGGAGGGACGTACACGCCTGACCTATGGGAGAGTCTCTGCCGAGTCCGTACCCTTAATCGTTGAAAAAACCGTAAAAAGCGGGGAAATTCTAAAAGAACATGCCCTGTATCAATTTCACCCCCGGGACAAAGCGGAAACCGCCTATGCCGGTGTTCCCTTTAGTGATGAAAACCCCGTGGTTAAAGACCAGGTAAAAATCGCCCTCAAGAACTGCGGGAATATCGATCCCTTCAGCATAGACGACTATATTCAAACTGACGGCTATAAAGCCACGGCGAAGATACTAAAGATGACCCCCGAGGAAGTGATCGAGGAAGTAGGCAAATCCGGTATTAGGGGCCGCGGCGGGGCCGGGTTCCCTACAGCCAAAAAATGGGGCTTTTGCAGGGCCGTGGAATCAGATGTAAAATATGTCATCTGCAACGCCGATGAAGGGGACCCGGGGGCCTTTATGGACCGGTCGCTGCTGGAGGGCGACCCCCATTCGATCCTTGAAGGCATGATCATTGCCGCTTATGCCATCGGCGCCTCCCATGGATTCGTCTATTGCCGGGCCGAGTATCCCCTGGCATTAAAAGCCCTTAAAATAGCCATCGCCGATGCCAAGGAACGGAATTTCCTGGGCGAAAACATTATGGGCAGCGACTTTTCCTTTGATATCGGTATCCGGGAAGGTGCCGGCGCCTTTGTCTGCGGTGAAGAAACCGCGCTTATCGCTTCTATCGAAGACCAACGGGGGATGCCCAGACCCAAACCACCCTTTCCCCCCATCAAAGGATTGTTTCAAAAACCCACCGTAGTTAATAACGTTGAAACCCTGGCCAACCTACCGAGAATAATCATCGATACCCCGGAAGCTTACGCCGCCATCGGCACGGAAACCAGTAAAGGGACAAAAGTTTTTGCCTTAGCGGGAAAAGTTAAATATACCGGGCTTATCGAAGTGCCCATGGGCATGTCGCTGCGGGATGCCATCTTTGGAATCGGCGGCGGAGGTATAGACGGCAAAAAAATAAAAGCCGCCCAGTTGGGAGGACCCTCCGGCGGATGCATCCCGGAAAGCATGTTCGATATCCCCATCGACTATGAATCCATTAACAAAACCGGCGCCATCATGGGGTCTGGCGGAATGGTCATCATGGATGAGACCAGTTGCATGGTAGATATCGCCAAGTTCTTTTTAGAGTTTACCACCGAAGAGAGCTGCGGTAAATGTACCCCCTGCCGGGTGGGAAACAAATTGATGCTGAAAATACTCGAGCGGATTTCTGAAGGAAAAGGGGTCATGGAAGACATCGATACCCTGATGCGCCTCTCTGAGACCATTACCAACGGGTCACTGTGCGGTTTGGGCAAAACAGCCCCCAACCCGGTTTTGACCACCCTTAAATATTTCCGCCATGAATATGAGGCACACATACTTGAGAAACGCTGCCCGGCAAATGTTTGCAAGCGGTTGACCCCTTCGCCCTGTCAAAATGCCTGCCCCGCCGGTATCGACGTCCCCAGTTATGTGGCCCTTATCGCGCTTAAACGCTATAAAGAAGCATTGGACTTGATTTTGGAGGACAATCCCTTTCCCTCTATTTGCGGCCGTGCCTGCACCCACGCCTGTGAGTCCGAATGCAAACGGGGTGAAGTGGACCAACCCATTTCCATTATGTATCTCAAGCGATATGTGGCAGACCTGGGAATCGATCGGGCCAAACACATCAAACCATTGCCCATTACCAAAGAGGAAAAAATCGCCATTGTGGGAGCAGGACCGGCCGGGTTGACCACAGCCTATTATCTAATCCGGATGGGTTATGCGGTCACGGTATTTGAATCCTTACCCGTGGCCGGTGGCATGATGGTGGCCGGGATACCCGAATACCGCTTACCCCGGGATATTATCCAGGCTGAAATAGACGCCATTGCCGCATTGGGAGTAGAAATAAAAACCGGTACCCCTATCGGTAAAGGCACTACCATCAAAGATTTAAAAAGTCAGGGCTATAAAGCCATACTCTTGACGGTTGGTGCTTATGAAGGGAGAAAACTTGGCGTTCCCGGTGAAGACAAATACAAAGGCTGCATCGACAGTATCGAGTTCCTGGGTAATGTAAATCTCGGTGACAAAACAAAACCCGGGGACAAAGTGGTGGTGATTGGGGGCGGAAATTCAGCCATCGATGCGGCACGAGCGGCGGTTCGCCTGGGCGCCAAAGAAGTAACCATTGCCTATCGGCGCACCCGTGCCGAAATGCCCGCATTTGCCGAGGAAGTTGAGGCCGCCGAGGAAGAAGGTGTAAATATCCATTTCCTGGTATCACCCACACGGGTCATTGGTGACGGGGATACGGTCACAGGTTTGGAGTGTATCAAGAACAAATTGGGAGACCCGGATACCAGCGGCCGGCGCCGCCCCGTTCCTATCGAAAGCTCGGAGTTTATTATTCCCTGCGATATCATTATCCCGGCTGTCAGTCAAGAACCGAAAATCTCCCAATTAATAAAAGGTATGGATTTTACTATTACCTCCTGGAATACCTTTGAAGTGAACCCCAATACCCTGGAGACCAACGTACCCGGGATATTCGCTGCCGGGGATGCGGTAACAGGACCGGCAACCATTATTGAAGCCATTGCTGCCGGTCAGCGGGCCGCAGCAGCTATCTATAAATATTTCAGCGGTGAAAAACTGGAATGGCAATTTAAATCCGTTCGACCCAAACGACTCATCGAGACCCTGGAAGTTCCCGATGAGGAAATTGAACGGTTAAAAAGGGAAAAAATGCCCTGTCTTAAAGTGGCTAACCGGGCCAACAACTTCAAGGAAGTCGAAACCGGTTACAGCGAACAAATGTGTGTGGATGAAGCCAAACGCTGTTTACGATGCGACCTTTAAAAAAGAATTGGCCACAGACTCACACAAGACAGACACAGAGAAAAAAATGCGTTCGTTTAAAGTCTGTGTACAGTCTGTGAAAGTCTGTGGCTAAAATAAAGAGGTGATTTATGAAAACGAGAATTTCTGAAATTTTACAGAAAAAAGGTAAAAATGTCTTTTCCGCAGCTCCAAAAACAACTGTATTTGAAGCGATTCGGCTAATGGCCGGTAATAAGATTGGCGCGTTGTTGGTTTTGGAGGGAGAGCGGATTGTAGGAATTTTTACGGAACGCGACTATTTGAACAAGATCATTCTTGAAGGTCATTCGTCAAAAGAAACCCCGGTCAAAGATGTAATGACCTCAAAAGTTGCCTTTATTACCCCTGATACCTTGATCGAAGAGGGTTTGGCCGTCATGACTGAAAAGCGGTGCCGTCATTTGCCGGTATTGGATAATAAAAAATTAGTAGGGGTTGTGTCTATTGGAGACCTGGTGAGACAAGTTATCAAAGATCAGAAAATAACCATTGACAGTCTTACCGAATACATTTCCTTAAGTTATTAAAGAAACACGAAAACAAGGGACAGGACTATAAAGTTCAATACAGGGTTCTTTAATTATTATCGTTGTTCCTTTAGAAATTCAAACCACTTATCAAATCCCGCGCCGGTTTTGGCAGAGGTTTCAAATATCTTAACGTTGGAATTATGCGCGTGGCAATCCGCTTTCACCCGCTCGATATCATAATCCATGAAATCCAGCAGATCGATTTTGTTAATAATCACGGCTGCCGCCCGTAAAAAAAGCGCCGGGTATTTCCTGACTTTTTCATCTCCCTCAGGAATACTTAAAACCGCAATCTTTAAATTCTCCCCCAGGTCAAAGGAAGATGGACACACCAGGTTGCCCACATTTTCGATAAAAAGGTAATCGATGTCTTTTACATCTATCTCATGAACCTTTTCTTTAATCATAGTGGGGGTCAAATGACACCCCCCCCCGGTTTCAATGGCATAGGCATTTTTTTGACCCGATTGGATAAGCCGGTCCGAATCCAAAGCGGTTTTTACATCGCCCACAATGACGGCAAATTTCTCATCGAAATGATTGGCTGTATACTCCAATATCGATGTCTTGCCGCACCCGGGAGAACCGATGATGTTTACTGTAAAAATATCGCTGGTTTTGAACAAATCACGGTTTTCCGCGGCAATCAACTTGTTTCTCTCCTGGGCAGAGATATTTAATTCCTTTTTTGTTGTTTTTTTCATCATTTACTCCAATATTTCAACGGAATTTATAATCACATCCATTCCTGATAGTAATTTTCGATTGAAGGAATGGCATTCTTGGCAGGTCTCAAGTATATCGTTGAGCTGGTATTCATTACCACACTGGCAGCGGGCAATTGTGGGAACTTTTTCTATATTGACGTTTACATCGGGATTGTTTTTTTCAGCTAAGATCGCTTTAATGCCAAAATCAAGGGATTCCGCTACCACACCGGAAAACTCCCCGATAACGATATTAATATTCGAGACCTTTTCCAGGTCATCGGTCACTTTAACACTTATGGTTTCGACAATGTCCTGGGCTAAAGCGAATTCATGCATTATTAAATACTATTTCCTTTTTTCATTCTAATTGAGGTTGAAATTATAACAAGATATTGACTTTTGTCAATGCCTCCGGCGGGTCCGCGGCGCGGACGGCCTATATGCGGAGGTACTGTTTTGCCATGCTCCGATTATTTGTTCCCATTGAAACAATTTTGTATTCACCCGGCATTCCCGGACAGCCTTTTGGGCTTGAAGACTTCCTAAACGACCATTAAGCAATGGAGTATTTTATGATTAATAAAGCTCATCGTAAGGATATTCCGATGGCAGCAATAATTTTAAGAAGTCTTCAGGATGGCCCAAAGGGCCTAATTAGGCTGCGGATGCCATCCGCCCGTCCACCTTGTCCTGAATCTTGTTTTAGGACTTCTTTTAATAAAAAAAATACTATTGTATAAGTGACAGGAGGTAAAAAATGAGAAAAAAAGTTTTTGAAAGCTTGGTTGAGAAACAAAAATCCACTAGGAAGTGGTTATTTTTTCCACTCTCAGCGCTGGTTCATTTTTTTGTGGTTGCCGCGGTTATTGTTCTTCCTTTAATGAGTGTAAATGCTGATATGCCGCAGGCTAAGATTGTTAAAGTTATTATCGCGGCGCCTGCGCCCCCATTGGTACCACACGCAGCGCCGGCAGAAGGGTCCAGCAAAAAAGTTGACGACAAGGTGGATAAGGTAGTAAAAAAACCCAAACCGGTCACAACCAATCGATTTGTCGCTCCCGTTGAAATCCCCAATGAGATCGCAGAGGAGGACATCGGTTTTGGCATTGGAGATGGTGGGCCGGGGGGAGTACCCGGTGGTGTACCTGGCGGCCTTCCCGGTGGTGTCATTGGTGGCGCTATTTTAGGCGAAGGAGATATTGGGCTGAAAAACCCGCTCCGACACAGCATTGTTGAGCCGCCGCGCTTGATCAAACGGGTGGAACCCCAATACCCGCATGTGGCAATAAAAGCTCATGTCTACGGAATTGTAATTGTACATGCGGTAACAGATGTTTTCGGAAGAGTTGTAAAAGCCCGGGCCATCAGCGGTAATCCCCTGCTGAAAACTGCCGCCCTTCAAGCTGTCAAGCAGTGGGTCTATGAACCGTACATCATAAACGGTGTTCCCAAGCCCGTTGCCTTCACCGTAAGTATCACTTTCAAGTTGCAGCGTTAAACGTTAAACGCTGCCACCGGTATTTTGAGATAATCCCGTCTCCCCGTGAGACGGGATTATTTCTTTATATATATCAGGAAGTAGAAGGTTCCTTTTTGTTTCATGTGGCCGGCTGTCAACTTGCTTTGCTCTCCATACCCGGTAAAAAGATCCGCCCTTCGAGGTGTGCGAATAGCACCGCCGGTATCCTGGTTTAAAACAAAACCGGAAAATCTTTTCCACTCTTTCACCTTTTTTCCCTCATCAAATACAGGGAGTTCGGTCTCGATATAACATAGAGCACCTTTGGGAAATAAATATTTATCGGTGGCAATACTGCGAAACGGAGTCAGCGGCACATCGATCGCTCCCATGGGGCCCTCCTCTACTACCCTGAAAAAAACATAACTGGGATTGTAGATGAATATTTCTTGCATCTTTCCAGGATGTTTATCCAGGTAATCGCGGATACCCTGCATAGAAATATTTTCACGGGTCAAAATGCCCTGTTCAATCAGCAGCCTGCCAATGGCGCGGTAGGAGTGGCCGTTACTTTCAGCATAATTGACCCGCAGGGTCTCCCCGGTATCCAATTCTACAATACCTGACCCCTGGATGTGTAGGAAAAAAACATCCACAGGGTTATCGACCCAGGCGATTTCCAGGTTTTTCCCGGCCAGTTTTTGTTGGTAATCGATCTCTTCCCGCGTATAATAGGGCAGAATCCTATTATCTTGAGAAAGCCTACCGCGCAATATCATAGGAAGACCTTTATGTCTGTCAAAAAAAGGGAACTGGAATAATTCCACCCTGTATAGATCATCCGGTTTCCGGTAGAGGGGGAAGTGAAAGGTTTTTGATGGTTTCAGGGAGCCTTTTAAGTCCGCTTCATAATAACCGGTGAACAATACCTCTTTTGCCGCGCTTCGATAGAACCGGTAGTTTTGTTTGACATACCGAAAAAATCTTTCCGTCAAACCATATTCCATTAATTTGGCTTTAAAATCAAGGAGACTTTCCTTGATGTGAAGGCTAGAGATCTTTTCTTTACCGAAAGAAATCAATTTTTCCGGGTCTGTTTGATCTCGATCAAAGTATCTCAAGCTGGAATCGATGGAGCGGATGAGAGAGTCTACGTCACGATGATCAGCGATGCCCGGTGCTGAGACCGGGGACAGTGAATTTTGAGCAGTCCATTCTATCGGCTTTTTTAGCAAACGAAGCAAAAAATAACCGGCTATTAACAAAATTATAATTAAAAGAAAGATACTGTAAGCGTATTTTTTTTTCATTTATGCCTCCGGCGGCCAGAAACCTTTTTGTAAAAAGGTTTCTGGACTTCCAAAAACTTTTCAAAAAGGTCTTTCAGACCATCACAAAGAGCTTATACTGGATTGACTCTTGAAATTTTAAGAAATTTTAGAATAGAAGTCAAACTTAAAAAAGGAGACAAGGAAATCTAATCAAAAGTTTTTGCCTCGCTTTTTTCAAAAAGCGGGCCGCCGGAGGCACTCTGGCAGTTTACAAACAAATATGGTATAAAATAAACAGGAGGCAAACCAGTGAGTTATTTAATTTGCCAAAAATGCAATGCAGTGTATCCCGCCAATGAACCCCGGTGGCGATGCGATTGCGGTCATGTGCTGGACATTAAATTTAAACCGGTCTTCCCCCTGGAAAAAATAGGAAAACGAAAACCTTTCATGTGGCGGTACAGGGAAGCTATCCCCATTGAAAAAGATAAAAATATCATCTCCTTTGCAGAGGGGTTTACCCCGCTGCTGGAGTTTACTATTGCCGGTAAAAGAGTTTTGATTAAGCAAGAGCAGTTATTTTCCACCGGTTCGTATAAAGACAGGGGTGCGTCTGTGTTGATCAGCAAGGTCAAAGAACTGGGCATCCGGGAAGTCATCGAAGATTCTTCAGGAAACGCCGGTTCCGCTGTTGCCGCTTACTGCGCAGCCGCTGGTATCGAGTGCGATATTTTTGTCCCTGAAAATACCTCTATGGCAAAACTGACCCAGATACAGCGGTACGGCGCGACGTTACATGAAATTCCCGGTACCCGGGAAGATACGGCTAAAGCGGCTCTTAAAGCAGCAGACATTGTTTATTATGCCAGCCATTATTGGAGTCCTTTTTTCTTTCACGGTACCAAAACATTCGCCTTTGAAGTCTGTGAGCAACTGGGTTGGAAGGCGCCGGATACGGTTATCCTGGCCGTTGGCCATGGGTCTTTACTGCTGGGGGCTTATATTGGTTTCGATGAATTGCGCAGCGCGGGAATCATTGAAAAAATTCCCCGCCTTATCGGTGTCCAGGCAGAAAACTGCGCCCCATTATACAAAACTTTCAAAGAAAATTTAAAGAAAATTCCCAAAATAAACGCTCAAAAAACCATTGCCGAAGGCATTGCTATTGCGGTGCCTATCAGGGGCAATCAGATACTTGAAGCGGTTAAACAAACAGGTGGTTATTTTATTGCTGTCAATGAAAATGAAATTAAAGAATCTTTGCTGGAGATGTGTGGGAAAGGGCACTATATTGAACCCACTTCTGCCGCTGCCATTGCAGGGCTCAAAAAATACCTGCATGACCAACACCGGAAGAAGGAATCAAATGCCGGTGAAATCATTGTCTCCGCCTTCACCGGCCACGGCCTAAAGGGGGGGGGCATGCTGCCCCTCCCTAAAAAGGCCTTCGGCCATCCGGAAGGCTTCTTAAAGTGATCGATGCTGTGGGGATGCGCTTATAGTAAAGTTTTTAATTATATAATGTTATTTTTCTTAGTAATCGCTGTGGAAGCCTTCAACCACCAATTTCATGAATACTTCGACTTGTCCGGGAACTCCGGATGAACACAAAATAAGGCCGAACCCATACATGCAACCCGAAAATGTTTGTAGGGGCGAATAATTATTCGCCCTTACCTTCGCCTTTTAATTTTTCGTCGATGGGTTCCCAGAGTTCGATTTTGTTTCCTTCCGGGTCCATGATCCAGCCGAATTTTCCGTATTCGTGTTCTTCGATTTCACCGACTATTTCTACGCCTTCATCCTTTAAAACCTCCAACAGTTTTTCCAGGTTTTCTACTCGATAGTTAAACATATATGGTTTTTCGCTGGGGGTGAAGTACGTAGTGTTATCGGAAAATGGCCCCCAAACGGTGCAGCATTTTTTGTCCGGGTTATCCAGGCTTCTCCATTCAAAAATGGCGCCGTATTGATCGGATTTGATGTCCAGGTGTTTTTGATACCACTCTTTTATTTTCTCTGGGTCTTTGGTTTTAAAAAAGACTCCACCTAATCCGGTTACTCGTTTCATTGGTTACTCCTTATATTAGCCACAGACTTTAAGAAAAACCATTTGTCTGTGTATGTCTTGTGTAAGTCTGTGGCTTTTCATTTTTTCATATTTTATTTGACATTACCTAATCCCATGATTTAAATTCCAGTTTGTTTTCAATTTTTTCCTCGAACCGGGCCATCATATAAATTAAATCCGACAACCGGTTCACGTATTTTTTCACCGGTTCGGGGACGTTTTCTTTTTCAGCCAGGGACATGATGCGCCGTTCAGCTCTCCTGGCAATGGTTCGACAGGTGTCCAGTTTTGCCGATTGGATGGTATTTCCCGGGATCACAAAACCTGTCAATTCCACTTCTTGTTCAAATTCATAAACATAATTGGTAATTCGTTCCACATCTTCAAGTTGCACAGGGTAGGCAAAGTCCCCGATAGAGGCCAGGGAACCGGCTACTCGAAATAAATCGTTTTGTATTTCTATAATAATCTTTTTTACTTTTTCGGATTTTACCAGGTGTTTGGCTTCTGCAATGGTGGAATTTAACTCATCTACTGTGCCGTAGGCTTCAACTCTTAAATGGTTTTTTTTTATTCTCTCACCGGTCCATAGACTGGTCTCACCTTTATCTCCTGTCTTTGTACTTACCGACATAATTATTTACTCCTTTTACAAAATAGTTAAATGGTGTAAGCCATTATAGCATACAAGGGGGATAAACGTACAACCAAATCATTGATGTACAACTTTAGTTGTACAAATTTTAACTTTTATTTTCATACCAAATATACAACCTTTGGTGGATTGACAGAGGTGTTTCATTTGATTATAATCAATTCTTCCAAAGGCTTTTATGACACTTGCACTGGTGCTTATTTTGGTGTAAATGTGCAAACCAAATTAATCAAAATAAAGGAGGATATCCAAATGAAACGATTATCTTTTTTCTTGTTTACGTTCGTTTTGTTTATGTTTTTAGTTGGTTCCACCTGTGTTTTTTCCATGGTACAGGTGGGAGAAGAAGTTGCGCAGCGGTTCGAGACCCCGCACCCTTACAGGGCAGACAAGGGCGTTGTCTGGGAGCGGGAATTTCACTGGCCCGATGCCGGTTATATCGCCATTCACTTTTCAGAGTTCGACCTGGCAAAAGGTGACTTCGTGGAAATCACCGGTCCTGACGGAAAATTCAGGTACTTGTACAAAGAAAAAGGCAAGAAGGTGAAGGAGAAAAAAAACGGCAAGGTAAAGCAGCTCAGTAAATTCTGGGCCACCCATATTCCAAGAGATACCGTGATTGTCAAGCTTTACAGTAAAAACAAAAAAAGTAGGTATGGTTTTGTTATCGACAAGTGGGCCCGTGGTTACGATCGGGGCTATATCGATGCGGTGATGTCAAACCTGGAAGGAGATGCAATTGACAACATTAAAGCCGTTTGCAGCAGCGACGATAAAGAATGGGCCAAATGCTACGAAGGCACCGCCATGTATGACAAAGCCAAAGCTGTTTGCCGGTTGTTAATTAATGGGACCAGTGCTTGTACCGGTTGGTTACTGGGCAGTGAAGGCCATGTTATGACCAACAATCATTGTATCAGTGCCCAGAGTAGTGCCAGCAATACCGACTATGAATTCATGGCGGAAGGTGCCACCTGTGCCACCAGTTGCGCCAGTTGGGGGGCCTGCCCGGGAACCGTGGAAGCCAGCTCCGGTACTATGATTCAAACCGACAGCAGCCTGGACTATACGTTAATTTTGCTGCCCACCAATTTGACCGGCACCTATGGATATATGCAGCTCAGAGATACCCTTCCGGCCCTCGATGAAAGAATTTATATCCCGCAGCATCCGTCGGCATGGGGGAAACAGTTGGCGGTTAACAGCGATACGGACGGGCCTTATGCAAAGATTTACAGCACCAATGAAGCACCCTGTTCAGGAGGCCCCGGTGATATCGGTTATTATGCAGATACCGCCGGAGGAAGTTCCGGTTCGCCGGTGCTCGGTTACAACGACAACCTGGTGGTGGCTTTGCATCACTGCGCCAATTGCCCCAACAGGGGTGTCCCGATTCCTTCCATTATTACAGACCTTGGGGGCAATCTACCTGCCAATGCCATTGGCGGCAGCGTTCCCCTACCACCGGTCGCCGATTTCAGCGGAAGTCCAACAACCGTCTCAGTGGGTGGAAGTGTAAACTTTACCGATCTTTCTTCCAACACCCCAACCTCATGGTCATGGTCATTCCCCGGGGGCACTCCCTCCAGCAGTACGGCCCAAAATCCCACGGTTACCTATAACACCGCGGGAACATATAATGTCACATTAACCGCCTCCAATTCAGCCGGCAGTGACGGCGAAACCAAAACCAATTATATTACTGTCACAGATACATCGACTTACTGCACATCCTCGGGAACTAACCAGAATTACGAATATATCGCCGGCGTTCAAGTGGGAGATTTAAATAACCTCTCCGGATCTTCCGGTTACACGGATTTCACCTCTCTGACCGCTCATTTAACCGCGGGGGGGAATGTTAGTGTTGCTTTAACACCGGGATTTGTCGGCAGCTCGTATACCGAATACTGGAAAATTTGGATCGACTATAATGGCGACGGAGATTTTGCCGATTCCGGCGAAGAAGTGTTCAGCGGATCCGGCAGTTCAACCGTTACCGGCAGCTTCACAGTTCCCATCTCCGCCAGTGGCACTACCCGCATG
>Ga0114923_10002115_pt1 | contig 13522 bp, 11 predicted proteins | sample SumtaG_FD_89578 | JGI IMG/M metagenome (GOLD analysis project Ga0114923, IMG submission 89578) | Deep subsurface microbial communities from Indian Ocean to uncover new lineages of life (NeLLi) - Sumatra_00157 metaG | ecosystem: Environmental > Aquatic > Marine > Oceanic > Sediment | place: near... | reverse complement strand
TACCGAGACCGAAGCGGCTGAGGCGGAGGACACTTCCGAGGAAGCCGGGGACGGACCGGAAGATGAGATTGAAGCTTCTTCGTCGGAGGTTGAGGAAGAGACTCAGGCTGAACCGGAAGACGCCGAGCCTGTCGAGACCGAAACGGCTGAGGCGGAGGACACTCCCGAGGAAACCGACCCAGAGGAAGAGAAGACAGACTGATTCCGGAAACGGAGATCTAAAATTGATCAAGGCCGTGTGTATTCTCGATGAGATACCACGGCCTTTTTTATGATACATTACAATAGAATGTTGAATGTAGAATGCAGAACGTAGAATATGAAAACTTAAAACCCGAAACCCGGAAGCCGGAACCCTTTATTAACCCTATGAAACGTGGACACAAAATATTTTTAACGATCGCATTGGTACTGCTCGCTGTGGCCTATATCGTCGGGCGTACAGCCAAATACGGTCCGAGTGTATTTGACGGAGATACCATTGCCCTGCTGCGTGTCGAGGGACCTATAATCGATGTGGGATGGCACATGGACCAGGTTCGGGATCTGATGAACGATGACAGGATCAAAGGTGTGGTTCTGCGCATAGACAGTCCGGGTGGCGCCGTCGCCCCAACCCAGGAGTTGTACACGGAACTTCTGAGGTTAAAGGAAATCAAACCGATTGTGACTTCAATGGGCACGATCGCCGCATCAGGCGGATATTATCTTAGTTGCGCCACCGACTGGATCGTTTCCAACCCTGGAACCATCACCGGAAGCGTCGGTGTCATCATGCAGTTTTCCAACTTCGAAGAGTTGTTTGGAAAACTTGGTATCCGTAGTCGGACGATCAAGAGCGGTAAGTTCAAGGACACCGGCAATCCAATGCGTCAAATGACCGAGGAAGAGGAGAGGCTACTTCAGGATATGATCATGGATACCTACGACCAATTCGTCGAGGCAGTACTGAAAGGGAGACCAGTGGATGAGGATGAGGTGCTCCCTTATCTCGACGGAAGGGTTCTTACCGGCCGTCAGGCCTATGAACTGGCACTCGTAGACGAATTGGGAAACATTAATGATGCCATCGCAAAGGCCGCAGAAATGGCGGGGCTGACCGAAGTACCTGATGAGATTTACGAACCTGAAAAGGAAAGGCCGGGGCTCTTTACGATCCTGTTCGGTGAAACCGCCGCCCGCGCGCTTGTTAGTATATCTGATGCCATAAGGGATCAGAGCAACGACAGGCGGCTACAGCTGTGGAGAGCGTTTTAAGAGCAGAAGTCAGGAGTCAGAATCCAGAAGCCAGTAGAAAAACTTTGGTACCTTCGTTTTTGAATAATGTTGGTGAAAAATAGCAGTCGATGAATATCAGGAAAGTTATGATTCGAAAGATCATTGCCTTCTGACTACTGGATTCTGAATTCTGGCTCCTGCCTTTCTCTAACCTCTTGACTTTCATAGATATTTTAGTTAGCCTCACCATGACATCTCAACTTCAAGTTTCCATCCTGGGAGGGATCATGACCAAGGCTGAACTCATTGAAGCTCTCGTTGACCGGATAGACAGGCTGACCAAAAAGGAAGCTGAGCTTATCGTCAATACTGTTCTCAAGAGTATTGCTGACTCGCTTGCAACTGGCGGCAAGGTCGAACTCAGAGGGTTCGGTAGCTTCAAGGTCAAGGAACGGCGGTCAAGGGAAGGGAGAAATCCTAAGACGGGTGAAAAGGTTCTGGTGGACGCGAAGCGGGTCCCTTATTTCAAGGCAGGTAAAGAGTTGAGGGAACGTGTAAACAACTAGCGTTGTTTACGCGTATGATGTTTTAATGAGAAACCGGAGCCTGTCCGGTTTTTTTCGTGATACAGCTTTTATTAATCCCAGTTTTTGGCATAAAGGATGAAAATACAAGCAAGGCTTGTAAGATGAATTCCTGTGGATCTTTTTCCACAGAAATTTATGGAGGGAACATGTCTGGTCATTCAAAGTGGGCTAATATAAAGCATAGGAAAGGTGCGCAGGACGCAGCAAGGGGAAAAATCTTCACCAAACTGAACCGCGAGATCATGGTGGCCGCCAAGACCGGAGGAGGCGATCCGGAGGCCAACCCGCGGCTCAGGCAGGCTATTGCCAAGGCAAGATCGGCAAATATGCCCATGCAGAACATCGAGCGGGCGATCAAGAAAGGAACCGGGGATCTTGAGGGAGTCAACTATGAGGAGATTACCTACGAGGGGTACGGACCGGCAGGAGTGGCAATCCTCGTTGAAACCCTCACGGACAACAGGAACAGAACCGTTTCGGATGTCCGCAGTGCCTTTGCGAAGAACAACGGCAACTTGGGTGAGGCGGGGTGTGTTTCCTGGATTTTCCAGATGAACTCTTATTTTGTTTTTCCACAGGAAGGAACCGACGGAGACAAGCTGGTTGAGGTGGCGCTCGAGGGAGGAGCCGATGACATTAATGAGGAAGGTACCGATTACGAAGTGACCGGACCCCCGGAAAAATTCGATGCGTTAAAGAATGCTTTCACGGAAACCGGCCTTCAGTTCCAGGTCGGAGAAATCACCATGCTGCCCCAGAACGTCATCAAACTCGGCGATAAACAGGCGGTGCAGACCCTGAGGCTGGTTGAGGCCCTGGAAGACAGCGACGATGTTCAGAGAGTGTTTGCCAACTTCGACATTCCAGACGACGTCATGGAAAACCTCTAATTAATCCCATGCGCATCCTCGGAGTCGACCCGAGCCTAAGGTCAACAGGCTATGCGATCGTTGAAGGAGATCGAAAAAAGCAGAAGGTCATTGAGTTCGGTCTTATTAAAACACGCAGTTCCGAGTCTCTGGAAGATACCCTGAAGCACATAGCGACTTCCATTGAAGAAGTTGTGCGAGAGCATGCCCCTGACAGTCTGGCCATCGAGAACGTCTTCACGGCCAGAAACAGCCGGGTTGCGCTTCAACTCGGGCATGTCAGAGGGGTTGTGATCCTGGTATGCACAAGGTGTGGACTTAAGACATTTCCCTATGCCGCCACCAGGATCAAGGAAACTGTTGCGGGATACGGACGGGCGTCGAAGGAACAGGTTCAGCACATGGTGGTGAGGACTCTCGGTCTGACTGAGACGCCGCCGACCGACGCGGCGGACGCCCTTGCGGCAGCCTTGACCCATTTCTACTGGTACCATGAGTCTGTTGGAAATCCCCACATAGATATCTAGGAGCCTGTCGGACTATCCATTCCGAAGGCTCCTAGATATAGTTTTTGGAAGTTCCATTTAGCTTGAAAAGAGAAAACATATGGCATATTTAGTAATACGCAATGGTGATTCTCCTGTTAAATGCTCATGTATTCAAGAATAAACCCTAAAAAAGGGAATTAAAAGAATTGCAGCAGCGAGTCAGGGTTTCGGACACACTGCTAGGAGGGAGAAAACAGTTGATCGCTATGATTAGCGGACGGCTTGCGGTCAAGGACCCGGCGGGCACGGTCGTCGTAGACACCGGCAGTGTGGGGTACCGTCTCTTTGTTTCCCTGAACACTCTGGTTGCCCTCCCCGAGGAGGGGGAGGAACTGATGCTTCATACCGTGACGATAGTTCGGGATGACGCTATGCACCTTTACGGGTTTGGGGACACACAAGAAAAAGCTCTTTTCAACCTCCTTGTACAGGTGAAGGGGATCGGTCCAAAGGTTGCCCTGTCCCTCCTCGGGGGGTTGAAACCCGCAGATCTGAAAAACGCAATTTCACGGGAGGATGCCGCGTGGATCAGCACGGTGCCGGGGGTAGGCAGGAAAACTGCGGAGAGGATCGTCCTGGAACTCAAGGACAAGGTGCTGCCGGAAGGAGAGGAGCTTGAAGCCGCGGTGTTCGGTGTGGACGAACGTGTTATCAACGACGTGGTTTCAGCTCTCGCCAACCTTGGCTACCCGGCTGTACAGAGCGAAAAAATTGTTAAGAGTGTCCTGGGAAAGGATGATCGGCCCGACGATTTTCAAAGTATCATCAGAGAATCGCTGAAAGAGCTGAGTGGAAGGAAAGGATGATTCAAAATTCAAAATTCAAAATAATGCTGGGCGGCAGGAATTGGTGTATTGTTTTACTTTTTGAATCTTGAATCTTGAACCTTGAATTTAAAATGACTGACACACGCATCGTAAACCCCGAGCAGACCAACGACGAAGCCGCATTCGAGGCCAATATCAGGCCCCGCAGGCTGTCAGAATATGTGGGCCAGTCCCGGGTCAAGGAGAACCTCAGCGTCTTCATAAAGGCAGCCCAGGACAGGGGCGAAGCCCTGGACCACGTGCTCCTTTTCGGCCCGCCAGGGCTCGGTAAGACCACACTGGCGAGCATCCTGGCCAACGAACTCGGAGTGGATATCCGTACCACCTCGGGACCCGCCATGGAGCGCTCGGGCGACCTGGCGGCGATCCTCACGAACCTTGACGACCGGGGAGTCTTCTTCATCGACGAGATCCACCGGATGAACCGGATCGTGGAAGAGGTGCTCTATCCGGCCATGGAGGATTTCGCGCTGGACCTTATTATAGGTAAGGGTCCTGGAGCACGCACAGTTAAGCTCGATCTTCCCAAATTCACCTTGATTGGCGCCACTACACGGATGGGACTCCTGTCATCCCCGTTCCGTGATCGATTCGGGGTGGTCTGCAGGCTGGAATTTTACTCGGTCAAGGAACTGAAGCAGATCATCACACGCTCGGCCAGAATCCTGGATGTGGAACTCGCGGAGGACGCCGCGGATGAGGTAGCTCGGCGTTCCAGGGGGACTCCCAGGGTGGCAAACCGGCTGCTGAGGAGGGCGAGGGACTTCGCCCAGGTCAAAGCCGAGGGGATCATCACGCTGGAGATGGCGCGGCACACCCTGGAGAGGCTCCAGATCGATGAGGTGGGGCTGGATGGGCTCGACAAGGCTGTTTTGCTAACCATCATCGACAAGTTCGCCGGTGGGCCCGTGGGGATCGAGACCATTGCCGCCTCTATCGGGGAAGAACGGGACACCATTGAGGACATCTGCGAGCCATACCTGTTGCAGGAAGGTTACATTCAGCGAACTCCTCGTGGGCGTACTGCTACAGCGGCCGCATACAAGCATCTGGGTAGAAAGCCCGGGAGTGATGGGCCGCAGAAGGAACTGTTTGAGTAGGTTCGACCTATGGAAGTGCGCTGAGTCCAGAGGCTAACAATTGAAGTATCCAGTACCCAGTACCCAGGAGCCAGAAGGGAAATCGCGACCGGAGCGATAATCTGAAAGACAATTCTCCTGTGTCCTGCGTTCCCTGCCCTGAGCTTGTCGAAGGATCGCCAAGTCGATGTGTCCGCCTTTCTCCCATGCGCCCAAGCCCCCATGCTCCCATGCCGTCCTCCCTGTTACCTGGATACCTCGACACCTCGATACTTAGATACAGTTTTCCCTTCTGCGTCCAGCGTTCTGCGTCCTGTGTCCTATTTTTCCCCAGACTCCAGTCGCTATTTCTTACGTTTTCCACTTTCCACTTTACACTGATAATTACCCTTCCCACCTCCACTCCCTGATCTCGGGGAGATCCTGTCCTTCCCTGCAGATGTATTCCCGGTGCTCGACCAGTTTGCCGTGGACGAACTGTTTGATGTAGGCGACTTCCGATGAAAGCTGGTCTACCCGGTCCGCTACGTCTGCCATAAGATGGAAGCGATCGATATCGTTTAAGACCGCTATGTCGAAGGGGGTCGTGGTCGTACCTTCCTCCTTGTATCCCCGGACGTGAAGGTTCCCGTGATTGGTTCTCCTGTAGGTGAGGCGGTGGATGAGCCAGGGATATCCGTGGTAGGCGAAGATGATGGGCCGGTCGGTAGTAAAGATCGTGTCGAAATCCCTGTCTGACAGCCCATGGGGGTGCTCCTCCTCCGGCTGAAGGGTCATGAGGTCCACGACGTTGACGACCCTGATCCTGAGGTCTGGAGCGTGCTCTCTGAGCAGTTTCACGGCTGCCAGGGTCTCGAGGGCCGGCACATCGCCGCAGCAGGCCATGACCACGTCCGGTTCAGCTCCTCGATCGTTGCTTGCCCACTCCCATATGCCCAGACCCGCGCTGCAGTGCGTGATAGCCGAAACCATATCCATCCACTGAGGATGATCCTGCTTTCCGGCCACGATGACGTTTACGAGGTCCCGGCTGCGCAGGCACTGGTCGGCCACGTACAGGAGGGAGTTGGCGTCGGGGGGGAAGTAGACCCGTATGACGTCGGCTTTCTTATTGACGACGTGATCAATGAAGCCGGGGTCCTGATGGCTGAACCCGTTGTGGTCCTGCCTCCAGACGTGGGAGGTGAGGAGGTAGTTCAGGGAGGCTATGGGCCTTCTCCATGGGATCTCCCGGCTGGCCGTTTTCAGCCACTTGGCGTGCTGGTTGAACATTGAGTCGACAATGTGAATAAAGGCTTCGTAGCAGGAGAAAAACCCGTGCCTGCCAGTGAGGAGGTATCCTTCGAGCCACCCCTGGCAGGTGTGCTCGCTGAGGATCTCCATGACGCGTCCGTCTGGCGAGAGGTTTTCGTCCTCCTGGAAGATCTCCTCCATCCAGGCTTTGGCGGTCACCTCGTACAAGGCATCCAGGCGGTTTGAAGCAGTCTCGTCGGGACCGAAGACCCTGAAATTACATTGATCGGCGTTGTTTTTCATGACGTCTCGGAAGTAGCGCCCCAGAACCCTGGTGGCCTGTGCCGTGCTCTGGCCAGGCAGGGGTACATCAACAGCGTATTTCCGGTAGTCAGGCAGCCGCAGGTCCTTCAGCAGCAACCCACCGTTCGCGTGGGGGTTTGCCCCCATCCTTCTAGCTTGGCGCGGGGCCCAATGGGTGATGGACTCCACAGGCGTGCCGTTATCATCAAACAGTTCCTCCGGACGGTAGCTCTTCATCCACTTTTCCAGGAGCTTTATGTGCTCCGGGTCGCGGTCCAGGCCGGAGAGAGGAACCTGGTGAGAGCGCCATGTGCCCTCGATCCTGATACCGTCTACTTCCGTGGGACCGGTCCAGCCCTTGGGTGTTCGGAGGACGATCATGGGCCAGCGTGGGCAGCTGCCGGATCCTTCGGACCTGGCTTCCTCACGGATGTCATGGATCTCTTCGAGCACCCTGTCCATGGTACTGGCCATGAGCCCGTGCATGGTCGCGGGTTCGTCGCCCTCAACGAACCAGGGACGGTACCCGTACCCCTTCAAAAGGCTTTTGAGCTCGGATACTTCCATGCGCGCAAGGATCGTGGGGTTGGCGATCTTGTAGCCGTTGAGGTGAAGTATGGGAAGCACTACTCCATCTCGGGCCGGATTAAGGAACTTTGAGGAGTGCCAGGAGGCCGCCAGGGGGCCGGTCTCCGCCTCTCCGTCACCTATGACGCAGGCCGCGATGAGGTCGGGGTTATCGAAAACGGCACCGAAGGCGTGGGAAAGGGAATAGCCCAGTTCGCCTCCCTCATGTATGGAGCCTGGCACTTCAGGTGCTACGTGGCTCGGGATGCCGCCCGGGAAGGAGAACTGGGTGAAAAGTTTCTTCATACCTTCCTCATCCCGAGTGACATCGGGGTAGGTCTCGGTGTAGGTCCCCTCAAGCCAGACGTTGGCAACCAGTGCGGGTCCACCATGGCCGGGACCGGTGATATAGATCATGTTGAGGTCGCGCTCCCTGATGACCCTGTTAAGGTGGGCGTAAATGAAGTTGAGGCCCGGTGCCGTGCCCCAGTGCCCAAGCAGCCGAGGCTTTATGTGGTCGTAGGAAAGAGGTTCCTTCAGTAGTGGGTTGTCATAAAGGTAGATCTGTCCCACGGAGAGATAGTTCGCTGCCCTCCAGTAAGCGTCCACGCGGGCAAGTTGGTCATCGGTCAGGAGCTTCGGTGACGGTGGCATGGCATTTGGTCTCCATATTCGAGCGGGTATCCGGAATTGCCTTAAGGAAAGTGTAGGGCACTGAGACGGCGCGTCAAGAGGAGGTGGGGAGTGAGCAACCTGTTCCTTCGGAACGAAACGGGGAAAGGGAGAAACGGGGAAACGGGGAGAAGAGGCAGACACGGGGACACGGGGACGCGGTGGAAACCCGGAAGAGGGGAAAAGGAGAAGAGGGGAAGAGGGGAAAAGGAGAAGAGGATAAACGAGGATCAGCACCTCCGTCATTCCGGACCGAACAAAGGTTCAATTCCTTAATTTTCTTCCCTTTGAGAGGGGAAAGAACGAGATGGGGGTGAAATCATTTTTGAGCCGGAATTCAGAATTAAAATGCGGCTAAAGCTAATTTACCCTGCGAAACTCTATGGGAAGAGCGGCTTACCGGCGGACTCCCTGCCTACTCTGAGCTGGTCGAAGGGCGTACTCTGCGTTAGATCAGATTTTGATCTACTTCTACGTTCTACATTCTACGTTCCACATTCTTCTATTTCCACACTTCAAGCTCCAATGACGCAGCCGTTACTTCCTCCACAAACACCTTCAGGTTTCCGAAGTCGATGTCTAAGATCTCATCAATGAATTTATGCGTTGAGGTGTAGATCTTGAAGATCTGGGAGGTGGAGTGGGGGGTGAACTCAGGGGGCTCGACATGGCCGATGTACTTTGAATTGGCTAGAAGAGAAACAAAAAACTCCTTCTGATCCAAAGGGCTCATATTCACGTAAGTGAAGGTGATTTGCAGTGGCTGGAACAGGTACCCGAGGGATTCCAGTTCGCTTGCCAGGCTGTCCATCGACACACGAACCTGGCGGGTTGAGTAGTAGGTTTTGTCGATGAGCTTCTCCTGTTCTTGAATGGTCTCGAAAAATCTAGGGTAGTTGATGAGACCGAGCAGGTTGCTGGTCGGGTCCTTCGTGTCGAAGGGATCCCGGGACAGGTGAATCCCGTTGGGGCTTATACAACCTTTCATCGACTCGAGAGAATAGAGTTTGATCCCGAGCAGGCGAACGGACTCGGTGATTGTGTGCCGTGTCGCGGTACGTCTCGCCAGCTCTCTCGTTAGCTCCATCTCCTGGTCAAAGCTGTCGCTACCACTGAAGCTTTTCCGCCAACCGTTGCTGTCGAAAAAACCGCACAGGGCAGCTTCACCCATAACCGTTATGAATTCGGTCTTCTCTTCAGGACGCCCGGGTGTCACGATTGTTTGTCCATCTTGTCCCTCGACCAGGCTTTCTATTCTCGCGAGCAAGTCAAATTCTTTCTCCGGGTCGAAGCCGCGGGAATATCCCGTTATGTTGCCTTCCCGGTCGATGAGGACCAGGGTCGGCAGCGTTGAGGCTCTGAAGGCGTTGAAAACCTGGGACCCCTCGTCATAAAGGAGGGGGTATGTTATCTTCCCACGAAACTTCTCGAGCCTTTCTATGAAACGGCGTATCCTGTCGCTGGGAACCCGGATATCTTCATTGATAGCCAAGATCACGAGACCCTCGCCCTTGTACTTGTTTTCAAGCTTTTGAAGTGCGAGCATCTCGTTGACGCACGAATCACAATAGATGGACCAGAAGCTGAGCACGATTGGAAACTTTCCGAGGTACTGTCCCATATCCACCGGGCGACCGAGGATATCCAGGAGTGAAAAGGCCGGGGCTGTGGTTCCGATTGCAAGAAGATCTGCGGAGGAGGATTCACTGATTATGTTCTGTCCCTCGGCAGATAGCGGGAGGAAGAAAATGAATGTCAGGAGTGCGTACATCAATTTTCTCTTATACATACCCATCCCCTTTCGCAGCATTTGGATTCCAACCATGCTGGATTAGCCTCAGAGAGATCATTATTTAACAATGATACCACACGCTAAAAAACTGTTCATACCTGCTTTGTTGCTGTTCGCGGTCCTTGCACCTTCCTTCGGAGAGGGAACGGGTGGCGGACATGTCAGTGAAAAGGTCGTGCGTGTCATTGACGGGGACACTTTGGAGATCTCAGGCGGTGAGCGTATCAGGCTTCTGGGGATCGACGCACCCGAAAGGGGTGACGTTCTATTCGATCCGGCCACTGACAGGCTGAAAGAACTGACCGCATCCGGGCTTGTCATTCTTGAAATGTGCGAGGATCGGGATATCTATGGCCGACTCCTTGCCACCGTCATGACTGACAGTGGCAACGTCAACAGGATCCTGTTGAGGGAAGGCATGGCCCTTCCCATGCTGATCCCTCCGTGCGGACGTCCGGTTGCTGTAGATGTTCTTGTGGCTGCCGCCCAGGGTGCCCTGTCGGGAAAGGGAATCTACTCGCTTAACGGATATGGGATGCTCTCCCCCATGGAGGCCGGGGACCATATCGGCGAATATGTCATTGTAAAGGGGATCATCTTAGATCTGCACAAGGGAGAGAAGGCCTGGCACCTGAATTTCGGACCGGAATGGAAAACAGATTTTACAGCAGTTCTTTTCAGGGAAGGGCGGCAGAGGTTCATTGACCTGGGCCTGGATCCGGTTGATCTAGTTGGGTCCGAAGTACTGGTCATCGGAAAAGTGAAGCGATATTCCGGTCCCGAGATCATCGTTCGAGGGCCGGACCAGGTAATTCCGCTAAGCGGAATTACAATTCAAGATTCAATATTCAAGATTCAAAAAGAAGGCATGGAAAACTGATAATAGTCAATTCAGTATGGGATAAGTGAAACTGCAAGGAGAACATGAGAAGTTCAATAGATTACAATTAATTAATATTCAAAGATGTACACGTGATTTTATGTCCTATATTAGTTTTTTCTTGAACCTTGATAGGGTCGCAAAAAGTCCTGACGTGACTTTTTGAGACCTATAATATCTTTGGGGAAAGCGAAAAGTGTCATTTTCGCTTTCCGTACAAATCAATGACTAACATTGTCCGTCATTGATTTGGGCGCCCCCCTCGGGGCGCATTGATGACTTTTTGCGAAGTCATCAACCTTGAATTTTGAATCTTGAATCATTGCACGGGAGCTTACTTTGAAAAAACTCCATTACCTGCTCATATTCCTGCTTTTGGGAGCGGTAGGCGCATATTTCATGGGTGTTTATTTGGATATGTCTGTGGACAGGCTTATCAACAGGATCCCGGGAGAAGGTTCCAGCCAGGAACTGAATACGAAAGGGGTCGCCGAACTCAACGCCGGGAACCCGGCAGGAGCTGTCGCAGTCCTGCGGGAGGCAAGCCGGCTGGAACCGGACGACGCGATAATTGCCAGGAACCTCAGCATTGCCCTGGCCCGTCAGGCCAACGATATGTCGGGTAATGAGCAGACGGCGGTGAGTCTCCTGAACGAGTCCCTTCAGCTCTGGCCGAACAACCCTGAAGGGCTGAACAGGCTGTCCACCCTTCATTTCAAGGCAGCAAGATACAAGTACGCCCTCGATTCCGCCATGAAACTCCAGGAGATGATGCCGGAACGAGCAGACCTCGCCGAGTATGTCAGGCATATTCAGAAAAAAGTTGCCAATGAGCAGGGCATGTCCTCTGAACAAGGAGACCATTTCCGGCTTCTTTACAGCGACCAGAAGCGGCTGGAGTATGAAGGGGAGATTCTTGCGATCCTCCAGACACAGCTCGATTCCCTGACGGTGGCTCTATCGATCTTCCCTGATAAGCCCATTGATGTGTTATTGCTGACAGAGGATCTTGGAACCAGGGCTGATCCGCTGGATCCATTCCTGATGGGGCTCTATGACGGCCAGATACAACTCTATCTGGGTGATGGTGTCGATGACCGAAATAAACTTATTCTCACGGTACGACATGAAATGGTCCACGCACTTCTTCACCAGGCAGCCGGGAACCTCCCTGGATGGGTCCAGGAGGGATTGGCCCAAATGGCTGGAGAGGAGCCGGCTGAGGATCATTTGGTGGCTGCGAAAAAATATATCGCCAGGGAGATCAGGGGAGGGTACAAGGTAGACCTTTCCGCTATGGGGATCAGCTTTATCAATCTGGATAGCGAGACGCGCACAAGAGCTTATGCCACCAGTTTACTGTTCATGGAATATCTCACTAGGGTGTACGGGAACAGTTTCATCCCCAGGTTCGTTGCCGAGCTGACATCCGGGGAGTCTCCGCGTGACGCGCTCAATACGCTTACGGGCTTCACTTTCGCCCAACTGCAGGTATCCTTTTCCAAGGAACTGGAAGGAAAGTTCTGACAATGTCTCTTGTAGCTATCGTAGGAAGACCCAATGTAGGCAAATCAACCCTTTTTAACCGGATCCTCGGAAAACGGCAGGCTATCGTGGAAGATGTGGCAGGTGTAACGCGTGACCGAAACTACGGAGAGGCCAACTGGTTGGATCGTGATTTTACACTGGTCGACACGGGCGGACTGGATCCTCTGGTGGAGGAGGGTCTTTTTTCACTAACCCGGGAGCAGGCTTTGGTGGCCATCGAAGAGGCCGACATCATCCTGTTCGTGCTCGATACCCGGACCGGGATGGCTCCCGCAGATGGCGAGGTGGCGAAGATACTGAGGCGGACCGAAAAGCCGGTTTTCCTAGTGGCCAACAAATCAGAGGGCAATACCAGAGAGTTTGAAGCCTCTGAGTTCTACAGGCTGGGCTTGGGACAAGTGTACCCGATCTCGGCTCTTCACGGATCCGGAGTTGCTGAACTACTTGACGACCTCATTTTCAAACTTCCAGACAAAGCACCTGAAATCGGGGAAGAGCACGATCTGCGGGTGGCTGTTGTCGGGAAACCCAATACCGGGAAATCGACGTTGGTCAACAAGATTCTTGGCCACGAGAGGGTCCTGGTATCGAATATTCCTGGAACTACTGCCGACGCTGTGGACAGTCTTGTGCAGAGGAACGACAAGCGCTACCTGCTGGTGGATACAGCAGGAGTCCGGCGAAAAGCGAAGGTCCAAGGAGCTATCGAGCACTTCTCCGTCCTGCGGGCACTCCACGCTGTAGAGCGCTGCCACGTGTGTCTCCTGCTCATTGACAGCTCCGAGGGCATTGTTGACCAGGACCTACGCATTGCCGGCCTGGTTCACGAGAGGGGGCGTGGGCTGGTGGTCTGTCTGAACAAGTGGGACCTCGTGGAAAAAGACCACAGGACCTTCGACGAAACTGTTAAGGATATAAGAGAAAAACTGTTCTTTTTCCCCAATGTTCCGATCATATCCATCTCAGGTCTGACCGGGTTGAGGGTCGACAAGATCTTTGAGGTGGTGGACCGAGTTTATCAGGACGCCAGAAAGGAACTCACTACACGGGAAGTCAACGACACTTTGGAAAAGGCGATCCAGGGTCATCAACCGCACCTGGTGCGGGGTCAACGCCTCAAATTCTACTACGCCACTCAGGTCGGAACCAATCCTCCGCGCTTCGTGATTTTTACCAACCGCCCGAAGGACATCAAGGACAGTTATACTCGTTACATCGAGAGGATATTCAGGGAGGAGCACGGCTTCGCGGGGTCGCCCATCAGATTGATTTTCAAGAGAGGGAGAGAAGACAGGCATAAAAGCAAGTAATAGTAATAGTAGGAAGTAATAGGAAAAACGCAGATTTCCACTATTACCATTATTTCTTACTGTTACTGGTTTTCCCTATTACTATTACT
>Ga0114923_10002114_pt1 | contig 13527 bp, 17 predicted proteins | sample SumtaG_FD_89578 | JGI IMG/M metagenome (GOLD analysis project Ga0114923, IMG submission 89578) | Deep subsurface microbial communities from Indian Ocean to uncover new lineages of life (NeLLi) - Sumatra_00157 metaG | ecosystem: Environmental > Aquatic > Marine > Oceanic > Sediment | place: near... | reverse complement strand
TGAATCAAATCATGCTCATCTTTTAATAATAGTTCTGCAATTCTAAGGGTATCTGCAAATTCCTCTCTTCTTATAAAATCAAATGTAGAAACAATTGCTATTCTTCTTTCCCACAAATTATTGGAATTAGCAAGTTTGTACAGAACATTCTTTTTTTTGTCAAACAAGAAATTCCCAAAAACTTTTGGAGCAGATATATCCACTAAATCCCAATTGTTTATGTTCTTTGTATTCTTTAGATAAAAATTAAATATATTTCCTTTATCTTCTTCATCAGAATTATTATATTTTTCAATCAGTATAATTAAACTAATCAACCTGTGTTCATGAATTGCACTTTTAATCAACTCCTGCAATTTATACAAACCAATACCAGAATATTTTTTTGCAATTTTTCTTTGGATAGGAACTGTAACTCCTAAAAAAATATCTCCTTCTCCATATTCTCCTTTGCCTGTCTTGAAAAATCGTTGTAAAACTTTTGCCTGTTCAGGATTTGCTAAATCTGATAGTTCTTTTTTTAATGCGTTAATCATAACACCAAAATAATCTTAAAGTATAAAAACTTTTTAATAATATGAAAATTTATTTTGGGGGAGCAAAATTTTCATGGTACAATTCTCTAAATGACTTCGAATCTCCATTCTTTTTTTGATATATGCTTTTAATCAAAGATTCCCCTACACAAATGCCATAAGTTAGTCCCATAACAACAAACATTGAAACAGGAATAACACTCAAGCTTATGGCAAACTTTTCTAATGCTGAAATTTCATCTGACATATTAATTTTTCTATTAATTATCTATATAAATTTTTATATATCATATTTATTTTGCCAAACTCTTTTAAATATATTATTTTGAATGAGACAAAAAATTCTCACAAAATTTTAATGAAACTACTTATCCATATAAAGGTAGCCTAATTTGTCCAGATTCTTCTTCTGTTAAAGCTCCTCTATCAAGTAACTCTTCATAAGCAAGTTCTTTTGGAAAAACACTTGGAATAATCTCGTTTTTGTCTCCTTCTCTTGCATCTTCATACATTTGTCCAAGAAGCAAATCATACACAGATTTTTGATTGACTATTTTTGTATCTGATCTTTTATTGAACCCTTTTCCTTTGATTTTAACCAAACATTCTACTAATCCTTTTTCTTTTTCGTAAGGATGCCATTCAGTTGTTAGCAAAAATTTGTGAGATTCTCCTGTTTCATTATGCTTGATTATTCCTATTCCCTGCCACCTATAATTCGTTTCTACATGTTCTGTATATTCGCTACCTGCCCAGAATTCTTTTTGTTCTTGGGTGGCAGAAAACCTCCCAGAATAATTATGTCCTTGAAAAGTTGCTTCTTGTCTTTCCATAATTTTTATAGAAAAATCTGGTTTATAAGAATTTATATATTTTGTTAGCTAATTTTTGAAATTATAGAAATCATTCAATTATTTTGCCAGTGTTTTTCTAATCTGATGTTTTTGCTGTTTTTCTTTTGGAGCTGCTTGATGTTTAACCTGTTTTGCTGCGGCTTTTTCAATTTGTTTCCCTGATTCTTCAACAGATTTTACCTTTTCTTTTTCTTCTGTTTTCTCTTCTTGAGTTTGTTTTTCTTCTGGAGTTTTTTGCTTACCTTCCTTGACTTTTTCCATCAAAGACTTTTTCTTTTTAGCTACTTCTGCTCCTCTCCTTTCTCTTTTTTCTTCTCTTAATTTTTTAAACTTCAATTTTGTGGGCATTTCAGAAAGTTCTGCTCTGACAATATCTCCTTCTTTAACCACTTTAACTTTTATTTTTTGAGGTGGTTTTTTAATACCTCTAAACCAAACTGCCTCATTCAAATATTTATCAACTTTGACTTTTTTCAATTCTCTATCTCTTATTTTCATATGTCTAACTAAGAATTCCTTTATGGCTTTTATTGCCTTATTTGCTCTTTTATATCTTGGAACTTTTTTCCATTCACATCTAAGTGGAATAGTATATTCTCTTTCATTTGCAATTGAAACCTTTTCTTTTAGTTTAGGAAGAGGTACAGTTTGAGGTTTTACTTCTTCAACTTTTTCTGGTTTTTTCTGTTCTTCTTGTTTTTGAGAACTTTCTGTTTTAGTTTCTGTTTTTTCTTCCATTGTGTTGTTTTAAATTTTAATTTAAAATGACGCAGCCAAATAGCCATGTCTTTTATCCAAAGTGTGATTTTCTTTGTTTTCTTGGTTTAATATGAAGTTTTGTTCTTCTCCAAGATCTTCTATGTCTTGTCATACGAGAGGGATGGATTCTTTTTCCGATTCCGTATTTTTTAAGCACAGCCCAGACAGGAGCCCACTTAGTTTGTCTCGCTTTTTTTGCTAATGTTGCTTTTTTTTGTGGGTTCTTAATCGGCATTTTATTTTATCTCCTCTAAGAATTTTCTTCCTTGCTCTGTTAATTGTCTTCCGGGTTTTTTGCTTTTTACTCCTTTTATTGCCTTTGCTATTTCTGTAAAACCTGCTTTATCTGATTGCTGTAAAATTGTTCTGATTATTTTACCTCCAGCCCGCTTATATTTTTCAGGAGCATATCCTCTGTTTTTTTTGCTTCCATATTTGGTTCTAAGTCTATTAACTCCTAAAAGTTTTTTTCTGTAAATCTGTCTTAAAATACTCGCAGCTCTTTTATGCCAAAAATCAGGGTCTTCTATAGGTCTTTCTTTTGCAGGTCCGGACTTAACAAATTTAGACCATTCAGGCACTTCAAATTCAGGAATTTTCTTTAAAGCATCTGCTAATTTTAAATTATATTCTCTTGAATCAATTTCATAAATTGGGTTCATTTTAATAGACATCCCTTTCGGAATTAGATTGGTTTTAGCCATTTAATCTAAAATTTAGGGAGAAAGAAGATTTATAAATCTATCTAATATTTTCTATCACCTAAAAGTTTTTAATCTAAATATAGATAATTTTTGAATGGCACAATTAATAGAAATGATTGCTGGGGGATATAAAGTTGTAGATGTTCATAAGTACATTTCTGCAGAGAATTTGATTCCTTTTGGACAGCCAAGGTCTATAAAAGAAATAACAAGACAAAGGATGTGTAAAGAAAATTCTGAATTAGGAAGCATAATCAAAGAATATGCTAATGAAATCCAAGCCCCATTTTATGAATTGGGAAAAGACAATACTCAAATACAATTATATGTAGAGAATACTGCTACTAAATAACTTGTCACCTCCTCGCTTTTCTCCACTTTTTCACAAAAATTGTAAACCCAATAATTTTAGAAGTATATTTATTCCCTAATTTTTCTAAGATTTTTTCTGAATATCCTTTTACTTTGCTTTTATCATGCCCTGCACTTTTTAAAACACAGATTTTTACATTCCCATGATTTTTGAAATCATCTTCGAGAGTTTTAATAAAATTATCTGTTATTCCTTGTTTTCCCAGTTGGATTTGGCATATTTTTAACATTTTTTTGTTTTTAACTTAAGTATCTGCCTCTTCTTAATTGTTTTTGTTTTTCCTTTTTTAACTTTCCATGTTCCAGTTTTCATACCCTTTTTTTTCCCCACATCTTTTCCAGTAAATATATTTATTTTTACATTTCCTTGATTGTCTCTCCAATCCTGGCTATATGCTGCACAAAGAATTGCACTTTGTTTAATAATTCTATGAGATGGATGCAAATCATCAATAACACAAAAACCACTTCCTGGAGCAACTGTATGCATTATTATATTCTCTTTACCTTCAAATTTTTTCACAAGCTCATCATTTTGTTCAGCATTTTTACCCATTAAAACAGAACTTCCAAAAACATCAAATTCTCTAAATTTCATCTTCTAAATATTTGTGCACAATTTCTAAACATTTTTTTTGATTAGCAAAGGTAAGTTTTTTCATAGCCCTTTTGAAACTAACCCATTTGTATTTAGAATGTTCTAATTTATCTAATTTTATTTTTCCTTTATTAATTCTAGCAGAATAAAGAGTATAAGTCTGTCCTATTACTCCTTCTCTTTCTTTGAATTCTTTATCATATTTATATTTTCCAGAAACATTAAATTTTCCTATTTCTATCCCACTTACACCAGTTTCTTCTTTGATTTCTCTTTTTACCGCATCTAAAATTTTTTCACTTTTTTTTAATCCGCCTTTTACAAATTCCCAGCCCTTCCAGTGCAGTTTTCTTTTAAGAATTAAATATCTTATGCTACTAACATGATTAAGTGCATAGATTACGCAAAATATTCCCTTTCTGTATCCTGATTTCATTTGGAATTAGGAGGTTCAGAAAATATTTTAGTTATAATCAAAATTCCCAAAACAGAAATAATTGTTATTATAACTGCACTTATGAACTGCCCTTTTAATGGGCTTAATTTTTGGATATCACTTACATATTCACTTATAACATCTTTCCAAACCAATGCTATCAAAAAACCAAATGCTGCAACAATAGCAGTATTGATTGATTTTTTCAATTCTAATTTAAATTTTCTTGCAGAGCTTTTTATTTGTTCTTTCATTTAAGACTCCATGTTTTCAATGCCTCTCTCAACTCTCCATGGCTCTTGGCATAAGTTTTCAAACTTTGTTTTTTCATTACAGCATCCACAGCCTGTCTCATTGCTTTTGCTCCGGCCTCTGTTCCAGATGGATGTCCATGAATTCCTCCTCCAGCCTGAACCACTAAATCTTTCCCTAAATGTTTTATTAAAAAAGGAACATGTCCGGGATGCAAACCACCAGATGAAACAGGAAAAACAGACTTAATATTAAACCATTTTTGGCTTAATCTTTTTTGAGTGGCTTTAACATCTTTCATTGAAATTTCTTCTGCAATTTCTTCAATTTCTTCAATATCTCCCTCGAGTTTTCCAATTCCTGTTCCAATATGAATTTGGTCTACACCAACTAATCGTGCAAAATCTGCAAGAACCATCATACTTATTCCATGTTCAGGATTTCTGTCAAAAGCAGCATGCATTGCTCTATGTGCATGAATAGCCATTTTAAATTTGCTTTCACGAAGAGTTTGCAATGCAGCCCAGCCAGCAGTTATGATATCAATCATAATATATTTTCCACCCAAATCTTCAACTAATTGTGCTCTTTTAATCATCTCTTTTGTTTCTGCAGTTACATTAACAAGATAAGCTTTTCTTTCTCCTGTTTCCTCTTCTGCTTGATGTGCTTTTTCTAAACTTCTGGCAATTCTTTCTTCAAACACATTGAATTTTTGCGAAGCCAGATTTTCATCATCTTTAACAATATCACATCCTCCAATCCAAGATTCATATGCAGATTGTGCATGGTCTCTTGTTTTTAATCCTAATTTTGGTTTTATAATTGTTCCAACTAAAGGTCTTGTTTTAACTTTCATCATTTTTCTGATTCCTTGTATTCCATATTTAGGTCCAGAAAAACTTTTCAAAATAGATTTAGGAAAACTAATATCTTCTAATCTAATTGACTTAACAATTTTCATGCCCATTATATTTCCAGCAATGCTTGAGAGAATATTCGGAACATTATCTTTTTCAAATAACTCCTGGGGATATGCTACTTTTATCCAGTTCCCTTTAATAGAAAAAACTCTTGCACGAAGTTTTTTTACATATTCTTGTTTTTTTACTTTTGTCCATGTTCCAACACTAGATTCAAGAGCAACAGTATTAGCAGCCTTTTGCATAGAAACTCTATTAGGACAAATTTTAAATAAGCAAATTAAATCATTTTTTGGTTTATATTTCAAATCTATAAATTCAAACCCCTTTTTTGTAACCATTTTTTTATAAATCTAATTGAGTTTATAATTATTTCCCGCAGCTTGTCTTTTCCCCTCTTGCATGATGATATGCCTGGCACTTTTGGCATTTTCCATGTCTTGGGCAAGAAGTTTCTGGACAAGGACAGTTTTTATTTTCTTCAGTCATTTTTATTTTTTCCTAACTTTTACCCCTTCTTTAGTATCACTTAAACTATACCCGAGTTTATTAATCTTTTTTCTTAATTCATCTGCTTTTTTCCAGTTTTTATTCTTTCTTGCTTCTTCTCTTTTTTTGATGATTTTTTTTACTTCTTCTGAAATTATAATTTTCTCTTTTTTCAACAAATCCAAACCAAAAACTTCATTCATTTTTTTTATTGTGTCTAACTTACCCAGAGCTTCTTCATCACGAATAAGCATCCATAAAACTTGTAATGCTTTTGGAATGTTTAAATCATTATTTATTGCTTCTTCAAATTTTTTTAAATATTTTTTATTGGTTTTTTTATCATCTTTTAATTGATAAATTATATTTTTTAATCTGGTGTAAGAATCTTTTGCAAATTTCAAATTTTCCAAGGTAAAATTTAGGGGTTTTCTATAATGTGTTAAAAGGCACAAATATCTGAATTCTAATTGACTAAATCCTTTTTTTTCTAAATCAGAAAGAATATAGAGATGTCCTTTGCTTTTAGACATCTTCGCCCCTTTCACTAAAAGCCATCTATTATGCAACCAGTAATTAACTCCTTTTTTCCCTGTTGCAGATTCACTCTGGGCAATTTCATTTGTATGATGAATTGGAATATGTTCTTCTCCTCCTGTATGAATGTCAAAATGCTCCCCAAGATATTTCATAGACATAGCAGAACATTCAATATGCCAGCCAGGAAATCCTTTGCCCCAAGGAGAATCCCATTGCATTATATGGTTTGGCTGATTAGTAATCCACAAAGCAAAATCAGAAGGATTTTTTCTTTCAGAATCAATTTTAACTCTTGCTCCTGATTTAATTTCTTTAAGATTTAATTTTCCTAATTTAGAATAATTTTTGAATTTTGAAGTATCAAAAATTAATCCAACACGAGTTTTGTAAGTATAATTATTTTTTTCTATTCTCTTAATTAATTCTATCATCTCTTTAATATGCTTTGTAGCTTTTGGCCATATATCTGGTTCAATTATATTTAATTTTTTTAAATCTTCTTTGAAAACTCTTGTATATTTATTTGCTATTTTAAGCATGGATTCTTTTGTTAAACTTAACCCTTCTCTTTTTAATGCTTTAACCATTTTATCTTCTCCTTGGTCTGCATCAGAAGTCAAATGTCCGACATCTGTTATATTAATCACATGTTTTATTTTGTATTTGTTATAAATGAGAACACGCTTAAGCAAATCTTCAAAAATATATCTTCTCATATTTCCGATATGCTGATACCAATAAACAGTAGGTCCACAACCATACATTTTCACCCAGCCTTTTTTAATCGGTTTAAAAACTTCTTTTGTTCTTGTTAAAGTGTTATAGAATTTTAATACCATAAATAATTTAAGAAAGAGTAATTTAAAAATTTAAGTTATTTTTCTATTTTTCTTTATTTTCCTTTTACTGTTAAATAAACAGACACCGAAGAACCATAAACTTCAGTTCCTTTTTTCATGGTTATCCAATATGTAATCTCGCAGGGAGGAGCAGTTTCAGGAATATTAAACTTTACAAAAACAGGATACTCCATAACATTACCAGCGGGGATTTGAATATTAGTCCCTTTGTCTCCCAAAGAAATTAAATCGTCTGCTTCAGAAAGTTGCATATTACAACTAACTTGATCTGCTTTTATTTCATATGAAAATGTACCTGCTTCATCTTCAACATTTCTTATTGAAAGTCCAAATCCTCGACTATCTTCACCTTTTTTAATCACTACCTCTCTTGTTGCGGGATAAATTACAATCGTTTTTGAACTATCTTGGCTAAACAACTTATTGATTTCATTTTTGATAGCAGTATCAATGCCTTCTATATTTTCTGTAGCTCCTGTAAAAATTTTACTTACAAAATATCCTCCAAGAATTAATACCATTGTAAGAAGAACTATTGTAACAAGTGTTCCCATGCTCATTTGCATTTGAGCTTTCTTTCTTCTTTTATAATTCATCATTTTAACCTGTTGGGAAATTCTGCAATAAACCCATGTTCTCAATTGTATAAGCTAAAATAATTGTGACAATAAACAAAATAATTCCTAAAATTATGCCGATAATATTTAATTTTTTAGCTTTTTCTGATAGTTTTGTTTTTTGTTTTTTGCTTTGGGTAAGTCCTATAATTCCAAAGACAATTCCAGCTAAAGGAGTAAAAATTGCCATAACTATACTAACTATACCTAAAACATAACTTACAACACTTTGGTCCTCTTTTTCTGCCATCTTTTTTACCTCTTTTATTTAATTGGAGTTTTTGTTTTATAAATCTTTTTAATTTTTTAAAATGGGGATGCGGGGAGTCGAACCCCGGACACCATGATGTCTGAACTTTGGAGTATAAACTTACATAACTCTTCAGTCATGTGCTCTCCCGCTGAGCTACATCCCCCGAAAAAAGTTAGTTTTTACGACTTTAAATGTTTTTGGTTAATTTTATATACCTTCTGTAAGATGTCTCATTATGAACAAAAAATTTTCCTTTGAAGTGAAGAGAAAAGTTCTCCACGTCTTTTCTTTAGGTTATATCTTAATTTATTTTTATGTTAATAAATATTTTAGTCATAGAACAGCTCTTTTATCTTTAACTTTTATTTTTATTTTATTCCTATTCATAGAATTTGTAAAAATTCGATATAGAAAAAAAATTCCAATATTTCACCCTTTTTACAGGAAAAGAGAAAGGAATGGTTTATCTGGAAGTATTTATCTAATTTTAGCCACAATAATAGTATTTGCTGTTTTTGATTTTGAAATTGCTGTTACTGCATTGTTAATGATAATATTCGGAGATATGGCAGCAGCCTTAGTTGGATTAGGTTTCGGAAAACATTGGATTAAAAATATCCCAGGGGCTTCTTGGGAAGGAGTAATAGCAGAATTTATTGTTAATATAATCGTAGGTTTCTTATTTTTGGAATATTTTATTATTATTCTAATTATGGCGTCTGTAGCAACATTTATAGAAACTGTATTAACATCTTCAGACGATAATCTGGCTGTTCCTTTATTAGCTGGTTTTGCAGGACAAAGCACATTAATGTTTTTAAGAATCTTTGGTTTAATTTAATACTTAAAAAAGTGTAAGTTGGGAATAGGCCACCTTCTGTCGAACTTTGTTTCTTTATTAAGACAAACAGTTCGCGTTAACATTCAACTATGCGTCTCAAGGACTTGCACCAGTCAAGATGCTCGTTTCATCAAATCCTTTATTTCAAAGTTTAACCCAAGGTTTCATAACTCGATAAAGGCTGTGGCGTTTCTGTAACAGAGCTTTACCTCGCGGCAATCCATTTTCATGGATGACTTATAATTGGTGGGCAGACCTTCCTCAGGACACGATTACTCGCGTTCTTTAACTTCGTTAGAAGTTTACCAGAACTAAATTTCGATGTTTAACAAAATTTGCTTATCTAAAAGCTAAGTCCCGAAATTAACTACCCAACTTACAAAAATATATAAAAAGAAGGGTTTTTAAGTATTTGGTATTAGAAAATGAAACCATTATCATTAGAAAATTTAGCTCAAAAATATAAAGCAGAAATTTACAGATTGAGCTTGGAAGAGCCAAAAAAATTCATAGATTTCACACACAATGAAAATAATCAAATGTGTAAAATGTATTATTTACCAAAAGCTAAAAGATATAAGTTAGAGCCAATTTGAAACTCTTTATGGTAATGAGAATTCTCAAATATCACAAATATTTTTATACTAATTCTTTTTAATCTATGTATGGTGAAAAAGGGGATTAAAAAAAACTTTTCTATAAAACAAAAAAATTTGGGTGTTTTGTTAATATTAGTTGTTGTTGGAATTATGTTATTTAGAATAATAATCTTAAGTCCTCCGCCACTAACAGGACATTTTACCAAAGAAGGAATTACTTATCTCTGTATAAATTGTACTGACTGCACTGCTGCAATTGCTGATGCAAGTTCTGGGAATACAATTAATCTCACAGCAGATGTTTCCAATGTTGATGGAACTTGTATAGATTTTGGTGGTAAAGATGATGTAACTCTTGATTGTCAAGAGTATTTTATAGAAGGTGATGATGATAGTACTGGTAATGGTATTTATTTGCCCGATACTAGTGGTGGCTCAAATAATAATACTATAAAAAATTGTAATGTGACGAAGTTTAAGTATGGTATTTATGTTTTTACTAGCTCAAATAATACTCTGGCAAATATAACCTCAAGTTTTAATACCAATCGTGGAATTTATCTTGGTTCAAGTTCAAATAATTCTCTAATAAATATAATTGCAAATTCAAATGTTGATGGAATTTATCTTTATTCAAGTTCAAGTAATACATTTAGAAATATAACAGCAAATTCAAACAGTTTTAATGGATTTGATGTGCGTGTTTCAGAGAATAACACATTCACAAACATAATCGCAAATTCCTCGGGGATTGCTGGCATTAGGATTGAAGAAGCTTCAAATAATAATGTCTTGATAAACATAAGCACTAATGATAATAGTAAAGGAATTTATCTTGATGATAGTTCAAATAACACTCTTACAAACATAACTTCTAATTTAAATACGCAAGGAATTTATTTTGATGGTGCTTCAAATAATGTTATTACTGATGTTATATCAAATGATAACACTCAATATGGTATTTATCTGTATGTAAGTTCAAATAATAATGTTTTAACTAATGTAAGTTTGAATTCAAACTCTAATGAAGGAATTTATTTGTTTGGAGCTTCAAATAATATTCTAACAAACATAACATCTAATTCAAATAAATATGGTATTCATGATAGTAACGGTATCAATAATACATTCACTAATATAATCACAAATTTGAATTCATTTGATGGTTTTAAATTAGGGTCTGGCAATAATCATATTTTAACTAATGTAACTTCAAATAATAACTCTCAATACGGAATTTATCTTTATTCAAGTTCAAATAATACCTTCACAAATATTACATCAAATAATAATTTTGAATACGGAATTTGGATAGCTGGTTCAAATAATACTTTAACTAATATAACAGCAAATTCAAACACCCAAGTTGGTATTTGGTTATCTTCTGGTTCTAATAATATTCTCACTAATATAATATCTCAGGAAAACATTCAAGAAGATATTTATGTTAATCCAACTAGCCCCCCCTGCCAGAACAATTTTACAAATATAACAGGTTCTGGTAATAGAGCAATTGAATTTTATAATTCTGCAACAACAGTAGAAAATAAAGAACTTGCTGGGCTAATATTGTGCAATGCACATAATACTAATGTAACTAATGTGACAATTAGAGGTTCTGATAGTTTTAAGAATAATGCAATGTTTGTTCTGCATACAAACAATACTCAAATATCAAACATCAATTCTTCTGAGAATTTCTTCGGTATTTATCTTATTTCATCCTATAATAATACTTTAACAAACATAACAGCTAATTCAAATTCATATTTCGGTTTATATCTTTCTTCTAGTTCAAACAACACTTTAATTAATATTACGACTAATTCAAACACTAATGATGGTATCAAGCTTTGGGCTAGTTCAAACAATAATACAATTAGTAATTCCCATATAGAAGACAATACTCAATATGGTATGTACTTTCAACATTCAGGTTCGAACTACCCACAATACAATTTAATCTACAATAATTTATTTAACAACACTAATAATTATAAGAATACTACAGCATTAACCAACTTTTTCAATACAACCAATACTTCTGGAACAAATATCATTAATGGTTCTTGGATTGGTGGAAATTATTGGGGATATCCAAATGGAACTGGTTTTTCAGATATATGTGCAGATGCTGATTCTGATGGAATTTGTGATTCTTCATATAGTTTAGATGGAGTTAATTATGATTACCTTCCTCTTGCAGGAGGAGGATGCACAGAATCATGGACATGTACAGATTGGTCAACTTGTGTTAGCTCACTTCAAACACGAACTTGCACAGATTCAAATGCTTGTGGAACTACTGCGACTAAACCAGCAGTATCTCAGGCATGTACTGTTACTCCTGCAAGCGGGGGAAGTGCACCACCAGGAGTAGTTGCAGACCAACCAACAACAACAGCTACATGGGATGTGGTAGAACCAGAAGCACCTTTGGAGATGGACATAACAAACTTAGAAATAGGCATTACAGACATAACTGTTGAAGTGTCAGAAACAGTGACAAGCGTATCAATCAAAGTAACAGAAATTGATGTAGTTCCATTAGCAGACTTAAAGATAGATTTGGGTGGAGATACTTATCAATCATTCAAAATAGATGTAACAGGAATAAATGACACCAATATAGAATCAGTAGTAATTGACTTTAAAGTCAACAAGACATGGCTGGATGAATCAGGAACAATTGAAGACATTATACTTTATAGAAAGCAGGACACAGGAAATAAATGGGATGAACTAGTTACAACATTTGTTAGCAGTGATGATGATTTTTATTATTTTTCTTCAACATCTTCTGGATTTTCATCATTTACAATAGCTCTTAAAATAGCAAGAATGATTGAATGTATTCCTGAAGAAAAAAAGTGTATAGGCAATGTACTTCAGCAATGCAGTGCTAATGGAATGACTTGGGAAACTATTGAAACATGTGATTATAAATGCAAGAGAAATAAATGTGTTACTAAATTTGAATTTCCTGTATTAATATTTTATATGATAACTGTTGTTTTGAGTGTAGGAATATTAATTGTGGTGTTTGTTGGGTATAGGTATTTCTCTAAAAGCAAATTAAAAAAACAGGCTGAAAAAAGAACAGGTACTTTTCAAGATGAGACAGAAGAATCTTGGGAAAAAAGTAATAAATAAAAATTTTATCTTAATAAATTAATAAATCACTCTTTCTTAATTTGCATATGATTGAGGTAGATAAAAATAATACACATCATGCAAAAAAAGAGGAAGAAATTTTTTCTGAATTAAAAACTTCTAAAAAAGGCTTGACAAAAGAAGAAGCAGAAAAAAGATTAAGAATAAATGGATTAAATCAAATTTCTAAAAAAAAGAAAACACCAGCAATATTAAATTTTCTCAAACAATTTAACAGCCCTTTAATTTATATTTTATTTGTAGCAATGATTATCTCTTTTATATTTCACCATGTTATTGATGCATATGTTATTCTTGTGGTTGTTTTGATTAATGCGGGTGTGGGTTTTATTCAGGAAAGAAAAGCAGAAAGAGCAATTGAAGCTCTGGAGAAATTAATTGTGTCTTATGCAAAAGTTTATAGAAATAATGAAATCATAAAAATTCCTTCTTCTCAAGTTGTTCCAGGAGATATTATTGTATTAGAGGAAGGAGATAAAGTTCCTGCTGATGCTCGTCTTTTAGAAATAAAAAATTTCAGAACTCAGGAGTCTTCTCTCACAGGAGAATCATTTCCTCAAGAAAAAAAATTATGTGTGTTAAGTGAAAGTGTTTCTTTAGCAGACAGAACAAATATGGCATTTATGAGCACAATAGTAGTTTCAGGAACAGCAAAATTAGTTGTTGTGGCTACAGCAGATAAAACAGCTATTGGACAGGTAGCAGAGTCAATTCAGG
>Ga0114923_10002112_pt1 | contig 13534 bp, 15 predicted proteins | sample SumtaG_FD_89578 | JGI IMG/M metagenome (GOLD analysis project Ga0114923, IMG submission 89578) | Deep subsurface microbial communities from Indian Ocean to uncover new lineages of life (NeLLi) - Sumatra_00157 metaG | ecosystem: Environmental > Aquatic > Marine > Oceanic > Sediment | place: near... | reverse complement strand
GATACTATCAGGCGTGTTTTTGCTTCGTTGAACCCTGAAGAGTTTAACCGTTGCTTTATTGATTGGATAGAGACATGGAGGTCATCACCGGGACAAGATATCATCAATATTGATGGAAAAACACTAAAAATTGTCGTATGTGCCTATGGAATTCAGGGTTAAGGTGCCGCCTTTGGGCGCGTCCGGATTCACATAGTCGAAATGGGTAAAACCCTCGTGATATTTGGATTCCCCCCGCAGGGTAATAGTATGGGATACGATGATCCGAGGTTCTGCCCATGATAATATGCCGAATAATAGTAATATTATTACGAATATAATTCGCTTTTTTACCAACGCAAATTACAGCCTCAACCGATCTTCTAAAAGTAGAAGTCCAGAATAATATATGCGGGCGTTGGACTTGATAATTTTTTGCGCTGAAGGCGCAAGATTTTAAAGGTAATGGCATATTCCCTCCCAATTATTATAATAGGTAAACTTATTGATTTTGTAAATTAATCATCATTTTCTTCGTTTTCTTCGGCAAGCAGAAATTCAAACTCCTCCCGCGATACCATATCTTCCTCAGTAGTTTTCGACTGATCAGTGTCATGGATGATCCCCCTCATCTCCGACACCAGCTTGTGTTGATGATCCTTTATGCTCTCAAATTTTTCCGAAAAGGCTGCCAGGTGTTCAGCCGCAAGCACATCCCCCGTCATTATCTCCCCCAGCAAGGCAGCGAAATCACTGCTGAGGATTTCCAGATTTTTAAGGTGCTCTAAACGATCAATCAGCAACGCCCTTTGCTTGATCAGCTCAAATACCTTCCCAATTGATCCTTCCAGGAAAAAAATATCTTCCACCAACTTATCTAAGAACAGGTCATTATCTAATGACAATCTAACTCCTGATGACAAACCTTTTAGGATCAGGGTGAGAAAAAATATATTATCGCCGAAATTGATCTGCTTTTCCATTACCTCTTTCTCAATTTTCGGATCATAGCATACTTCCCTTGACACTAAGAGCCCAATGTGTTAACTTCTCTTTCACCTCTTTATCCATTATAAATAATGGATCAAAATGGCCATAGGGAGGAGCAAATGAAGAAATATGAAGCTGTATTCATCTTCCAGCCGGAAGATAGCCTCTTTACCAAAGGTAAAGAAATTGTAACAAGCGAATTTGAGAAATCCGGTATCAAGGTAAGCAAAGAAGAAGATATGGGCAATCGCGAATTAGCTTATGAGATCAAGGATCAGCAGAGGGGACATTACATGTTCTATGCCCTGGATGCAGAGCCTGAAAGTCTAAACCCTTTAAGAAAATCACTGAAACTCAAAAACGAAGTGCTCAAGCACATGATTTTCCGCGGAGACGAGTAGAGTCATGACAGACCTGAATCAAGTGGTGCTGGTGGGTCGCCTCACCAGGGATGCCGAGCTTAAATATACCAACAGCGGTTATGCTATTCTTAAATTTTCTCTTGCCGTAAACAGGAGTGTTAAAAGGGATGAGAGCTGGCAGGACGAAGCAAGTTTTTTTAATGCAGTTATTTTCGGAAAAAGGGCAGAGTCATTGGCCCAATACATGCTCAAGGGCAAACAAATCGGCATTACCGGTGAACTGAAGCAGGACCGGTGGGAGCAGGAAGGACAATCCCGCAGTCGGGTGGAGATTGTTGTAAACAATCTCCAATTTCTCGGAAGTAAAGGCAGCGGCGCATCTTCAACTTCTTATACTCCACCAACGGAGTCATCAGACGGCAACCAGGTTGACACAACGCCAATGGCCGACGATTTTAACGACGATATTCCCTTTTAACAGCGCAGGAGGAAACAAGCATGTCAGATGAAGTTAAATCTGTAACAGAAGAAAGAATAGTGAGCGAAGTGAGCGCAGCGAACGCAGTGAACACTGAAGTCAAAGAAGAGAGACCTGTAGATACCCGGAGAGATGACAGAAACGGCCAAAGAAATGATAGGCCTCAGGGAAGAGGCGCTTATAGACCCTATTATAAAAGGCGGAAAGTTTGCAAATTCTGTATAAAGAAAGCAAATATCAACTATCGCGATGGTGCAGCTTTAAAGCGTTTTACCACGGAAAGAGGCAAAATACTGCCTCGCCGGATAACCGGGACCTGCGCTAAACATCAGCGCCAACTGGCAAGAGCTATTAAAAGAGCGCGCGCACTGGCCCTATTGCCCTATGTGGCAAAGTGAGGGCTTTAAAATAGAGATCAATGCTCCAGGATATTTTCAACCGATCATGGCTTAAAGGGCCATGGTTCGAGACATTGCTGCTTACACTTGTCTCAGTATTACTCTATAATATTGGAATCGGCTTCCTGCTATTTCTGATTCCTCTACAGGTAATTTTTATTCGCCGTGGTGATGGTTTTTTTATCACTGCCATGGTGATATGCATCTCCCTTATTCTTTTCTATAAGCTTATCACCCTGGCCGTAAATTCAGCCTTTGCTGATGCCGGACCCTTTATGCTCATAGAATTCTTTTCCATAACTCTGCTCTTTGGCGGCCTGGTGCTCCTGAATCTGGTAAAATTACCAGGCATCTCTTCCGTATTAAAACTCCTCACCACTGCCGCAGCCGCCTGGATCCTGTCAATTCCGCTTATCCTTTTTCTGCGGGGAAATGAGAGTTTTAACACTGTGATCAGTGAGCTTTTTAACAACATCGCCCTGTTCCTGAACACCAGCGTATCAGCTTCCGAGTCAATCAACCTCAGCTACAACCAGCCTGGTATCAATGGCGAGTCATTGCTTATTATCACCAGGGAATTCTTCTTGCGGAGTTATATCTTTGACTACTTCGTCCTCCTGCTCTTCTCCTGGCGGAGCGGCACTATACTCGCTTTGAAATCCCTCCGGGCAAAAGCGAATACCACGGGACTGAAAAGTTTCCGGATACCGGATGTATATATCTGGCCTCTGATCCTGGGCCTTGCCGGAATTCTGGTGAACAATTTTCTCAGCCTGGGATCTCTCGTTTTTTTATTCTGGAATACCGCTTTAATCATGCTATTTCTTTTCGGTCTGGCAGGTTTCGGCATTATACGCTTTCTTTTTGAAAAATTCCGGCTGGCCAAACCATTACGGTTTTTGTTTGTTTTTTCTTTAGTCATTCTCATTATGAGTCCACGGGTTGGAATCATTTTTTTACTGCTGATTCCTGCATTGGGGGTTTCAGAAATCTGGATAAAATATAGAATAAAATCAAGAAGTGAAGATTGAAATGAAGGTTATTCTCAATAAAGACATCGAAGGATTAGGTGAAGAAGGCGACATCAAAGAAGTCACCGGCGGCTATGCACGTAACTATTTGCTTCCTAAACTGCTGGTTGTTCCCCATAACAAGCACAACCTGATGCTCCTGGAACAGAAGAGAGCGACAATTGAAACCAGAAAAGAGGAGAAGCGTAAAGAAGCGATGAGCCTCAAGGAAAAACTGGAAGTTGAGGAACTGGTTTTCGCTATGCCCGCCGGAGAGAGCGGTAAGCTCTTTGGTTCAGTTAATAATGCCCTTATAGCCCAGGAACTGGACAAAAAGGGTTTCAATATTGAGAAAAAAAGAATAGATGTGCCTGAGCATAACATCCGCATGATCGGAAATTTTAAGGTCACTGTAAAACTCTATGAACATGAAGAGGCCTCTTTAAACATAGTCGTAGAAAAAGAAGCCTGATTGAATGACTGTGGCTGACTCCCTAAGAGACAAAGTTCCGCCTCATAATGATGAGGCGGAGGTAGCTACTATCGGTGCGCTTTTGTTGAATCCGGAGTCTCTTTCCACTGTACTGAAATACCTGCGGCCCGATGATTTTTATAAAACAGCCCATCAGCGTATATACGACGCAATCTTAACGCTTTTTGACCGCAGTGAAGCAATTGACCTGATCACTCTCAACGAAGAGTTGAAAACCAAGGGTCTTCTTAAGAACTGCGGCGGACCCGCTTATATTTCGCAGCTTACCTCTGCGGTTCCTACAAGCGCAAATATAGAATATTACGCTAAAATTGTTCAAGCATTAAGCATGCGCAGGAATTTGGCGCGGATCGCTTCAGAGATTAACGCAAGTTCATTCGATGATTCAACAGGCGTGCGATATATAATCGAAGAAGCGGAACGCCAGATATTTGAGCTCACCGACAAACAGCACACCGGCTCCTATCAGGTTGCCAGAGAAATTGTGGCACATACTATTGAGGTAATTGAAAAGCTTTTTCACAACAGCGGTGACTATATCGGGGTTCCCTCAGGTTTCTCCAGCCTGGATTCGTATACAGCAGGATTTCAAAATGCCGAGTTCATTGTAATCGGCGCCCGCCCATCGGTTGGTAAAACTGCGCTCGCTCTGACCATGGCGGGCAACATGTCTGTTAAAAAGCATATTCCAGTGGGATTTTTTACCCTGGAAATGTCCAGTATGGCTCTGATGCAGAGACTCCTCGCAAGTGAAGCACGGCTCAAATCCCATGCCCTGCGCTCCGGAATTCTCAAACCCTCTGATTTTCATAAACTTACCGAGGCGGCTGGCAAGATCTATGAAGCTCCACTCTATATAGAGGATTCCCCCAATCTCAAGCTCCTGGACCTCCGGGCCCAGGCCAGGAGAATGCGCTCCCAGCATAAGGTTTCTATTATCTTTATTGACTATCTGACGCTGATCGGCTCAGAGCATCAGGACATGCCACGGCATGAGCAGATTGCCGAGATCAGCCGTTCATTAAAGGCCCTGGCACGGGAACTGAATATCCCGGTTGTTGCATTGTCACAGGTCAGCCGCGAGAGCGAAGGTAAGCGTCCCTCTTTGGCAAATATTCGCGAATCAGGTTCTATTGAGCAGGATGCGGATGTGGTAATTTTTCTCCACCGCGAGAAACAGCCGGATACTGAAGGTGATGATATTCCGCACAATATCAGGACCGAAGTTATCATCGCCAAACAGAGAAACGGTCCGGTAGGAACTATTGAATTAGCTTTCATTCCGGAATATACTAAATTTGAGGATATGAGCAAAGACACCGGTATATACTAATAAAACAACTATAAGGATGAGAGCAATGGCATTTAAAGATAATTATAATTTCGAGAACCTGGTTAATGAAGCGGAAAGACTGGTAATAGAAGAGCTGGAGCGGGAGCTGGCCTCTAATAATGAAGTCTGCAAATGTGAAGAATGTATTCTCGATATGGCTGCTTACGCTCTGAACTCCATCAAGCCCTACTACCGGGTATCGTTAATGGGTACGCTCTATGCCCATGCAATCGACAATACTGATTACGCCTGGGAAGCAAAAAAAGCGGTTAAGGAAGCAGTTAAAAAAATCCAGAATAATCCGGCGCACGATTAGCGGTATCAGTTAAATATTTTTTTCCGTCGCTTGAAGTATAAAGTGAACCATTACGAAAAAAAGCAGCCCATTCACCATCTTTAAAGATATAGAAATTAAGGATAATCCTTCTACTCCTGGTATCCCAGAGGGTTAGAGTTGAATTACTATTTAGAGATAATAAAACCCTGTCCCGGGCATATAATTTTACCGGCTTATGGCCGGAGCGCTCAAGCTCGATAAAACGGTAGCCATTCCACTGACTTACCGGTTTATCACTCAAAGCGACATAGAGCGCACTATGATCAAGCGCCATGCAAGCGTTGAGATCCTCTCCCGGATAACTGTACAAGAGCTGCATCTTCTTAAAATCAGCTCCGGAATGTTGTTTCAGCTGGGTAATATAACTATTTCCATCACGTTCTATGCCCAGTGAAAATAAGCGTTTCCCGGCTCTGTCATACAGCAGTTCAAATACAAATAGACGGGTATCAGCTATAGGCACAGTTTCGCCTGTTTCCTGGTTGATCATAAGCAGAGGACTGCTCAACTCGGAAACACTGCTCTTGGCTCCCAGCAGAGTTCCGTCGCCGCCATATATCAATTTATCCATTCCGGGAGCCCAATATTGAAAAAGCTTCCAGTAGCTGTCACCATCAAGAATCTGTGCCATACCGCTTTTCTCTATCGTGATTATACCTTGCGCGACTGCATCAAAGTAGAGCAGCGCTGAACTGAAATCTGAATGGATTGTTCTCTGCAAGCCTGTATCCGGATCTAAAGAGATAATACCCCCCTGCTCATTTCCTTTGGCCCAGATAAAAAGCCGGCCTTCATCGGAAAAATCAACCCCGCTTTCTCCGGAAAAGGGATTGATTATCCTCTTCTGCCTTAAAAAAGATTTGTTATCCAGGCTGCGCCCTGTAATTAGGTTGGCGAACAACAATTCTGCAGAGAAGAGAAAAATGTCTCCGGAACCGGCAATCGCCAGGTGGTTTTGCGCCAGGGCTAGTGAGGATATTTCCATTAACTGATTTTCAGCAAGCGCTTCATATTGATTCTGGCGATTCAAATAGGAAATACTGCCTTCCCTGCCGGCAAGAAAGAGGTGCCTATCCGCAAAGGTCAGAGCATTCAAATTGGTAAAAGATTTGATCTCCGGTACACTGACACTGTGGAGGTCTCTGCGGTTGAAATACCATTTAGTCAGCCTGCTTTCTCCCCCCTCGCGGCCAATACATGCCACCTCATTTCCCTGGCCGGATATACTAATGGCAGTGATCTCTGAAATGGCTGCCCTGCTTTTAACTGTGCCGGTTAACAGATCAACCACCACCAGGGACTCGCCGGTGGAAGCGGCAATATAAAGATTATCGGGAAATATCTTAATAGCGGAAAGATCAGGAAGGGTTTTCACCCTTTTCAGTATTTTACCGCTTGATATCTCTAAATAGGTAATCAGGCCCGAGGGCTGATAAGTCATTATATTGTTTTCTTTCCCGGAAATTACCCCGGAAATTACGGCAAAGGGAACAATACCGGAACCCTTCTTAAGCAAATTCAATTCTCTTCCCGTTTTAGGGTTAAGCAGGACCAGGCTGTTGTATTCCTGTCTGGCATAGAGCAGATATTTCCCTTTGGGCGAATAGGTAATAAATAATGGTAATTCATCTAAATCCCGCAAAAAAAGCCTGCTGCCTTTTTCCCAGTCCCAAAAACTTAAGCGAAAAGTTTTCAGCTGATCACTCTCAACCACCGCCAGTTGAGTTTTTTTTGGATGTACGGCAAACATTTTAACGGGTAAATATGATATCTGCATACGAAAAACAATTTCCCGCTTCTCCGTATCCCAGATAAGCACCGATCCATCTTCACCGCCGGAAAAGAGCAAATCCCGGTTATCATCATAGTAGAGTTTGTTAACAGGACCCTGGTGGCTGCTGTTTATCAGTATATCCTGGCTGAAGAGAGCAAAATTTATTATCAGCCACAGCCCAAGGGTTAAAAAAAGGCTTTTTTTCAACTATCTCCCCTTAAAAAATCACTGCTAAAAAATTTACTTATTGAAACATAGGGAGGGGCCAACAGAACATTAAAAGGCTCTTCTTTCACCCTGGCATCCAACTCCTGGACTATCCTCTGGTATTTTTCTAAAGCCACACGCACTATGCCCAGCTGATCCGCTTTGAGACCAAAGATATGAAAGACCAGCATATCCTGCTCTTTACCTGTAAAAATAATACTTAAGCGCTCCTCGGAATCGTAGTCATTAAGGGCTTTTTTCAGAAGATAAAATTTAACAATCTCTACAGCCCGCATATCCAGAGCGGACTTGATCACTAATAGCTGCTCGATTAATTCTCTATGGCCGATAACTACACTCCGGCCTTCCTTTATTGAGTAGGGAAGCGAATTATCATAGAATGCATTTCGGTCCTGCTCCGGCAGCATAAATATATCAATGCCTCTTTCCGGATTCTTTACCCTAACCGGAAACTCCGGCTTTAATAATTTTCCGCAGTGAGGACATTTGGTGCTCATGAAGCTCCCTTTCAGGATCGCTTCTTCCATTTCCGGATTTAATTCCACCTGATCGGGCAAATCCACTTCAAAATCTCTGTCACAATAGCAAACTACTTTTCTTTTCATTTTCACCGTCCCATGAAAAACAGAATATCATTAAAAGTAAAAAATACAACCAGGCCAATCAGTATGGAAAAGCCTACAATCTGGATTTTATAGATAACTTTCGGATTGATCGCCTTTCGGCGAATTATCTCTATTAAAAAGATCAATATCTGCCCGCCATCCAGCGCGGGAAGGGGTAAGAGATTCATCAGAAACAACACAACACTCAGCAGGCATAGAAAACGAAAAAATGAAACCAGGCCGCTGCCTACACCAAGGTGGAAACCGCTCCTGGCAACTGAACCGACATAATAGGTAATTCGCAGGGGGCCGGCTACGACATTCTGTAGATTCACACCGCTGAAGAGCAGAGTGATTCCTTTTACCGTAAGCTCCATGGTTCGATAGGTTTCCTCTACTCCCTTTAACAATGCACCCGGTAAGGATATATCCGGAGAGAAAAATACCTTTACCCTGAAAGAGATACCCAGATCAGCACTACCGTTCTCCTGGTAGGAAACTACCAGAACAGTTTCTGCCTTCTGTGCGCCCCGCTGATAGGTTACTGTGACAGCCTGGGGATTTCCGGCCAGCGCCTGGTAGAGGTCAAGTGTATGACTGACCTCCTGTCCATTCAACGCTGTTATCCTGTCTCCCGGTTTCAAACCGGCAAGGGAGGCAGCTCCACCGGGATCGAGTTGATCAACCACCAGATCCCGCCAGGCATAGACCCCAATCTTTCCGGCGCCGGTTTGTAGATCCAGTTCAGGTACGATCCTGATATTGAGCACCTGCTCATCTCTTTGAATAGATAAAATCAGTTCCTCATCAGGAGAGGTTGAGACAATTTCTAAAATATCCTGGAATTTTTCTATCCTTTTGTCATTTATGCCGATAATCCTGTCCCCGGTAATAAGCCCGGCATTTGCGGCCGGCAGCGTTCCCGCCGAAACCTCATTAGTATAATCTCCGGCCAGGATAATACGATTTTCATCTGAATAGATCTTGAATCCGATCCACCAGATAATGGTAAGTATGATTACGGCAAAGATCATATTTGCCAGCGGTCCTGAGACAGCTACTATAATTCTTCTTAATGGTGAAGCCGTAAAAAAAGAACCCTCCCTGCGCATCGCTTCCCCGTTATCAAAGATATCATCGCCCTTCATTTTACAGTAGCCGCCGATGGGGATCCAGGACAACTGGTAGCTCGTTTCCCCCCTGGAGAAGCCGATCATCTTCCTGCCCCAGCCAAGGGAGAATACTTCGACTCCAATACCTACTTTTTTAGCGGCAATGAAATGACCCAGTTCATGGACAAAGATCATTATGCCTAATCCCAGGACTCCGAAAAATATAGTCAAAATCATTTAATAAACCTTTCCGTTTCAACTCGCGCTCGCCGATCAATATCCAAAATATCCTCCAATGTTGTCGTGCTGCCATACCAGTCCAGGTTCAAACTATCCTCCACTATCGCTGCTATTTCTAAAAATGATATACGCTCTTTCAGGAATGCCTCCACGGCGACCTCATTAGCAGCATTATATACCACGCAGTAGGCACTGCCTCTTTTTACCGCTTCATAGGCGAAAGCGAGCAGCGGGTACTTTTGATAATCCACCGCCAGGAAAGATAATTCCCTGTCCCCCAGGTCAAGACCGGCAAAGTCGGCGGCTAAAAGACGTGGATAGCTGAGAGCATTCAGAATAGGAAGACGCATATCCGGTTTACTGAGCTGGGCGTAAAGCGAACCCTCTATGGTTCTGATCATTGCATGCACATAACTCTGAGGGTGTATAAGCACCTTGATTTTGTCAACCGCTATAGAGAAGAGATAGTGAGCTTCAATAACCTCCAGACCCTTATTGGCCATGGTGGCGGAATCCACTGTAATCTTGGGACCCATTTGCCAGTTGGGATGGTTCAGGGCATCAGCCACACAGACATTCTGCAGCTGCTCCGCGGTAAAATCCCTGAACGCACCCCCTGAAGCAGTAAGGATAACCTCAGCCACCCCTCGTTCTTCAGCCGACTCAAGCAGACTGAACAGAGCCGCATGTTCGGAGTCAACAGGGATCAGTTTCTTTTTTCTTTTCCGGGCAAGATCGGTAATCAGTAATCCGGCCATTACCACAGTCTCTTTATTGGCCAAAGCCAGGTCCATTCCACACTCCAGAGTCTTAAAAGAAGGCAAAAGTCCACTTGCGCCTGATATCCCATTAACCACAATATCCGCGCCCACCTCTTCAATCATCTTCAGGAGTCCCATTTCACCGGAATAGAATTGTACAGCAGGGGGCAATTGCTTAAAATCTCCGGCGGTGAAATCACTGCTGCTGACGGCCACTGCCTCAGGCTTAAACTCGCGGGCCTGCTCGGCAATCTCGGAGATTCTGCTTCTGCAGGACAGGGCGGCAGCACGAAATTCTCCAGGCATCCTCCCGATAATATCCAGAGTATTTCTGCCAATGGATCCTGTACTGCCCAGCACTATAATCCTTTTCATGGAAAGCTACCCGTATATCATTTTAAAAAAATAATAGAATACCGGTGCGCTTAAGAGCCAGGAATCCACCGAATCAAGCAGCCCGCCCCTGCCTGGTATAAGCTTCCCGGAATCCTTCACACCGGCAGAGCGTTTCAGCGCTGATTCAGCAAGATCCCCAATAATGGTGAGCAACCCGATTACAGCCCCCAGCAGTACGGCATACGAGGTTTTACCCAGAAGCAGTGCAGGGAAAAAATAATTAAAAAGCAGAGCCACACAGATTGAAGTTAAAAAGCCGGCAATGAATCCCACCATGCTTTTATTGGGACTTACCGGCAGCTTCAACCTGGTCGAGCCTCCCAGAAGCATTCCCGCCAGATAGGCCATAATGTCGTTTGCAATGGGCAGACTTAGAAAAAAGATAACAATAATCGAAGAATTCTCAAAACCTGTTAGACGCACAATATAAGAAATGAAGAGCGCAGGATAAATAATAATCAGCAGCGAAGAAGAAGTAAGCTGAAGTACATTGGCCAGATCTTTCTCTTTTTTTACCGGCACACCTCTAATTAATATCAGGATAAAAAGAGCCATCAGCCAGAATGAGGAAAAAGCAGGCTGCACAATTCCGGTAATTTCCAGATATGCGACTATGGGCAGGGTTACGCTGAGCAGAGGGAATAACCAGCGTGAAACCGGTACGCCCTGTTTACGAAAGAAACCCGCTACCTCCAAAGCTCCCAGTAAAGAAGCCTGTATTGCAAGGATATTTAAGACTAGATGGTTAAAATGAGGAAGCAGAAAAACGAGTATAAAAAGAAGAGGCAGGGTTACTGCTACGGTTACTATACGATTTTTAATTGCACTCTTCATTTTACACCGCCGAACTTTCTTTCTCTGCTATTATAAAAATCCAGGGCTTCCAACAGGTCTTGCTTTTCCCAATCCGGCCAGAGCTTGGGGCTGAACCACAGCTCGGAATAAGCTATCTCCCACAGCAGAAAATTACTGATCCGGGATTCACCGCCGGTTCTGATAATCAAGTCAGGATCGGGGATCTCTGGGTGGTCCAGATGTCGCAGAATATCCTCTTCCGATATTTCCACCTGCCCTGAACTCTCTTTTAAGATCTTGTTTACCGCGCGGACCACCTCGTCGCGGCCTCCGTAATTAATTGCCAGATTCACAGTAAGGCCGGGAAAACCTGCAGTGTCTCTGGCCACACTTCTGATTTCCCCCATGACATCTGCAGGGAGCGCTTCAAGATAGCCGGAGTGAACTACCCTGATCTGGTTATCTCTGTAGAAATCATACTCTTTTTTTAGATGAGTTTTAATCAGGAACATGAGGTAAGAGACCTCTTTTTCAGCCCGTTTCCAGTTTTCCGTTGAGAATGTGTAAAGAGATACGAATTTGATCCCTATATCAGAGGCTGCTTTAATAACCCGCTTGGCAGCTTGAAGCCCTTCCAGGTGTCCCGCACTACGCGGCTTTCCTCTTGCCCTGGCCCAGCGGCCATTGCCATCCATGATAATTCCAACATGGCAGGGCAGTTCTGGAGGAACTCTTTGTTCCTGCATTATATTTCCAGGATTTCCTTCTCTTTAGCTTCGAGCAGTTTATTAATCTGTTCAATATAACTATCCGTCAGCTTCTGGGTATCCTCAATTGCTCTCTTTGCTTCATCCTCGCTGATTTCAGAATCTTTCTGCAGTTTTTTGAACTCTTCATTAGCATCACGGCGGATATTACGAATTGACACTCTGCTCCTCTCGCCCATGTTCCTGGCCAGCTTAACCATCTCTCTGCGGCGCTCTTCGGTCAACGGCGGTATATTAATCCGGATTACCTTGCCATCATTATTGGGATTTACAGATAACTCAGATTTTTGAATAGACTTCTCGATCTCAGCGAGCACAGAGCGATCCCATGGCTGAATAACTACCAAACGAGCCTCAGGAACAGAAATTGTAGCCACCTGGCTAAGAGGCACTTTCTGATCATAGTAATCCACCCGTATCTTATCAAAAAGAGCGCTGGAAGCACGCCCGGTTCGTACAGACTTAAACTCATCCTGAAGGGCTTTTACCGTTTTTTTCATCTTTTCTTCAGTTGTTTTTTTAGTCTTTTCCATAAGATAAACTCCTCTTCTTAGCTCCTTCACGGATCGGGAAGAGCTCAGGCATTGGAGCCCCCCCACTTTGATCCCCCTTAACAATCAGGTCAATACTTCGCCTACCCTAAAGTAAAGATAATCAGCAATCTCTACTTCCCCGCCGATTTCTCGGCTAAGGTTTTTTAAAAGCTGGCCTACCTTCAGACTGTTATCCTTTACAAAATCCTGATCCACGAAACAAATTTCGGATATATGCTTGTTCAGCTTGCCTTTGACAATTCCAGCCAGAACCTTCTCTGGTTTACCCAGATTCTGAGCTTGTTTGAGAAAGATCTCTTCCTGCTCTTCCAGGTAGGCTGGATCTACTTTATCCCGCGAAAGATATAGTGGAGCAAATGCCGCCGTCTGTAAAGCAAGGTCAAAGCCTGTTTCCTTAACCCTGGGATTATCTTTCAAAGCACCATTACTTAAGGAAATCTTCACAATTACGCCAATCTGACCGCCGCCATGTATATACTCAATTAAAAGATCATTATCCTGCTGATCAAGAACCTGGTAGCGCCTGAGTTCTATATTCTCTTTAATCCGGCCCACCGCGGCATTAATCAATCCATCTGAAACTTCCTGAGGAAGCTCACCGCCTTTTTCTATGGCTGCCTGGCAGAGACTTGCTCCCAGATCCTTGAAGTCCTGGCTGCGGGCTACAAAATCAGTTTCGCAGGAAACTTCCAGCAAAATCCCCTTATCTGCGCCTATCCGGGAAAAGATGCTGCCCTCTTTTGTTTTACGACCGCTCCGCTTCTGAGCAGCCGCCAAACCAAGTTCCTTTAATATCTTTTCAGCCCTGATAAAATCCCCTTCCGCCTTTACCAGGGCATTCTTACAATCCATCAATCCTGAGCCGGTTTTTTCTCTCAGTTTTTTAACATCTTGAGCACTAATTTCCAAACCACATTCTCCT
>Ga0114923_10002111_pt1 | contig 13558 bp, 13 predicted proteins | sample SumtaG_FD_89578 | JGI IMG/M metagenome (GOLD analysis project Ga0114923, IMG submission 89578) | Deep subsurface microbial communities from Indian Ocean to uncover new lineages of life (NeLLi) - Sumatra_00157 metaG | ecosystem: Environmental > Aquatic > Marine > Oceanic > Sediment | place: near... | reverse complement strand
TGTCGATCCTGCCAGCACAAAGATGTGGAACGAGATCCTTAATCGTACGACGTTGCACCACCTAACTGGTTGACGAGTGCCCGGTCATTACGACCAAGGATCTCGTTCCACATCTTTGTGCTGGCAGGATCGACACCAAGGATCAGTCGCTTCGGATCATCCTTGATGCCCTTCCACAGACTCTTCAGATGTGACTTCTCAAAATTAAATACGTCGCTCAGGAATCCCATTACTAATCTACCTCCCCGGTACGTCCATCGATGACGACGTTGTCAGGTTTCGGTTTAATCAATGCCAAAATACTCGAGACCACTTCGAGTTTCGTCTCGTCACGCAGACCGATGGGCGAGCCGTCCTTACCGCTGTGCTCAGTCTCTTTACGATCAGCCCAGTGCTCGCGCTGTCGGTTGGTCAACCACAGTTTGATCGCTTGCACGTCGGGCTTGTAATGCTTGATAGTGTCGGCACGGATGACCTCTCCGTCCCACTGAAAAATCTTTTCTTCGTCGTGCGTATAACCGACGGCACTCTGGTACAACGCACCAAGGACAGCAGCGTCGGCATCGGTGTAGCCTGCTTCGATTGCATCCTTGAACATCGGGTACTGCGCCTTCCACAGGCCCAGCTGTCTCTTGCTGATGTCGAAGATCTCGGACATCTGGTCTTCGCTGATGCCACGCATTGCAATCGCACGAACCTGGTCGAGATGATCAGGCAAGAACACGCGCGAACCTTCCGCAAGCAGGTGACCTGCACGGTTACGCGCGTACCTCTTAGCCGGTGGCTTGATGCGTCGTGCAGGCATTACTGTTGCTGCTCCTGTTGCATTTGCTGAAGTCTTAGAGCCGCGTCTTCCGGACTCGGGCCGGGATCCAACCCAGGTCCGACGAAGGGTGAACCTCCACCCAGCGAACCTTCCTCTCCGGGTGTGCCTCCCAGCCATGAGATGGGATTTATTTTCTCTGTGACACCGGTAACTATCTGTCGCAGTGCCGACATGCCCGTTGCTGCCTGCCCTTGGATCATGTCAGGCGACATGCTCAGGTTCAGTTCAGGCATGTCGATCTCTCCCTGCAATACCTGATTGCCTGTCGCCACTATTAACGGACGCAGTTGCGCCATGATCTCGTTCACGAGTGCAGGTTTGCCCTGAGCATGCGCAAGACGCAAGAAAAGATTACGCACCGGAGCACTCTGCACTCCCTGCCCCATCATGCCGGTCATCGCGCCAGCCATCGCTCCACCCACGACATCTAAGAGGTAGAACATCCCGCCTCCTGCCATGGCTGCAGTCATGCCTGCACCTTTACCGATGTTCGCTGCATCCTCGGAGATGCGAATGAACTCTCGCGCACCCTCAAGCATTGCACGCTGGTCAGGATCCGGGAACATGTTCTTCACTGCTTTAGCGTGGTCATCGAGGTACTTCACAAACGTACCGGGATTTGCAATGTTGCTCGCTTGTCCGGGTCTCCAGTTCGCACGCCGCATGCCTTCCGCAAGGAATCGCTGCTGCGCCATGGTCTGTCCTTCCGGCGTAAGCTTGGCGAACAGCTCCTTGATGCGCCTGCCGTTGTTACCGTTGAAGACAGCGTCCACTAACGCTTCATCGATTTGCGAAGCCTTGATCTTTTTCGCGAGGACATCGTCCACAACCTCTCCGGCTTCCTTCAGCCAAGCACGTCTGATCATCGCTTCGCTAGGTCTGCCATCGAGGGTGTTGAAGCCAAAGAAACGCCAGTCTTTCATGCGCTCCTCAAAAGTCTGCGCAATCTCCTGACCCAGCTCAGCATCCATGTCAATGCCCAGCTCATCTGAAATTGATTTGAGGGTGTCGCTGCGCTGGGCCTGCTGCTTGAGACGTTGCTTCGCAGTACCGAAGAACGGAATACGATCCGTGACCTTCAGGAAGATCCGTTGCGCAGGTGCGAGGTGCTCCTGCAATGCATCGGACGTCATAACCTTGTAGCCTCGTGCTGCAGCAAACTCCAGTGCCTGGGTGACAGTCTCAGGAATGTTAGTTAAGTCTGCCAGCTTGCCGAACATCTCCTTACCTTTCATTGCCAGTCCCAACGCTGGCTTCGCTAACAATTCCGGAACAACACCGAACGCTGTCGCCAGTGCAACATCTTCAGGATCGTACTCACCTCCTGCTGCCTCTTGACCTCTTTGTGCAAGGTGCTCGGTCGCTCCTGAAGTAACCATCGCGGTGCCGACTCGCGGAGCCAACGCTTTAGGAATCATCGTGGCTTTAGAAGCAGGTAAGAACTGACCGACCAGCCCGATGGTCTGCAGCACATCTTGACCACTGATCCCCGGCTTGTTGATGACAGCTTCGTAGCCCGTGATCTTATTCGTCGCAATCGGAACGTACTCGGGTGCGTCCTCTGGATCCCAATCCTCCTCCAGCATCTTGGGGTGCGGTGCGAGTCGTACGGAGATCACGTCCGGGAATCGATTCTGCAGCTGCATGCCCAGCTCGTGTGGATCCATGGTCGTCATGTTCAACCACGCCTGACTGAACTCGACACCTGTTCTGCGTCCCAAGGTCGCTGCAGCTCCTAGCAGTGACGGGTCAGCCTCACCTGAAGTCTCGAAGCCTTCCATCATGCGCGAGCTGTGCGTCATCTCCGGCAGCTCTTCGATCATTTGAGGAGTGACCTCGGGATCAATAGGAAACCGCTGCCCGGTTGCACCAGGTTGGAGATGCCAGTCTCCAGTATCAACGGCTTCTCCGAATGCTGCGTCGTCTTCCCACCACTCAGCCATTACTGTCTCCCTCTATACTGCCGGATGGTACCGTCAGGTCGCTTCACCCAATCTCCGACGCTAGGTTCGGGTACTCCCGGTCCTACGATTATAGGATTCTGTTGAGATGATCCCGGTGCGGCGGACGGAGTTGACTGTCTTCCCTCCGTCATCAGTCCCTCGGGGTTATCGGCTGTGATGCCCATCGCTTGTAAATCGAGATCGAGTCCATGCTGGCGTGCTGCAGCAACACCACGACGGTATCGCTTACGTTGTATGCGCAAGCCCTCTTCAATGAGTGCCATGTTGACACCAAGCGGTTTCGACAGCCCTGTCTCCAACGCTTCCATGTACTTACGCTCGCCCTCGGAGATCTGACCGGGGAAATTCTTCAAACCCAGCAGCACTGCCTGACCTAATTCGTGTCGCAGGATACCGAGATCGGTAACCTCTTTCGTGTTGACACCGAACCATTCAGAGGCACCTTGCAGCAAAGCTACCCAGCCGCCGGTACCGTAGCCAGCATGCTCCACCTCTTTCATCAGTGCGATCACTCGTTCATATTTCTCGATGACCGGGTAAGCCTCACGACCTGCCATGATGTCGTTGTTGATGCGATCCGCTTTGGATTCTTCCAGTCCGAGTTGGAACTCCAACTCACTTCTCCGTTGCAGATCGTAGGGAGAAGGTGCGTACGGAATGCTGCCGTCTTCACCGGGTTTATCCACGTACTGCGTTGTCATCATGCCCTGCTCACCGTTAGGACCGATGACATCGGGATCCCATATCTGCTGTACCCGTGCAAACCTGTTGGGATTTTCAGGGTGCTCCATAGAGTACGCGGTACCGACAGGCCTGCGTTGAGCGTACTCGCCAAGCCTGCCTTGCTTCTCAATCTGCGCGCGACGTAGCTCGTCGTCCAGATAGTCTCGGCGGATCTGTTCTTCCTGCGCTGCGTAGAGTTGCTCTTCCTGAATGCGTTCGCCTTCGTGCTGACGTTGAGTCTCCACTTCTCCACGCAGTGCACCCGCAGCCATGCCGACGTTCTCACCGAACGCACCTGTCTGTGTCGGCGACAACATTGCTTGTCCGAACGCCAGCCACTTAGCCTGTTGGTCGCGTTGCTGTTGCTGGGCGCGTCGTTCTTTGATTGCGTCCTGACCTGCACGCAAACGTTTCAATGCATCGTCACGATTCTTGATGATCATCTGTTGCAGACTTTGCCCCGGTCCTGGGTCAGTCGTGCGTTCGATAATCTGATCAACTGTGATTGCTGGTTCAGCCATGATCAATCCTGTTTATGTTCCAGTTCCAAATGATGTCCACCTGCTGCGCCGACACCCCGTCCGAAGTCAGGGTACAACTGCTTCGCCCATCGGCTGAGCGCTCCTACTGCACGTTGTCCGAAGTTCCAGATGCCTGAACCTGCAGCACGTGCCAGTCCACCGATGCCGTACTCATCTACCTCATAGCCGCCTCCACCAGCGCTCCTTTTGGGGACGCGTACCCACCCTCCGCGTATTCAGTCACGTCCTCGAATTCGCCGTCAACCATGTAGCCGCCTTCGGCTCCTCCCGGCTGTTGCAGTCCACGGTACACACCGTAGGCACCAGCAAGTTGCGACAGTGGTGACGGCTGGTAAACAGAAGCCGGTCCCACATCGGTACGCGTCGTCGTTCTGCCTTGCGGAGGCAATCCACGAATGATCTCGGACATCCAACTCGCTCGGTCGAACGGCAACTGACGTTGCTCCAAGAAGTCGGCGTACGCAAGATCGAGACTTGCCTGATCCATTCCGCGTGTCTGCTGACCGATTGCTTCCATCGATGCAGCATCCGTGAGGCCCATCTGCTGGGCAGCTTCGCCCATGCGTCCGAGTCCTTCGGCTCCCATGAACATCTGCTGTGCGCCAGCCTCTTCAAGTGCACCGACGATGCGTGCCAGTTCAGCTTGCCGTCCTTGGTCCGCACCAAAGATGTCTGCACCCTGACCGTACGCTCCGGACAGTGCTTCGAGACGCTGTGCTTCGAGTCCCTCTTGGATGTCGCGCACACCTTCGATACCGATGTCTTCCATCGAGCCGGTGCCACCACGTGAACCGTACTGACCTGCACCTCCAAAGGTGCGCTGCAGTGACGGCAGGAAGCCCTCTTCCAATGTACGCGTGGCGAGCTGCTCTTGCCGGTCGAGCACGCCACTGATGTACGGATTCATGTACTCCTCAGCGACGCCTTCATCCGTCCACTGTCGTGAGCCTGCTTGGAGGAACGGATCGGCAGATCGTCTGATGTTTGCAGCACGCTGCAGCCCACCACCGTACCCGGCAGCTCCCGCTTCGAGGTAAGGCTGGTACGCACCGATGTTTGCTTCGGTTAGGCCGAACGCAGCCTGCTGCTCGGGTGAGAAGCCCGCGATCCTGGGACCACCGTACGGAATGTAGGGCTCAGCTGCCGCTGCATTCGCTCGCGCGATCAGTCCCTGCGTGTAATCCGACATCCACTTCGGGATGTTTTCCACGGTCTGCCCGTAGGTTGTGACCGATTGCGGAGGTCTCCCCTCAAATAGGAAGTCTAAGTTGTTGGGCATTTACATTCTCCCCGATTCGATCATCGCTCTGCGGAGTTTCACCATGCCACCCCGTGCCATGTACTGGGCAGGCTGCTTCGCTTTGTGGCTGAAGCCACCTTTACTCAGCTTCTCCGATTTGTGCCGACGCAGGTTGTTGCGCATCTCATCCAACCGCTTCGCTCCCGCGTCACCGGATCCATCACCCAAGAGTGCGACCGATTCTGCGTCTATGACGTACTCACCGTCGCTCAGTCGCGCCGGGATATCGTCGGACCTACCAGTGCCCGGTCCTTTTACATAACGCCCTGCGGCTGCTACAGACGGGCTGGTGCGCTGTACGTCGGCGTTCTGAGACCAGTAATCGAACGCGCCTCCCCGCTGGTAGCCTCCTCTGGCATTCCCCGGCATGCCCTGACCCAGCTCCGCCTGAGGCGGCATCCACGTACCTGTGTTGGGATCCGGAGTGTAACCAGCAGCTTGCAACTGAGGTCGAGCACCTTGCGCCAGCTGAGCTGGGATCGGTTGGCCTGCAGCTATCATGTCTGCTACGCCACCCGTTCCGCCTAATCCACCAGCTGGACCCGGTACCGCTGGCGTGCCGGTCTCTCCGCCGAAGGGATCAGGTGTGATGAAGAGTTGCTCGCCTGTTGTCGGAGCCCCTTGTTGCCCGTAAGTGTAGTAAGCAGCCGCCCCCTCAGGACCAATCCATTCTCGGTTGCTGGTGTACTGCGGCAAAGATTCCAGCATCCACGGTGGCATCTCGGGAGGTTGACCCTCTTCGTATCCACCACCACCCAACGCACCAGCACCTAACAAGAGGGGCAGTGCCTGTCCAAGAAGATCGGTGCCCCCACCAGCTGGCGCAGCACCGGTCGCCGGAGCGGGAGGTGCAACTGCTGCTGCTGGAGGTCCACCTGCGGGATCACCAAACACAGTCAGTCCCGGATCTTCACCCGGAGGGATGGGACTCATGCCGCCCGCCTCAGCCAAGCCGCCCACACCAGGATCGAGGGTGAGCGGGTCCACACCTCCACCGGCAGGTGACATTGCCCCCGGTTCAGTTGGCCGCACTGCCATGATGCCACCGGCACCTGGGTCTTCGAGGTTGAAGATCTCCTGACCACGTTCCGTGATGCCTTCCATCGTCGGCTGCATCATCTGAGCCATTGCGCCCTGCATGGCACCCGATGCGAAGTCACCACCAGTCAGCTCGGCACCTGCACCGCTGGCGAGAGCCGAACCGACGAGGGCTGAAGTACTGTCGGACAGTCCGGGTGCAACATCTTTGATCGCACCACCCGCGAGATCACCGAGACCTCCGCTGATGGCACCGGAGATCGCACCGGTCGCAAAGTCACCACCTCCGGCTGCGGACATGCCGCCCCGGAGTAGTGCGTTACCGACCACACTGCCCGCTGTACCCACACCGGCACCTACCGCTTTACCGATCCATGCGCCCAGTCCGGGAGCGAAAATGCTCAGTGCAATTGGAGCAACGATCTGGAAGATCTCGGAACTAAAGACTTTTTTCACTGCCTTCTTCACCTTCTTCCAGATCTTGGAGAAGAAACCGTACTCGGGCATGCCGGTGTTCGGGTTGATGTCAGCCTTACCCCACATCCCTTCGATGACTTCGAACTCTTCAGGCGTCATGTGCACCATCATCGAGTCGCCGCCACGTCCACCTCGGCGTGTCGTCTCAGCAGCTTTTGCAAGACCATCTTCGGCCTTATCCACGTAGCCACCGATCTCGTAGAGCTTCACCTTCTTGGTGTCCTGTGTCTTGACACCGGCTTTCTTCAGCAGCTCTGTCGCAGCGAACGAGTAGAGTAGCTCCGGACCACCGGGCATGGACTCAATCTCTTGAGCAGCTTCGACAATCTCAGGGTCACCCCCTTTCTCTTGCAGCATTGCAGCAAGACCTGGTTGAGCTTGGATGCCCGTGAAACCTTCCTGCTCTCTGGGTGTAGGTGTATTTCTAGCCATCGTTTTATCCCGTGAAATCTACTGTGGAGAACATTCTCTCCGCCCACTCTTTCCAATCATCGTATGAAAATGGATCAGGTACGTCCTGTCCCAGTGCATCTACTCCGCCGAAGACACCTGCCGCCCACTCCTGCCACTTGTCCGGGTCATCCAGACGCTCGTAATTCGCATCGGACCCAGTCAGCTCGTCGGAGAAGAAGCCCAGTGCGCCCGCCATGAAGTCAGCCCACTCAATCACATTGTCGAAGCCGGTGGGGTTGATGATGCTCATGACTCAACCCTTCCGTCTGCCGGTTCGAGATGCGCGTACGTCTTGCCCAGCTCGTAGTTCCCGCCTTGGACATTCGACTCAAACTTGAAGCTCATCAACCGTCGGATGTCCTTAAATTTAACAGTCTCTTCCTCACCAGACGAGGGTGCCACAAAAATCGTCTCGGTAGGTCCGTCCACCACATCAGCCTTCGCGTTGGCACGCCCCTTCATAGTGATCGACATGTCACCTGCCTGCACCAGGTCGGGCTCGATTCTGGCAACGCGCAGGGACTTGTCAGCCATCTGCTGATCGAGCAGCGAGAACTCGTGGGTCTCGAAGGATGACAGCACAGCGCTGACAGACGACAGACGAATCTTGTCGAATGCAGTCTCGTGCTGCCACAGCGTGCGACCGTTCGCACCCACGTCGTTGTCCACCATGAATGGACGCTGGTACACGTTGGCAAAAACTCCTGCCGTGCGCCCCTGATTGACGTCGTCGTTGTCAGGTAGCGGCGTGTCGAACCAGTAGCCCTCGCGCACGTTAAAGATGACCGCGTGCGTGCACTCTGTCGCATTGCCACGTGGGTAGCACCACCAGATCTCACCGTAGCGAGGGATCTTGAAGCCGAAACATTTCTGTCGGTTCACGAAGTTGATGTTGTCGAAGAACCAGTTCTGATTCATGTTGTTGGGCATCTCACGCACGACACCGTTGAATAGGTACCAGCGATCAACACCGGGCCAATAATAAATGCCGTCCATCTCGACCATGCCTTGCGAACTCATGACCGAAGTTCCACGTGCGACGATGTCGAAAACAAAATCAGGTGAGCCACCTGCATTGAATGTCGCTCGGATGAGAGAGTCGAGCCCCCACATCAAGACAGCCGGTCCAGCACCAGCACCTCGAAGCGGCATGCCCTTGACAATTTTCTGCGTGCCTAAGTTGAACTCGACGGGCGCAGCAGACAGGTTGTTGATCGCAGAGTATCGGATCAGTCCATCACTACCGTACGCGAATAAGTACAGACCACTGACGACGATGCCACCGCTAACGTTTCCACCTCCGCCGGTATTCCACCCAGTGGCACCAACAGCTAAACCTGTCGTCGAAAGGATCGTACCTGCATCGATGGTGTCGATGTAGATGTCGCCACCTATCGAGTTGTCGATGTTCGCAGCGTTCGGTGCAGCGTGCGCAACGAGCACGTGGTTACCTGTGCCGCCAGTGTCCGCATAGATATCGAACTGCCACAGGTTATCGACGTTAGCAGCGAAACCTGCAGGAGTACGATCATTGAACAGGAACAGATTACCGTTGTTAACTTGGTACTGACCGATGGTGTTCGGATGACCCAGGTGCAAGTACTGGACGTCGTCTTGTGAGAAAGAAGCCATGCCGCGAGTGATCTCCGGCACCGTGTCAGTCACCTGCTGGTAGCCGCCCATCTTTTTCGGTTTGCCACGCTGGAACCTGCACCACTGTCCGTCGATGTAGTGCTCGTTATCGAAACGAGTACTGTCCCGTTTGATTCCGGGAGCAGAGGCAAGCATTGCAGGTTGGCGTGGCATTATGTGGACTCTGCTTCTAGTGATACAGCTGCGGTGTCAAAATCGTCTCCACCCCCTGATGGACGTACTCGTAACGTGCCTGTGAACGTCGTCGTCCCAAACCCTGTCTCCTCTACTCCCCAACGAGGAATTGTTGATCCAGCAATCCATGTATCGGCAGCGTCACTTCCGGGAAAGTTGAGCGTTCCACTGATCGTGTCCAATCTAAAATCAAAGTCAGAGATGTCAAGTGAGGGATTCCCCCATCCTCCCACGCGGAAATTCACACCGGGAGTACGAAAACTGAAGACATCACCATCTGCCTGTATTTCCATTTCCGCACCGGCATCAGTAGGAGATGACTGACCATTGAAAATGTCGTAAGGATCCGACTCGAAGACCGGATTATCGAGGAGTGACATTGACCCAGCAGGGAACTGAATCATACTCATGTCATTCCACTCCCCCAGATGATGTAGTTCGAGGCTGTCTGTCGGAAGATAGATACGACGCCTTGCGTGACCGTGACGCCACCAACGGTATCTTGACCATCGTCGAAGAAGAGCGTCGTGCCACTACCCTCAGTGATCGTAAGAATGCCGCTTCCCGGAGCAATGATATTGATTACAACTCCGACAGGCCAATTGACTTGACTGGTGCTGTCCTCCAACGTGATCGTGTCGTTGCCGCCATCAAAGTAAGAGCCAACGAAGTTCTCTGCTCTGTTGTCAGTGGAGTTGAAGTTGAACGAATTATTAGTTGTGATACGACCAGGAGCAAGAGCGATCCCGAAGTCGTTACCAGCATCATCGGTGAACCTTGGATCATTCGGTACGTCATCTCTGACCCAGAACTGACCGGACTGCGCCTGACTGGTTGAAGCTGATGCCTGCTCGAAGATGTACAGCGAGCCCAGCTGGATACGGAATCCGTCAAAGGTACCGCTCAAGTTGAGAACAGACGGGGGTCCAGTCAGCGTGCCGAAGGTTGCGATGAGTGTGTCTGCACCGTCGCGCATCTGCAGACCGATACCTTCGCGAAGCTCGAAGTTGGCAGTGCCTCCATCTTTTCGGACGGAGATCGTACCGGAACCACCACCGATACCTTCGTTGCGCATGTAGATATGGTTGGCAAATGCCTGATCTTCGAACGTCAGTCGCATGCCATCTTCGAGCGCTATGCCATCGTCGTTCTCGTCCTGCCCGCGAATCTGCAAGCCAGTAGCGATACCGTTGAGATCAATGATGCCTTCGAAGATCTGCATGCTGGCACTGAAGTCAATTCCATCTCCAACACCGAGACTAAGAAATGCTCCATCAAAGGTCAGCGCAGCAGTACCTTCAATACTTGCCGCACTGTCCCAGACAGCGATCTGATTATCGACAGGAACGCCAGTAATACCGGCACCAGCGATTGTGCTGAGCAGTGCCTTTGCATTGACGTTAGCATTGTCAACGTCCTGAAAGACGAAGAAGTCATTGACCGTGTCAGGAACTGCTATCGCAATGCTTGCGAGATCGAAGTCGAATGTGCGATCTGCAGTGAGGTCGCCACCACCCAGCATGCCGTCGCCTGCAGTTAGCAGACGCGAATCGGGAGGAACCTGCAGATTGATTTGTGCGCCACCGACAGTCGTTGCACCCGTGCCGCCCTGCCCAATGGTGATCGGGAACCCAATACTGGTGGATGAGTTCGCGTTGATCACGTCAGTGGCATCGCAGTAAACGATTAAACTCTGACCTTGAGTAACGAATATCCCCGCACCGGCAGCGGTGTCGATCTCCAACGAGAAGGATCCACTCGTCTGGTTGTCCACCCAGTACTGCTGCGTCGAGTTCGGTACGACGATGCGTCGGTTACCTGTCAATGCACCCGTAAATCGATAAGCGATCCTGTTCAGGTTTGCACCGGAGAGTACGAAGTCACCAGAGCCTGGGATCGGGATCGACACGAAGTCGAACGCAATGGTCGAGCCGGAGCTGAGTCCGATGGTGAAGTAGTCCGCACCGTCCGTGAAGAAGAACGCACTGTCGTTTACATCCAGGTTGATGCTCGCACCACCGTCGATCACACCAGACGGGGGCAAGACGTTGAGCGTACCGCTGCCTGAGTTGCGCAGCATGAAGAACCAGTTGTTGCCGACAATTCCCGCTGAGGGCAAGTTCGCAGTACCTGCACCTGAGGTATAAACCAAGCACTTCGCTCGATCACCATCGACTACCGTGATGGGCGTTGCACCCTCGACATCAGAATCAATGATCTGTTCGAGCATGCCGAAACCATCAGCCTGCAAGCCTGCTCCTGCCAGTGCAGAGGCAGAAGCGAGTGTCGTTGCTGCGCCCAGTTGAAACGCTGACCAGATACCTGCCTGCGTCGAGTTGTCCGTCAGTACAAGGACCCACTGTTCGCCGGTCCCTACAAATTGAATGACGCCTCCCGTGTTGTCACGCACGGTGAAGTCATTGCCACCGATGTTGTTGACCGTGGACTTGTTGCCTGTACTGACATTGCGTGCGTCAGGGAAATCAATGTTGAGTGCTGCAGCCGTGGTATTAATGTCGAGGAAGTCTGCGACGACATCCACGCCTTCGATCTGTTGTTCAATCGGCCACTGCAGTGCGACATCGACAGCCGTTGCGATGGCGAGATAGCTGGTCTGTGAAGGGAACAGTAGCTCCCCACCGAATACCGTTGTGTAACCCATCAGACAGCCTCCCTCGTAACGTTCCTATCAATGACACGTTTGATGTCCTGACCTTCAAGAATCGCAATGTCCTTTTCGTAAATCTTTTCCCATGTCGGGATGCGTTCGTCGTTCTTTAAAAATGGAGTCGCCTGCAGGAGCGCACCATGAAGCAGGGAGTTCGGGGCAAAGTCCGAAGACCAGTTCGTTTGATTGGTTGCATCCAGAAGTGCAGGCAACTCCCAGTAATTGACCTCGAAGGGATAGGCAAAGTCTGCCGACGGTGCGATCAGCCAGTTGAAATAATCGTAATCCGCATAGAATTTCGGTTGGTCGGTTAGATCTTCATCCGGCCAATACCGTCGGCAGTACTCGTAGGATCGAGCGAACAGCTGCGTGCGCACCTGCGTCGCTCCCACGCCAAAGTTGATCGAGATCGTGTCGCGCCAGCGGTCAGGCTTTGGAATAACTGACTGCCCGATACCCATCGTATCCGTCACGTTGCTTACAAATCCCAGGATTTTTAATCGGTTCGCCAGCTCCCGCTCTGCCAGATTAATCAAGCTCGGGAGCTGGTCGAACACTGTGGGATCGACGGACGTACCTCGCTCCAGGTAGGCCCGAAGGTCTGCCAGTAGCGAGTTAAATGTCATCGAGACAGCCATGCGTTACTCCTCACCCGGTTGGGGGTGTTTCGGTCTCTGTTGGATCAGGCTCGGGTGCTGGATCAGGATCTGGCACAGGATCCGGTTCTGGTTCCGGTTCGGGTGTCGGATCAGGCTCGGGCTCAGGATCTGGCTCAGGCTCGGGCTCCGGTGTGGGTTCCGGTTCGGGTTCAGGGTCAGGAACTGGAGGTTGATTTGCAGCTTCTTCCTCTTCAGCTCTGCGGCGTGCCTCTTGAATGACATCATGGGCTGCATCGCTTCTCTCCTTCAGAGAATCCCACTCTGCTTTAGACGGTGCCCGCCCCTGTTCAGCCATGCTCTTGACCATCTCCGCGAACTCTTTCAGTTCAGTGTGAGCCTCGTCCCCACGCTCCAGAAGTTCGCCGAGAAAATCGAGCAACTTCGACGTCTCCTGCAACTTAATGCTGGAACCTCCACCGAGAGCGGGGTTATCTACGACAATAGACAGACCCCGAATTGCCATCAGTATCAATTGGATCGGATTCATTGTTCTGCTCCTCTAACTGCTGCGAGTAAATTATTGATGAGCGGAACAAGTCTCTCAGTCCAGTTGTTGAGGCTGTTCATGGCATTGACGTACCGTTGTTCGCCAGTACCGAACCTCCTAAACTCGTCCTGAATTTCTTCGAACTCCAGCACCGCTGCGATTAAGTCATCGACGACTGCTTTCGCTCGTTCGTCCGCCCTCCCGATAGCAATTGTTTGACTGTTATTTAGCTGACCACTGGACACAAGCTTCGCAGCCTGCTCTTCAGCGATAACGAACGAACCGTACGCGGCATACGCTTTCTGCTCGACTGTCTCTGCTTGAGCGAGCGGGTTGGATGACGCGCATCCTTGCAGCCCTATCAATAACAGCAGGCAGTAGAACGCGAAAAGCTGACGCGTCTGAACTAAATAGTTCATCTCAAATACCTCCGTCACCCGATCCCGTGACTCTGTTGACCAAGCGTCGGGTAGTAAGCGCTTGGTAGTCTTTTAGAAATGCAACTCCAGCCCCACCGGCAAGGGAAACCCAGGTCGCGGTCGTGAGGTCTGCAAAAGTAAGGTCGGGATTGCTGGTAAACAATGTGACAACGCT
>Ga0114923_10002110_pt1 | contig 13560 bp, 13 predicted proteins | sample SumtaG_FD_89578 | JGI IMG/M metagenome (GOLD analysis project Ga0114923, IMG submission 89578) | Deep subsurface microbial communities from Indian Ocean to uncover new lineages of life (NeLLi) - Sumatra_00157 metaG | ecosystem: Environmental > Aquatic > Marine > Oceanic > Sediment | place: near... | reverse complement strand
TTACAGTGTGTTTTCATGTGGTAGCTCGCTTTTCTTGAGTTTAATGTAGATGTCGGTGCTCTCTTTTCGGTTCTTGGGCGTCACGGAGCAAGGGCGTTGGAAGCCAAGCTCGTTGCTGATGCAATGGACGGGTAGGGACGAGCCGGAGGTGGTTGTGCAGACACGGCCGAGTATTTGAGTGGGGAACCCAGTGACGGCTTAGGGGTGCAATGTAGATATGAGTTCTGGTTGCAGTCGACGCCCGGTCCTTGTTTTAGGTATAGGCAATATTCTGCTCCGTGACGAGGGCGTGGGCGTGCGTGTGATAGAGCAGATGCAGAAAATGCACCTGCCCGACGATGTGGAGCTGGTTGACGGCGGGACGGCCGGTGCTGATTTGCTGGATGTGCTGGCTGAGAGGCAAAAGGTGATTGTTATCGATGCAGTGCAGGCCGATTGCGAGCCGGGCACTGTGCTTCGATTCACAGTTGATGACCTCGTCCGGCCCGACGGGGTGGGTATGTCGCTGCATGAACTGGGGCTGGGTGAGGCCCTGATAATGACCAGGCAGCTTGGGTGTGAGCCCAGGGAGGTGGTAGTTTTCGGTATTAAGCCCAGGGACATTGGGTGCGGTTTGGAGCTTTCGGAAGAAATTGCGGCTTCGGTGCCCAGGGTTGTCGAATTAGTGTTGGCAGAGATTGCAAAGTGAACATTCCGGCTGCCATATCGGCGCTTGTCTCGGCAGGGTAAGGATGTGTGAAATGGAGCCAACGGGATTCGAACCCACGACCTCTTGCATGCCATGCAAGCGCTCTCCCAGCTGAGCTATGGCCCCAGACGATTTATTATTTGCTATTTTCTATTTTTATCTGTTACTTACATTTTAAGTAATTATCGGTTAGTAATCAATAGTCATAAATAAAGAATATTAAGAAAAAAAGATTTTGATTAAAAGGCAAAGAATATTCATAACGGGGCGGGTGCAGGGCGTTGGCTTTCGGCCTGCTGTGTATAGAATAGCGCAGACGCTGGGGCTGTCCGGTGTTGTCTATAACGACACAAAGGGCGTTACGGTTGAATTACAGGGCGAAGAAAAAAGAATAGCTGACTTTTTGCCGCGTCTGCAGTCCGGAACTGATAAACCTCCGCTGGCGGAAATAAAATCCTGTAATGTAGTTGAGATACCTGTAGTCGAGGCGGAAGGTGAATTCATCATCGAGACAAGCGATTCGCAGTCCGCTTGGGGACGCCTTGCGGCGGGAACACCGCTGTCACAGGTGACCGCTGATGTCACAGCCTGCCGAGATTGCTTTGCGGAGATGGCTGATAAAGAAGATTTTCGGTACAGCTATCCGTTTATAAACTGCACAAATTGCGGGCCGAGGTATTCAATAGTCAAAAGCATTCCTTACGACAGGCCCAATACCACGATGTCGGTCTTCGAGATGTGCGATAAATGCGCCGCTCAATACACGGACGTAGGCGACCGGCGTTTCCACGCCCAGCCTGTTGCCTGCAGCGCATGCGGGCCGAAAATATGGCTCACCAGCAGCAAAGGCAAAACAATAAAAACGCAAACCGAAGAAATAATCGCTGAGACCGCGCGCTTGCTTTTAGCCGGAAAGATTGTGGCGATAAAGGGGATTGGCGGATTTCACTTGGCTGTTGATGCGCTCAATAACAAGGCCGTGGAGCGATTGCGAGAACGCAAAAGACGAGACCACAAGCCTTTTGCTATGATGGCTGGTTCAATCGAAAAAATAAAAGAGTATGCAGTCGTGAGCGGCTTGGCCGAGCAGGTCTTAAAAAGTCCTCAGAGCCCGATTGTTTTATTGCCAAAAAAAGAAAACAGCCCGATAGCTCCATCGGTTGCGGGCGGCGTTAACACCTTCGGTTTTATGCTTTGTTATGCACCGCTGCATTACCTGCTCTTTGCCGAGGGCATAAAAGTTCTGGTTATGACCAGCGGCAATATTTCCGATGAGCCGTTGATTTGCAGGAATGAGCTGGCACTGGAGCGACTCGGCCAGGTTGCGGATGCCTTCCTGATGCATGATAGAGAAATCTACCGGCAGGTCGATGATTCGATTGTGCATTTTGTGGACGAACAGCCGGTTCTTTTAAGAAGGGCCAGAGGATATGTGCCAACGCCGATCTTTATGGAAGAAAGTTGTCAGCAGGACATATTTGCAGCAGGGGCGGACCTGAAAAATACTTTTTGTTTTGCAAAACAAAACCAGCTTATCTGCAGCGAACACATGGGCGACCTCGAGGACGCAGAGGTCTATCATCACTATATCAATTCAATCGAGCATCTCCGAGGATTATTTGAAGTCGAACCTGAAGTTGCGGTCTGTGACCTTCACCCCGGTTATCTATCCACGCAATATGCTCTCTCAATGCCCAATGTGAAGGTTGTTCAGGTTCAGCATCACTGGGCCCACATCGCGTCGGTGTTGGTCGAGCACGGCCTTAGCGGTCCGGTCATCGGACTCGCGGCAGACGGTACCGGCTACGGAACAGATGGAGCTATCTGGGGCTGCGAGTGTATGATTGCCTCGTTGGAAAAATTTGAGCGATTCGGCCATCTGGCTTATTATTCTCTGGCAGGCGCAGATAAGGCAGGCAAAGAAGCTGTAAGACCTGCTCTGTCATTATTAAAAAAAGCATACGGCAGCGAATTTACCTTACAGGAATTCGAGTGGTTGTTGAAGCGGATCGAGCCTGACGTAAGCAGACTACAGATTATCTCAGAGCAGCTTGAGAAAGGTGTTAATTGTGTAAAGACGTCCAGCTTAGGTCGGGTTTTCGATGCGGTTGCCGCTATGCTTGGCTTAGGCAGCTACAATCATTTTGACGCACAACTGCCGATGGCACTCGAAGCAGTAGCTGGGAGCGGCGTTGAAGAACACTATGATTTTGAACTAACCGGCAGGGCCGGCGAACCGTTGCAGCTTGATTTGCGTAAGATGATACAGCAGTTAATTGCCGATGTTAAAGAAGAATTAGCCACCGGTGTTATATCCGCAAAGTTCCACAATTGCCTTGCTGCCGGCCTGCTCGAAATAGCTAAAGCAGCGAGGGAAAGCACAAAGCTAAATACAGTTGCGCTAAGCGGCGGGGTGTTCTGTAATCGGTACTTGACGAATCGTTTGATTAAGCTCTTGCGGGAAAGTGATTTTTCCGTATTATTTAACCGGGACGTCCCGTCTAACGACGGTGGCATATCTGTTGGCCAGGCGGCAATCGCCGCAAGGCTCGTGACTCGTGACACGACGTACAAAGAGTGAATTATGTGTTTAGCAATACCGGCAAGAATAGTAGAGTTGGAGGCCGACAAGGCGGTTGTCGATGCGATGGGCAACCGCTGGCGGGCAAGGATCACGCTGCTGCCGGAAGCCAAATTAGGAGATTTGGTTTTGATACACGCTGGTTTTGCCATCTCCCTTGTCGATGAAGAAGAGGCAAAAGAAACCTGGCAGCTTCTCGCAGAAATTGCCGATTTTGAAGATACGCCAAACAAAGTTTCAGGATAAGAATGATACCGGAGAGCGAATGGAATCCTGCTTGCGCAGGAATGATAGTGCTAAGCGATAAATTATGCTTGAGAGAATTCAAAAAGCGCAGAAGCTTTGTGATGCCGCCAGCAAGGCCTTAGGGCGGCAAATCAATATAATGGAGGTCTGCGGCACTCACACAGTTGCCATTTTCCGCAACGGCATAAGGTCGATTCTGCCCAAACACTCAAAACTTTTGTCCGGGCCGGGCTGTCCGGTCTGCGTTACCGACCAAGGCTATATCGATACTGTTTTACAGTTGGCAGACCGCGAAGATTGTTTGATCGCCACCTACGGTGATATGATTCGAGTTCCCGGCAAAACCGGTTCGCTCGAAACAAAGCAGGCAAAGGCCAACGTCAAGGTAGTTCTAAGCAGCGAAGATGCGCTGCAATTAGCAAAGGACAACCCCGAAAAAACGGTTGTGTTTGTCGCGGTGGGCTTTGAAACCACCGCACCAGCTACGGCCGTTGTAGTAAAAGAAGCGGCTGTCGAATCAATCGATAATTTTTGCATTTTGAGCGGGCACAAACTGGTTGTACCTGCGATGCGGGCATTAGTGAGCGAGAAGAATCATAATATAGACGCTTTTCTCTGTCCGGGGCATGTCAGCGTGATAATCGGCTACGGCGCTTTTGCAGAGATTGTGGAAGATTTTGACCGACCGTGTGTGGTGGCCGGCTTTGAACCGATGCAGATAATCGAAGGACTTGCCGAAATTTGCAGACAATTGTCAGCCGGCAAGGCGGAATTAAAATCAGTATATGCTGCGGTGGTGACCAAGGAGGGTAACACCGCTGCGCAAAAAATCATCGACGAGTGTTTCGAACCGGCAGACGGCTACTGGCGAGGACTGGGAAAGATAGAAAAGAGCACGCTTAAACTAAAAGATAAATACAGCCGATTCGACGCTCTTAGGCGATTTGACATAACCCAAACGCAGGGCGAAGATACGAGTGGTTGTCGATGTGGCGAAGTGTTGTGTGGATTGATAGAGCCGCCGGAATGTGGATTGTTCGGCCAAGACTGTACGCTGCAAGAACCGGTTGGGCCTTGTATGGTAAGTTCCGAAGGGGCCTGTGCAGCGTGGTTTAAGTATGGGGGAGCAGGTAATCAGGAGACCAGGGTTTAGGAGTAATGAAAACGAACAGACACGATAGAATCCTACTTGCGCACGGCGGCGGCGGACAACTGATGGATGAGCTAATCCGCCACATAATTCTACCGAGCTTAAATAACGACGCTCTTGCTGAATTAGGCGATTCGGCGAAGCTAAATGTTGCTTCGAACTCGCTGTGTTTTACAACGGATAGCTACGTTGTAAAGCCGTTGTTTTTTAACGGTGGGGACATTGGAAAACTTGCTGTTTGCGGAACGGTGAATGACCTGGCGGTTGCCGGTTCAAGGCCTGTTGCTTTATCGTTGTCGTTAATAATCGAAGATGGTTTTGAATTTGAATTGCTCGAGAAGATTTTAGCCAGTATCAGCCAGACAGCCAAGCAAAACGACGTCGCTATTGTAACTGGCGACACCAAGACCGTTGAGGCCGGTGCGGCCGACAAAATTTTTATAAACACAGCAGGGATCGGCACAAAATTAGACGGCGTGGATTTGGGGTTCGAGAAGATTGCGGTCGGGGATAGAATTGTTATCAACGGCACGATAGGCGACCACGGCTTGACCGTTATCTCACAGCGGGAAGGCATCAAATTTCAATCGAAGTTGCAAAGCGACTGTGCAGGCCTGGCAGGATTAACCTGCGAATTGCTGGAGAACACGAGCGGTATAAACCCCGTTAGAAATAAGACGTCAGAGTCGTCTGTCCCGCGTTTGAAAGGGATTTCTAACGGGGTAAAGTTTATGCGGGACCCAACACGCGGGGGATTAGCTGCAACACTTAACGAAATCTCAAGAGGCAGCGGACTGAGTATCGAAATTCGTGAGGCTGATATACCGATTAACCCGGCGGTGCAGGCGGCAGCCGATATGCTTGGTTTTGACGTGCTGACAATCGCAAATGAAGGCAAATTTGTTGCGATTGTCTCGCCGGAATCAGCCGATGATTGTCTGAATATCTGCAAAAATCATCCGCTGGGCAAAAATGCAAGCATAATCGGTGAAGTTGTTGAAACCAGTGATGTGGCTGTGGTGGAAATGATGACTAAAATCGGCGGAAAGCGAATTGTACAGATGCCGTACGGACGAGAACTGCCGAGGATATGCTGATGCACGAGACAATGGTGGCACAGAGTCTGTTGGCGGCGATATCAGACGAAGCTGCAAAGCACAATGCAAAGCCCATCGGTGCGAAGATTAGCTGTGGAAAACTTTGGGCTATCAATGACGAAGCGCTTTGTTTTGCCTTCGAGGCTATTGCCAGAGGTACGCCGTGCGAAGGCGTGAAATTAGATATAGAGCATAAGCCGATACGGGGACAGTGTAAAAAGTGTGCCCAGAGCTTTGAGGTTGAGCTTGGGGCCCCATTTTGCGACACATCGCAAAATGGGAACTCGCTTGCGCGTCCGGAATGTTCGAAGTGCGGCAGTGACGACTTCGAATTGCTGCCCGATGGGCCTTTGATACTGGAAGAGATAGAACTTCAAACGGATTAGCATATGAAAAAAATTAATGTTGGTAAGAAAATTCTCAGCGAAAACGAAAAGTATGCCTTTGAAAACATCCTGTTTTTAGCTGAGCAAAAGAAATTATGCCTGAATATGATTTCGTCTCCCGGCTCGGGCAAGACTACAATTCTGACCAGAACGATAAGTGAATTGAAGGACAAAATCAAAATAGGTGTTATTGAGGGCGATATTCAGACCGACATAGACGCTGAGAGAATCAGAGCGACCGAAGCGCCGGCAGTTCAGATAAACACCAACGGTGCGTGCCATTTATCAGCGGCTCAGATAAGCGCTGCATTAAAAAAGCTGCCTGTCAAAGATTTGAATTTGATTTTTATCGAGAACGTAGGCAATCTTGTTTGTCCATCGGCTTTTGAGTTGGGTGAAGACGGCAAGATAGTTGTGCTTTCCGTTGCGGAGGGTGATGACAAGCCGGCCAAATATCCTGCTATTTTTGCAAAGTCAAAAGTACTGCTTGTAAACAAAATTGATCTGTTGAGCGGAGGGCAAGTGGATTTTGATATTGAGAGAGTAAAGGTTGATGCCCGCAGGCTAAATAAAGGTATTGAAATTTTTTCAATATCAGCCAAGACCGGTGAAGGTATGGCAGACTGGTATGATTGGCTGCTGAAATCGGTCGAAGAAAAATAGTGTGTAGTGATAATGTGTGTGCTATCGGCTATCGGCTTTGGATTGGTAGAGACCATGTTTGCGGATATAGTCAGCAACAGCGGGCGTGAGCATATCTGTTACATCTCGGCCGGCGGCTAACCTGTTTCGTATTTCCGTGCTGCTTATATCAATCAGAGGCGTCTGAATAACGTTTCGCTGTAGCTTTTCGACCCGCTGACGGCCCCAGAGAGCTTCAAATCCGGCAAAATCCGGGGGATCGCAGCCGGCTCTGTACATCGTGGTTAGAATACAGGCATCAATCAACTCGACAATTCCGTACCAATGCACCAAATCATCGATACTATCAGCACCTACCAGCCAATAGATAGTAGTTTCGCTGCCGTAGTCGGCCTGAAATTGCCTTACAGTCTCCAAAGTATAGCTCGGCGCCGGCTTTTTCAATTCGCAATCACTTGCCTGGAAACTCTTTTCCCCGGCGATTGCAAGAGCTATCATTTCGAGCCGAGCATCGTCATTCGCTTTGGGCAGGAAACCCTTGAGCGGAGAGCGCTTTGCAGGAATGAAAACGATTTTCTCGGCGCCAATATGTTCGACCGCATTGGCGGCAACGATGGTATGCCCAAGATGAATCGGATCGAATGTGCCGCCAAACAAAGCTATTTTTCTTTTCGCCATCAAAAACTAACAACTAAACTGTGTGTTATTGAAAAAAAAATATCACGGACGAAATTAAAACTTCGACCAACAAAAGTCGTTAACAAACAATAAAACTTTCAAATCATAATTTTCTTTCAGTCAACTCTTAAAGCCCCACCGTCGATTGAAAACATATAAGGTGACAAAAAAGAAATCCCTTTTCTTGCAGTCAAAAACAATGAAATCAACCTACAAGTCACATAAATCAACTCCAACAAGTGTATCTATAACAAAGTAGTTTTTCGGTTTCAGTAAGAACTTCAACTACAATAAAAGAAGTTGTATCGTTTTATTAAAGACTATGATAAACAATATGTGAAGTTATGTAAAACACCGACGACAAAAAATTTTATAAAGTATTATTAAATGTTTGGACGATAAAAAATATAGAAAAAAGTTATTAAGTTTTTGTATAATTTGTTTGACAAAGTTTTTTATGTAAATTAAATTTAGTATTAAGATGTTAAGTTAAACATAAAAGGATTTTTGTTAGCAAAAAGGAGGTGACAAACCATGGCGAAGAAAAAAGCAAAAAAGAAGAAGAAAGTAGTAAAGAAAAAAGCTAAGAAAAAAGCTAAGAAAAAAGCTAAGAAGAAAAGAAAAAGATAGCGTGACAATTTAAGCAAAAGCCCGCCTCTCTTTGCCGTTGTAGGATTTTGGCGGGCTGCTGGCCGCAACGAAAAATATCGAGACTGCGGCAAGTTATGCGGAAATGGAAGGTTCTCTCACCACGACAGGGCCTTCCATTTTTCATTTATATCCGGGACCCTGAGTAAATTGCCTCACAATGGGCCTTGATAATACGGTCATCTTGAGCTGTCGGGCTGACTACTTTCTTGCAACTTGTGTTTAATTGCCTATACTATTCGCCGGTGCTGAAGTAATTTCTATGGGATTATCTGAAAGAAAATAACTGTATGGATTATTTTAACTACAAAAACAACAAGCTTTTTGCTGAAGATGTAGAGGTTGAAAAAGTCGCCGCCGAGGTCGGCACGCCGGTTTACATCTACAGCAAAGCCACCTTCGAGGAGCATCTGCAAAAGATTCAGGAGGCCTACAGTGAGCTTGACACTACGATTTGCTATTCCGTCAAGGCCTGCGGCAATATAAATATCCTCAAATTTATGGCCGGCCGAGGCAGTGGGTTCGATATTGTCAGCGGCGGCGAATTGTATCGTGTTCTGCAAGCCGGGGGCAATCCGTCGAAAATCGTTTACGCCGGGGTCGGAAAAACCGACACTGAAATCGTCGAGGCATTAAATGCCGACATCGGCTATTTCAACATCGAATCAGAAGCCGAGCTGGATAACCTGATTCGGCTGACAAAACAACACCGCAGAGCAGCGAGCAAACAACCAAAAGCCGCTCTGCGCGTCAACCCCGACGTTGACCCGGGAACGCACACGCATACCACCACAGGCAAGAAGGAAACCAAATTCGGGGTGGACATCGAGCGTGCACGAAGGGTCTTTGCCGATTACGGCAGGGAAAGTTCAGTGAAACTTTGTGCAATTCATATACATTTAGGCTCGGCGGGACACACGGTTGAACCTTATGTTGAAGCGATAGAAAAAATATTGGCTCTGGTTGAACAACTGCGCGGCGATGGGTTCACGATAGAAGCACTGGACGTCGGCGGTGGGTACGGGGCCGATTACATAACCGGCACCGCACCGACGGCTGCCGATTACGCCGCTGCCATCGTGCCTTTGTTAAAGGGAAAGAATCTAAAGCTAATTCTTGAACCGGGAGCAACTATCGCGGCTAATGCGGCAATTTTAGCAACGCAGGTTTTGTATTCGAAAGCCGGTGGGAGAAAAAAATTCGTTATAGTCGATGCAGGAATGAACGATTTGATTCGTCCACCGTTGTATGACGCATTCCACTTCATTTGGCCTGTCAAGGTTAGCGAAAAATTTGTCCCCCGGCAGCGGGATAAGGATTTGCAATTAGCCGGCACCGAAGTTGTCGATATAGTAGGCCCGATTTGCGAAAGTGCGGATTTCTTTGCAAGGGACAGAGCTTTGCCGCCTGTAAAACGCGGCGATTTGCTCTCGATTTTTACCGCCGGCGCTTATGGCTTTTGTATGAGCAGCAACTACAATGCCCGGGGCAGAGCCGCCGAAGTGCTTGTTGACGGCGAAGGATTCTCCGTCATCAGAAAACGTGAAACATATGAGGATTTAACAGCCCTGGAGAAATGAGATATTAGCACGTCATCTCGCTGGCTGCTCAGCGGCTCTTGGGCCTAAAGGCGGCAACTTTCAATATGCCAGCGACCCCATCGGGTCCCAGGGCGGCAGGACGATAGGCTCGAGTTCGAGCGCCTTCTGCAGTTTCTTGGACAGATAACTTTTGCGGGCTGCAATCTCAAACATATATTCATCGAACCATGAATCGTCCATGGTAAAGAACCCCTTCTTGCCGCTTTCATCGCTCCAACTGTTCTCTACTCGCCAGCGGCGTGGTTGCCCATCGACAACATCCACACCTGTAAACAGCATGGCGTGGTTCATTCTACTCTGGTGGTAGATAAGCCGAGCAGCTTTATTCAAGGTGAACTGCGTGTCATAGACACCTTCGTAATCGAACAGATGGGCGTCCCAAAGTCCGATGTCCCGGGCCATTTGTGGCCCGCAGTCGCATCCGAACCAGACCGGCTCGCCATCAAGCAATATGCGCATAGCGACTTTTTTCATCGTATCGATGTCAACGTTCAAATACTTAACCGGCTCACTGCCAACCACGTTGCCCAGGTAAGCTACGGTGAAAGTACGACCAAACGGACTGCTCGGCCGCGGGTCATGCACCAGGCAAACATACTCATCCAGATCCAGGGTTACATATCTTTCTGCAAATTCCTGTGGAGTCAGCTCGCCATCACGGTGAAACTCATTGTCCTTATCTCGCCACTGCCAATCAAAACGCTCGGGTGGTGTGCCCACGTGGATGCTCAGAATTCGGTAGATAACGGCAAGTATATCATGCTTGGCTTTCCGCAACTTTTCAAGCCTGGCACCTTTAGCACGCATGTCGCGCAGACGCTTGGCGCCCTCGCGTAATTTAGCCTTAAGGAACTTGTTCATCACAGAGCTATTCGAAGAACTTTCACTCTCCGGCATAGCGGTCTTGGGCACTAAACCATGCTTCCTGATGAGACTGATGAACATATTCCACTGCCCGCCGTCGCTGATTGGGCTGGACAGTAGAAAGTCAACCGTTCGGTCGCCGTCGGGCCGGTCAGCTGTATCGATGATTGACTCCAGAAAGTAGTTGGCACGCTCTATCTTGTCCCAGAAAAAGACATAGCTCTGGCTGAACTCAAACTCCTTCAGGTTCATTTTCTTCATTGCGCCGACACGCAGGAGGTTTGTCCCTGCGAACATCCAGCAGCGACCCGAATTCTTCTGATTGGTCACCGCCCAATCATCGAGCTTGCAGGAGAAGGAATTGTCGATGCCGGTAACGACCGCCCGATTAAGCGCAAGCTTGTTAATCGTGGTAACGGTCACAGCATTCTGCATGTACTTGTTGTGCGGCTTGCTGTCAAATTCTTCCTGCATAGTCTTGAAGTGTGTCGACTGGAGTGCTTCGGCTGTCTTGCTCAGTGTAGATATTCCTATTTCTCCCATGGCCTTTTTCTGGGAAGTGGTCGCCCTGCCCAGAGGTAGTAATATGATCATTAAAATCAGCGGTGTGGTAATCAACCATGAAGGTTTCATCAGTTTCTCCTTTACGATTGTATCGTCTTAACAAATCAATTTAGAAGTTTCGTTCGATGAAGCCGGTATCGATTTTGTTTTTGACGAAAAGATTGTGCGAAAGGATATCCAGGCAGATAGGTATCGTTGTTTTGATCGGCTCGATAACAAATTCCCGCAAGGCTCTTTTCATTGTAGCAATGGCTTCGGTTCGCGTTCTCTGGTGGACAATGAGCTTGGCAATCATCGAATCGTATTTCGTTGAGACCGTCCAGCCCTGATAAACGTGCGTATCGACTCTGACGCCGGGACCGCCGGGCGGAATATATCTGGTAATTGTGCCTGGAGAAGGAGCAAAATCATTTTCAGGGTCCTCGGCGTTAATCCGACACTCAATCGCTACGCCGGTGTGTTTGATGTTTCTTTGGCTGAACTTGAGGGCATGCCCACTGGCTATTTTCAACTGCCACTTTATCAGATCATGGCCGGTAACCATTTCAGTAACAGGGTGTTCAACCTGGATTCGCGTATTTGCCTCGATGAAATAAAACTTGTTATTCTTGTCCAAAAGAAACTCAACTGTTGCGGCGTTGACGTATTTGGCGTCTTTTATAAGCCTCAGCGCAGCTTCGGCAAGCCGTTCCCGGTCCCGTTCATCCAACACGGGACAGGGTGATTCCTCAATCATCTTTTGATGTCTTCGCTGAATGGAGCAGTCCCTTTCGTAAAAGTGCAAAGCCTTGCCGTCGTTGTCTGCTATTACTTGTACTTCTACGTGCCGCGGTTCAACTATATACTTTTCCAGATAGACGGTCGGGTCTCCGAAAGCGACTTCCGCCTCTGCACGTGCTGCGCTAAAGGCCGAACGCAAGCTGATGTCGTTGTGCACAACCCTCATACCGCGTCCGCCCCCGCCGGCGGCGGCTTTTATTATCATAGGGTAGCCCATCTTGTTCGCCAGTTTTAGGGCTTCAGATTCTTCCTCGATAGCATCATCAGAGCCAGGCACTACCGGCACTCTGGCTTTGCGTGCCAGTTTCCGGGCCTGAACTTTGTCGCCGAGCAGCTGCATGGCCTCGACGGGCGGGCCGATAAATGTTATCCCGCAGTCTCGGCATATCCGGGCAAAGTTTATGTTCTCAGCCAGGAAGCCATAACCCGGGTGAATTGCCTCAGCATCAGCAATTTCAGCGGCACTTATAATACGTGGAATGTTTAGATAGCTCTGGGCACAGTCAGATGGCCCGATACAAATGGCTTCATCGGCGAGCTGCAGATAAGGAGCATCTTTGTCGGCTTCGGAATAAACCGCCACCGCTTCAATACCAAGCTCGTGACAGGCACGGATGATACGCAGCGCTATTTCACCACGATTTGCTATCAGAATCCTTGAAAGCATTTTTCAATTTACTATTTACTGTTGCCTTTTTACTGCCGAGTTCTGTTCTTCTTTACAATAATCAATAGAAAATAATCAATAATCAATTGTCAGTCTGGTTTGACCTTAAAAAGCACCTGGCCATATTCAACAGCCTGGCCATTGGTCACGAGTATTTCAACAATCGTTCCACTGGTTTCGGCCTTTATTTCGTTCATTACCTTCATTGCCTCGATTATACAAACGACGGTCTGCGGCTTAACCGTCGAGCCCAGTTCAACGTAAGGCTCAGAATCGGGGCTTGCCGTCACATAGAAAGTCCCGACGATAGGTGATTTTATCTCCACCAAATCCTCTGTGCCCGGGGCCGGAGGTCGGCTCAAAGCCTCTGTACCTTCGGAACCGGCAGGTGCGGCGCCGGATTCCGGCTTGATCATCGGCGTAGCGGTTACAACTGGGCCTAAGGCAGGTTGAGCTTGGCAGCGCTTCAGAAAAATTTTGTCATCGCCATGCTTTATTTCGACCTCGAGAAGATCGTTTTGCTTCATTATTTCAATGAGTTTTTTTATTTTCTGCAAATCGGAATCTTTCTCTGCCATCGCCGCATCCTTTCTTAATTCGTTGCTCATGGTTCGTCGCTCGGGTCATGAGCCACGGGGCACAATTGACTAAGTATAGCTGCAAAAGGTGTTTTTGCAAACAATTTCCCCCCGCGAAACAAAGGACCCCGGCAAATATCCATTAGAAATTCCATTTTAGAAATGTCCACTGAGGTTTGTAGATAAATATCCTTGATTTGTGAAAAAATACAGTTCTCCAATAGCCTGCAATCTCTTAAAATATAAGCCACTTATCTTGTAAACAAGCCTGGTTTCTTGAACAATATCGGACTATGCCGGTTAGAACTGGAAGGGAGCTGAAATGAAACAGTCACAATCAGCAAAAGCGTTGGAAATATCGCGGCGGGATTTCTTGCAAACGATGGGAAG
>Ga0114923_10002109_pt1 | contig 13564 bp, 11 predicted proteins | sample SumtaG_FD_89578 | JGI IMG/M metagenome (GOLD analysis project Ga0114923, IMG submission 89578) | Deep subsurface microbial communities from Indian Ocean to uncover new lineages of life (NeLLi) - Sumatra_00157 metaG | ecosystem: Environmental > Aquatic > Marine > Oceanic > Sediment | place: near... | reverse complement strand
TCGCGCCCTCTTCAATCTCCTGCTGCTCAATGGGCTTGCTGGTATCGGCATTAGTAGAGACACTCTGCTGTTCTATGGGCTTCGCAGAGGTAACAAACTCCTTTTGCTCTATTGGATTAGAGGAACCATCTTCAGTGGAAACATCTTTCTGTTCTATAATGGAAGCCAGGCGGGGCGGAGATGAAGGAGAAAATTGTGCTGGGCCTCTCTGTTCGATAGGCTTAGAAGTTGTGCTATCTACAGGTATATCTACTGGTGCTATCTGTTCTATAGGTTTAGAACTAGCGTTATTATTAGAAATACCACCGCGTTGCTCAATGGGCTTACTAGTGGCTGAATTCTGGACAAATTCTCCTATCTGGGACACTACGGCTGTTACTTCATGAGAAACACCCGCATTCGGTATCACCTCTGCCTCAATATCCATCAAAATTTCAGCTGTAGTAGTGCTCGGAATATAAGTTACAGAGACTATTCCAGAAGAGTTTGTGGTTTGCGGAGAGGAGGGGGAGAAAGTTCCTGGTATCCCAATAAACCCCGCAGAAACTGTAGCACTAAAACTGACTGTCTCGCCGGCGACGGCAAAATTAAACTGATCTCTCACATGGGCCTGTACTGCTATAGTATCGCTAGAAGCAAAGGGGAGGGTAAAGCGTTGATCAAACTCAAGGGCCGTGGAGTTAATAAATCCTATACTAGAAATAGTTTGAAAATTGTACAAAGGGGAAAAGTCTTCAGTGGTGGATCCATCTATTGAAGTTTCTTTCTGCTGTAGTTTTAAATAAACGGCCCCATCTTTATCTGAGATTAGATCAAAAATCTCAATAGGAGTTTTCTTATCCGACTCGAAGAGGTTTGCTTCGAAAGAAGAATTCAAATCGAAGGTGGGATTATCTATGTCAAGATCTATTATTTGGCCTGCCCTAACAAAACTAAGGATAGTGCTATCGAAATCCGCAGCGCCGACTAAGGAATATTTATGACCTTGGTCTACCAAAGTTCTATTTTTAGAGGGGTACGCAAACCTTTGTACAGTTCCTTTATTGTCCGCTGTGCCTGAAAAAGAATGATCGTTAAAAAGCCAAATGGCCTTCATGAAATCTGCTTTGTCCGAACCTATATAACTAGCTTCCAAACCTCCACTCTTACTAAAGAAAACATCATTTCCTGAAATGCCACCTACAACTATCTCCTCTTCAACATCGGTAAACCCACCAAAAGTACTAGGCCCTAAATGTAAAGTTTCTCCAACTAATAATCTACTAGTGCTATTTAATCTAATAGAACTATCCCCTTGTAATGCGGAATTTTGAAAAGTTCTATGGAAATGTTCTAGGGCAAAAGCGCTAGACTCATACTTAATATTAGGTCTATTTATCAAAGTCAATTCGTCTTGCCAACGAAACTCCGAAGGAGAGACGTTGGGAAATGTTGCGGTTGGAACCGGGGAAAGCCTCCATTTCTTAAGCACTACTCCCAAGTCAGAGGGAAGATCTTCTAGGGTCCAAAAGAAAGTCCCATCATAATGTAACTCCTTAACCGGACCTCTAAGCTGAGATCTTGTTATGGGGAATTGCGCGGCTTGCACCCCGACAGAAGTCACCTGAACTAAAGCATTTAAGGCAGAGCTGACATAGTAGAAAAATCCTTCGTCCGAGTCCGGGCCCAAAGAGAAATTTGCACTAGTAATTTTTATGTTTTCGGGCATTACGCAATGGTGACCGTCGCGGCAATGGTCACCAGCCCCGCCGTATCACCAGAAGTATAAGTAGTAGATCTCTGCGCGTTGGAATCTAAATCTCCACTCAAGGGAGTAAGACCAGAACCGGTACCGCCCCCACTGAAAGAGAAAGTAATAGAGGACGCCGGGGAGGTAACAAACGGCAACAGGTATTGATCTGTTACTGTAGCTGTAACAATTGAGGTGGCTCCCCTGCAGTCGCAGGAAGAATAGCCGGCACAGCTACCAATGCTATTGCTGTGGGGAAAGGATCAAACGTAGACAGCTGGTAATTAAAAGCGTCACTCGTATCGGCCCCCGCGATGGTGAACTTCTCCTGCAGACGGAAGATGGTATCTCCCTCCTGCGCTAAATCGAAAACGTCATATATTTCAGTCGTTGCCTGATTGATATTATTCTGTAACGCTGATAATTCTGTAGTTAAATTAGAATCTAGAACATCTATAAAGAGAAGACTCTGGGTTCTAACAAAGATGAGAAAAGAAGGCTTGTTATGTATAGCCAAATCTCCACCGGAGGGAAAGACTCCCCCGTCTTGAGAGAGATCGGCAAAGGTAGCACCATTTATTCCAATAAAAGCACCACCCAAAGTTCTGCCTAAAATAGAACCACCCAAAGAGCTAACCTTATAGAGGGCTCCTACGTCTAAGTTCTTCTGGAAATGTTCATTAAAAAACCATATATTTTTGCTGAAAGTTATCGTATCTCCAGCCGAAAATCCGGTCGCTAGTGGGGCGGTAAGATTAATAGTACCACTCCCATCTGTTACCGTAGAGGATACAATGACGCTCTCCGATTCGCCTTCGTCACCAGCTCGTGTACTGGGCCCTATAAACATTTTAGTTCCGGGAGTTATTTGGGCAAAAACATCAGTATCAAAGCCGCTGGCTTGAAGAACAGAGAGTCCAGCGGCGGGCGAGTTACTAAGAATAGATTCATACTTCTCAAGGGTCATTGCATTTGATTCATAAGTATCTGTTACATCAGTATCAAACTCGAATGTGTCCTGTAGAACCATGACAAAATTCTCTATAACCCACCTTTGGATCTTAAACCCGTCAGCGGGAGTTCCAGTTAGATGCTCCTGAGTCCAGAAACTTTCCCCATCATATTCTAAGGTAACTATTTCCCTAGAGATGGGGGTATCTAATGGGTAATAGAAAGCCACTGTTCCATCATCCGTTTTCTGGACCATGGAATCGGTTGTCTCATCAAAGCTATAGAAATAGCCATCTATTCTTGTCATGTTTTTCTTAAGTAATCTAATATTTTGAACCATAATTTACCTCTAAAGGATTCTCGTTGGTCTAAAAATAACAGTGGTATCGAAAACATTCCCTCTCAATTCTATATTATTGGGAGAAACTGTCACTCCGCCGCTAATTACAGGAAGCTCGTTGATACTCATATTCAGCGTGGATAAATCTAAACCGGCTGCTGGAAGAGGATCTATAATTCGAGCGACCACATCACTCACGATTGAAACATTCTCTGTTTGTTCTATAGGGGGCTCCAAAGACTTTAATTGTGGAGCAACGTTATCTACCAGAAGGGTACCCCAATCTATCTGTTCACCTATACGGCCCATGGCCGCTTGGATCTCATCATGAACAGTGTCTAAAGAGGGGTCTAGAACATTAACTACCTCTATCCCTATCTTCTCTCCGCTAGAATCTAATTCCGAAGTGGATACAGTAAGTACCCAAATTCCTTCCCCCTCTGGATCTTTGGTATCCGGAAATGGATCATTCGGATACGCTGTGCCTGTTGCGGTGGGCCAAGGTACCTGGTCAAAGACCTCTAGATTTAAAGAGACTGTTATCGGTACAATTTTCCCATCAGGGGCTTTACTATTACGAAGATAGTATACTGGCATTTTTTATCTTACACAGAGAAGTCAATCTGATTAACAATACTATCAATGCTAAAGCGATAAAGCTCGTCAACAGTATCCACCACGGAAACCGGATCAGCTACGTTTACTGGATGTAGTTTTCGTACCAGGGATCCAGTTGCATACGCATTAGCAAGACCCAGATCTACTCCAGAAACGGCAGTGAATCGGAAGACAGAGGAACTAATAGTTCCAGAAACCAAACCAATGTCTGTGTTGGTTCCATCCCGAATTTCAAACGCATCTCCGGCATCTAGATTAGCGGTGCTGGTTACGGTCAGCAAGTCTCCAGAAGAATAGGTCGCCGTCAGGTCAGTCTCAACTAGCTGACGTCCGGCCAAATCTTCACTGGTTGTAGCGATATCAAAACCAAGCACGCCTCGAAGCGCGTCCGTAAACGGGCCATCAGGCGCGCTTAGGACAACAGAACTTCTTCCCGTACCTGTAAAAGACGAGGCAACGGTTCCAGACTCGATAATGAACTTACCGTTCTCGAAACGTACCTGGGCGTTTAGATAGGAAAGATTACCAATCTTAGAGCCGCCTCCGCCGATTTCGGCCTCAGCCTTAAGGGCCGCTTCGATCTCTGCGGCGACGTCTGCGCCAAGCACATTGTTGGCCTCACTTAATGCGATATCGACTCCACTGCCAGCTGATTCATCGATAGCTACCTTCATTTGGGCGAGAGCAGGGATGTTAAAAACAGAACCTGCTAATCCAGAACTCTCTGTATATCCTCTCTTCATTTGATTCTTAAATATACTTTCAATGGAACCTCCACCAGAAGCCGTAGCTGTGGTTACAGCAGAGGTTACCCATATTTCGTCACCCTCTAGGGGGTCTCCCGAGACTGGAACAATCTGTGTAATATCCAGTGTTACAGTCTTAGCGGTGCCACCCGGAAAGTTGACAATATCTCTTACGGTTACATTTACTGCCACTTTGTTTTCCTCCTTGGGCTATATTTCTAAAAACCTAGTTCCCGGAACTATAGTTCTTGGTTTGACTACCAACTCGACTGTGCCACTTAAGGTGGCCAGCCCGTTAGCGTCGCATGTAGTACCAGATGCCGGCACGAATACCCGGCCTTTCTGGTCAACTTTTGTGGTTGCTGTCCCTACAAAGAAGGAGCAACCGTTATCGGCGCATGCCCATCCCATAACACCTGAGATAGAATAGGAATGCATTTGCCCGCCGGTTTCCTCATGGTATGTTTTCTCTCCCGAAGGAACTCTTTCATCAAAGGCTTCGTTAGTAGACTGAGCGGAATAAGGGCAAAGTTTCCAGCAGTGACTAGAAATCAACTTACTTCCAGAAACAGTGGTTACCAAAGAAGGGAAAGAGCCATCCTCATATTCAAAAACGTTTCCTGGGTTTCGTAGAACCATTAGAACTTCTTCTCCTTCTCAGAGTTATGAACTTCTGCCCAGTACACTAAATGAAATACGTGAGTTGCCATTTCATGCTCTTTACAATCCATTAGAATCCAATCAGTATTTTTCAGAGTCTCTATTGAGTTCACATACTTTCCTTTAATGTGAGCTTCTTTAAAATAAATACGACCGTCTTTGTAAGTTACCCCTTTCCACGACAAAGTGGCCTGATAGTAATCTGGCATAAAGATCATATGTTGATTAGTCATGTCCATGACCAGAGAGTCGTCTTCATTAAGCTGAGCTGCTTCCTGAAGAACGGGGCCCTCAAAATAAGCATCTTTCAAGACTGCCACATCATCTCTATTATATTCTACTGTGTCCCAATGTAATTCTAATCGGTACTTATTTAAAACTTTCATAATATCCTCGATTTAAAAGAAGACCTGCTGATGAGGGATGTTAGCGGACGATGTTGCCCTCTTACCATCCTGTTTGCCAGCGCCTCCGCCTACAAAGTAAATCTTACCAAACTGCTGGGTATCATCCTGTCCCAGGCCAGGGGAGCCTGCTGAAACCTGAATGTTTCTAGATTCAGCATCAAACTCGTCGGTGTTTAGAGGGTCACTGGCGTCCATCACAATACCATCCTCAGGCTGCGCAGAAAGAGCTACAGGGGTGTTTAAAACGAAAGCAGGGGTAGTGACATCACCTACGATGTCGGCTCCAGTGAGTCGGTTTCCTTCGGAGAATCCCTGAATAAATGCCAAATTCCCTGTAAAATCTTCAATAATTGGCGGGCCCTGTAAACTCCAAGATTCTTGTCCAAATCCCTGGAAGTCCTTAGAGTAGGAGAAGCTTGTAATAAAGACCGCATCGTCCCCAGTTAAAGTGATGGGAGTAAGCGGAGTACCTGAAGGATCGCAAATCTTAGGAGTGATGGTCACTTCCACCTTGGCACTACTATCACTACAATCCTCATTAGGTATTAGTTCTACGGGGAGTGTAACCCCTCCGTAATTAGTTAAACTGACAGACTGAGTAGTCGTCAGGTTAATGTCAAAAGCATCGAAGGTTCCTAACTCAAACAAACGTTCAACATTCGGGGAGGCGCTAAAATTCACAGAAATAAAACCATCCGAAGTAGCAACGTTCGGAGATGGAAAGGTAACCGACAACGCAGTTCCGGCTCCGATTATGACAACCATTTATACTTGTTCCTCCTTATCCTGATTTTTCACCTGGCCGCAAACAGCGCAGGGATCGCCCATCGTCAACGCAGAGCAATTTTTACAAGAAGAGCCTTGCTGTTGAAGCTGTTTGGCTCTCTGATTGGAATTAAGATAGGCATACCTATCATAATAGCTTTTATTATCATTACTCTTTTGTCTGCGATTATTGGGACGTCCACAACAGCCCATATCTTTCTCCTTATCCTCGCGGGCAGTCATCTGCACAGCCCGTCATTACCAAACTATAACGATGTTCAAATACGTTTGGAATAGAACCAACTATAATACTCGAATCCAACTGAGTAACAAAGCCCTTAAAATCTATACCCCCAAAAGTTAACTGAGTATAATCTCTCTCAGGTGGGAGTTCTCCTGGCTCTTGCTCTGTAGAAACCACAGTAAACGAGACATTAGCTAGGCCCGTCACTTGGTATTGAATACTAATGGTCGCACAATCTATGAACTCAAATTGTTCTGCCATTAGAGATTACTTACTCCTGGGACCTCATCCTCCTCAATGAACTCTTCTTCCAAAGTTTCATTGGCTTGGAACACAAGTTCTCCTGTGTCCGGATCCAGGAACTTCTGAGCAGAATAGCTTGCTGAAAGAAAACCCCCTCCGAGCCCCCGCATGTCATTAGAACAGAGCAACTCTGTCTTATCTTCACAGGAATCTGTGATTGTTTTCTCAGCCTTAAAAGTTTGAAGAATAAAACCAATGTTGGCTGGGGCAGGCTCTTCTAAGGAAGTACAGTCTCCCTTAGAGGGTTGGGGCGCTGATGCCCTCAATTTAAACGATGTAGTTCTTGTTACCATTATAGTAGGTCTCCTTCACATGATGGGATGGAATACTGAAAAGTATAACTGTTTGTACCAATTCCCGGGACAGCAACACTGACGCTGAACTGGGTCATCTTGGCGTCTAAACCTAAAATAGTAACATCTAAAGTATCTGCGTCTCTACTATCAAGAGCTATGGGAGGGCCAGTCCAAATAAGGTCTGACCCTAAAAACCTCTCGGTGTCCGTTACTGTGGACGCAGGCCCACTAGCAGCGCTCGCGTTGACAGTTCTGAACGAGCAGAACTCTCCCAGTATGGTAAGCCCGTCAATAGGGTCCCCTTCTCGGAAAGCCTCTGAGGTTTTGGTTCTAATAATTCTGGTTATGTTGTTTTCGCAGTCGAAACGCTGCTGGGTGGGGAAGCTAATTCCTGCAGTAGAAGGACAGGAGGTACCGAGATAACGATTTCCCCCTTTAAGGAAGGCATATGCAGTGATGTTGATGTTGCCAACAGAAGGGCCTTTTAGCCGCTTCCTAACGTCATCTAGGACGTTGGGGCCGGTATCACATTGGCTTAGAATGTCAATAAACTCTGAAGAACCAGTTATCTGGGCAGATATGATTCCGTCGAATTCAATCTCAAACAAGCCAGCTATACTACATTCGCAAGCCAAACTCCTACCTCCTAATTATACGCCAAAAGCGTACAAAATGCAACCCTATTCGCTGCCGTACACAGCGAAAGCAGGACCACCTTCCCCTAGGCTGCGGTGGGTGTGGATTGGAATTCCAACAACGGTGGCCCTTCATACAAACAAATTAGCTTCTTCCCCCGTACTCTTGGTAAAGATAACCTGAAACTGGGCAGCTGCGGTGGGGGTAACAATGGCAGTGCCGTCTTGTTTATCCACAATGGTGGCGACGGCATCGTCGCTAACCGACCACTCGTCCCCGTCTTCATAGGTAGCATTATCTAGCTCGAATCGAGCAGAAATACCGGGGGATAGGGAAATGGACTTGGGGATAATATCAATAACTTCTAGTTCATCAAACGCTTCGCCGTTTTCCTTGGCGCTCTTCGCGGTATGGAAGGGATCCCAGGATGACCTGTCTGTTTTCACCAGCTTGGAATGCTCTCTAATGTTGGGGGTCTCGGCTCGGAGACGATGAGTCCCTCCATTTCCAATTCTCTTTTCGTAAGAAACTCCCTTCTGAGGATTCCTAGAAGCAATTCCAGTAATAGCGGCGAAAGTAGACTGCGCTCTAGTTCTCTGTCGTCTAGAGAAAGTCTGCCCTTCTAGTTCATGAAATCTATCTTGCCCACTAAGGCTGACTATATAACTAGTAGCATCATCAAAAGTGGGGCTAACTTGAATACTCAAAACCTTTCCTGTAAATATAGTCTTAAGGTTATCTAAAGTTCCTGCTCTGATCGTTACGTCCTGTCCTATCGGGAATACAATATCGGCAGGAACCTTAATCGAAGCACTAAAGGTAGATGCCAATGTTTGGCGGGAGCGCTGCACAGAAAAAGACTGTATATCAGGGGTAGAAAAAACAAGGGATTCTCCGAAATCTAATTCCGCCCTGATCTTTTCAAGAGTTATATTTGCACAAGTTACCATTATATATGCTCCACTGGGTTGTTGTAAATCTTGACATTAACTCTATCTCCGACCGAAATGTCATCCATAATTATAGTAAGCGCTGTTATCTCTCCGAAACCATCAATTCTAACGACGTACTCCGCACCATTACCGGCGTCCTGTACAACAAGCCCCTCTCTGGTTACCTCTTCTGTTCTCAACTGGTACCTACTATCATTGAAACTACCTACTGTTTGATATTTAGGTCCAGTTGAAATAGTGATTAGGTACTGGCTAGAATCAGAATAGCTATAGGAAATCTCATTAATTACGGAACCGTCTGGCATAAGCTGCCCAAGGAGAGGTTCTGAATCCGGCCCCAAAATTATGGAGTTAGTTCTTACATCCTCTTCCTGAAGAGCTAATAGTTGCTGGGCAATAAGCAAGCAGTCGTCCTCTTCACAAAATGGAAGAGTTATATCCAGAGTAAAACCATCCGTATTGTCTTGGAGGATGGAAGTTTCGCTGTCTTCTAGATCCTGAGTAGTGGTAGGGTCTGCGTCAACAATTCCATCTCGCTGATCTATAATTCCAGTAGAGGCAATGGTGCTAGTCTGATCAATACTAGAAAGGGTTTTGGTAGAAGCATAGGTAACTGGGAGCGGGGTGTCCACCATAACTACAGGAGTATAGCGGATGGCTATCGTCTCTGCGATGCCCGCAGCATCTCCTAGGGGATCAAAAATATCAATACTAGGTCTTCTTCTTTCCACCACTACGCACATCTTTCCTGATGAATTCCAATATCCCAAATCATCACCGATATTACAAATAAAGGATTCGCCAGCGGCGGGGAATCTGTCAATAAGATTATTAGAAAAAGCATAAACTAAATCTTGCGAAGGGGCGAGTGCGGAACCAAAGTTCTCAGGATTAGAATATACCTGGCAAACAGCGCCTGCACGGGCGGACTCCAAAATACTGAACAGATAGACCTCAATATCTTCAGTGCTAGTATTAACGGTCCAGGTCCAGTTCCTACCATGGGACAACTCTACTAAATCTTTGTTCGGGTCTAGTACCCAGAAAATAGAAGCAGCTATGCCAGCTGCGCCGGGACTTGCTGTAAAACTTTTGATCTTATTACCTGCAAAAACAACATCGGTAATTCCAATAAAATCTGATTCTAACCTACCAAACTTATTTTCTCTAATGAATCTTTCTTTAGGAAATGTTATCAAACCTCCGGCTATAGAATCCAAAACTGCCCCACAAGTGGGGAGATTATTGACATTGCTCTCATTAATAATATTGATCACAATAGGAACATTTCCTCCCGACCTGCCTCCTACCCCTCCAGGCTGAGTAACAATGCTTTCGTTACTAAAAGATGCAAAGTCTCTTCTTCCAGCATCTCCTATAGCGCTTCCTATAGATGATGTACCGCCTCCTCCAAAAACTGTGGCGCCACCTTGTAGAGCCCCTGCTGACGCAGCCGTACCAACTGTATTGCTCATAATGGTAGCATCGACTCGGATATATTCTTTAGTAGTGTCTCCGAAAGTTATTCTAAATCCTGGGATATTATCCACATTATCTGGGAGTTCCAAATCTGCCATATACCCAATTATAGTCTCAAAAGCATCTAACTCATAAGAATTCACAACATCATCCAAATATTGCTGATCCAAAAGGGGATCATCATAAGAGATGGTAGCATAACGAGAAACGAATGCCTCTTCACAAGAGTCTTTTGCACAATCTTCGTAAGCCATAAGTTCTTTATTCTTGAGCCCATCGAAACTGCTTCTCAGTTCTCTGACGGGCGGTGGGTCATAGCCTCTAACGATAACCAAATCAATCGGTTGATTGATAGTACTTGTCGGCACACAGTACCTAATATCTAAATTAAGGGCAGGAGAGACTCCTACTGTATAAAACCGAGCAATTCCAAACTCGTCTATTTCTATTTCAATAAATCGGCCAGCTATTAACTCAGTTATCAGAGCTAACTTTAACATGGTAACCGTATTCTGGTTCTTAATATCATAACCAGGAAGAGAGCTACCCTTAAACGGAAACCCTGCATCAAAAGGAATACCAAACTCGTCCAAGATAAATGTAGATAGGGGCTGGTCTGGATCGTCGTCTAACAATTCATTTTGTGGGTTGGTAGGCCCTACTTGTAGAAGATCTACGTAATTAGGATCTCCCTCTTCCAAGATGATGGTGCCATTATCTCTAACAATAACCATTATTTATCCTGCTTTCGTTGCTGGAGATTGTTGATCGTGGCTTCGTTGGCTCCAATCCTCTTCTGAAGCGTTACGATATTCTTCTTCTCAGTTTCCAATTCACCCTTGAGCGTGCGCGTGCCGTCAGTGGTGGTCCTGATAGTTGATTCAATCTGGGCATCCTTGGCCTGCAGAGAGTCCCTGAAGTTATTGAGAGACGACTGAAGATCTGCTGTGGCAGAAATAGCGTCGGCGGCATCGGACGCGGCGGCGGCTGAATCAGCAGAGATGATAATAAGCTCCTCTTCAAACTGGCCGACGCGGGTAGTTACTTGATCAGAGGTGGTAAGAACATCCTCAACAGAACTCTGTACGCCCGCGATGTCACTAGCAGTAGTGTCAGCTACGTCTGCTACCCTAGTTACTTCTGCATTCAAGGTATTTATTTCTATGGCATTGCCGTCCACTTTAAGGAATAGATCTACGTCAGCTGCCGTAAGCTCAGTAATGTCTGTTTCTATTCCGGGAATTGCTTCGTTGGCAATGGTCCCAATATCAGATGTATTGGTATCAACTAATTCCTTAAGCTCTATGGATTCAGCCTCTCCCGCGGCAATTCTTTCCTCAAAGGCCGTAGTAGACTGAAGTATTCTTGTTTCTATCGCCCCTTCAGGCTCAAGAAGTTCGTTTTTTAGTTCGTCGATGTCAATGACCTGCTGGGCACCAACAGCGGCTCCAGCAACAGCGGTACCGACACTGGATCCGATACTGGAAATAGTACCCCCAGTAAGCTCAACTGTGGGCATAGTTGTAATGCCCACATCACTTAACTTGGTAACTACACTGTCGCAGCATGCTGTTATTGTTGTACTAATACTGTCTGGGATAGTTAGTCCATTTTGAGATAGTGCTGATAGAGTTGCATTGAGAGCTTCAATTGATTGAGCAACGGCTTGAGAAGCGCCATCGCCTCCTGCTCCAGCACCGCCGGAAGATTCTAGCTGCTGAGTAGCTGCCTCGGCGTCAGCGGCTGCTCCTCTTGGCCGCTGGTTTCCTGTAGCACTTACGATGGGGTCGGACGCTCGGACTCTAACGCCATTTTGCTGGGTGGTGTTTGTGTCTTGGACACGGGCAGCGTTGGGGCCTCTATAATGCGCCTCGGCATCAGCTCTCTTAGAGCGAATACTTTCTAGATAACGCTGGGCCATGTTGGGATCGCCCTTGCCTTTCTCTGTAGAAAGAGCGCCCCGGATGGCTTCGCTTTGCGCACCCGGCTTAAATACTCTGGTATCCGGACGAGAGAGGGCCCGGATAATAGCCTGCATCTTGCCAGCCTCGTCCATGTCAGATCTAGTATCTTCGAAGGGCTGGTAGGCTCCGGAATAATCCGTTTTGGCCGCTCGGAACTGTTGTTCCTTCACGACGGTCGGATCTCCAGAGTAATCTGTTCTGGCGGTACCCTTAACTACCTTGGGAGTTCCAGGGCGCAAGGGTTTTCCAGGCTCAAACTCTGAAGGCAAATACATAGTGCCATATTTCTCGGCCATCGCTGGATCGCCCGTCATTTCAAAACCTTCGTCTGGTGCGACTGTCTGAATTTCAGCTATTCTCTGCATCCACTGATTTTGTGTTCTCGGTCCGGGGGGCACTGGTGGTGGTGTGGCCGTCGTCGTAGCCGCTGTGGATGCTGCGGCCGGTGTTGCAGGCATTTCGGCCCTGGCTCCGTAATCTACTCCACCTAACCATGTTGGAAGTTGGGCATTGGCTATCCACGAGTCAGATGAGGCGTTTTCACCCAACCAATCCCCGGCTCCAGTCGCTAGCCCGCTTTGAGAGAATTCCTGGAAAGTTCCAGAAACAGCGCCGCCTGAAAATTTATCAGCAGCCTTACCTAACTTACCTGTATAATCTGTTCCGGCGTATTGATCGACCAAACCGAGGCCTGCGCCACCGATACCTCCGAGGAGGCCGCCGAGTGGGTTGCCACCGGTGAGAGCGAGGCCGAAACCAGCCCCGGCGGTAGCTAGTCCAGCGATACCTACTTCTCTTCCCAGCTCCTCAGCAATCTCGTCTTGGTCTACCATCCCCCGCTCAGATTTGTGGGCGAGTCCACCAATGTTCATTCCTTGTAAGAGAGATCCGATAGGGGCGAGAATCTTTCCAAACGTACTGAAAAATCTCTTTAGTTTAGGACTTATTTTTGCTTTAGGTTCCTCAGGCAAAGTCCACTGACGGGGAGCATCAGCCTCGGCCGCCTTGGCTATCCTTTCTGCACGCTGTGCTTTGTCCGGCAGTTCATCAGGAATAGATTCGTCGGTGAATTGTCCGTACTCATCTACATCTACACGAGAGCGCTGGGCCCTTTCAGCGTCTGTCGCAGCGGCGCGGGCGCGCGCTTCTGCTTCCATCTCCGCTTCATGGGCCGCTGTATTGCGGCGAAGTTCTTCTTCGGCGCGGCGGATTTCGAACTCCGGAGATTCTGGAGTAAGGCCCTCCGCTTCGAAGAAGCCACCCCTCTCACCCGGTATCACTGTTGGGCCGCCCTGGATATCGCGGATAACCTGAGATGGCAGATCGGCTTCACCGGCAGACCGCAGATTGGCTGCGGTTGCGCGGGGGCCTCTATTTGGTATATCTCCAGTGTCATCTATTTGGTCAACTACGTCGTTGAGCATCGTCTCGTCAGGGTGTCCCGCGAATGCTTCTCGGCCTTGTCGGGGTTCG
>Ga0114923_10002108_pt1 | contig 13565 bp, 12 predicted proteins | sample SumtaG_FD_89578 | JGI IMG/M metagenome (GOLD analysis project Ga0114923, IMG submission 89578) | Deep subsurface microbial communities from Indian Ocean to uncover new lineages of life (NeLLi) - Sumatra_00157 metaG | ecosystem: Environmental > Aquatic > Marine > Oceanic > Sediment | place: near... | reverse complement strand
TAACGGCTGTGCCTATGGGTCGACCGTCTTTTTTAGCGGGGTAGAATTCCAATTCTTTATAATTTTCATCTTCCGGGGTGTATTTCTCTTCATTGGGATTATTGTTAAACTTCGGCAGTACTTCCCCCAGGGCTTTTAACGTTCGTTTCACTTCCACCATGGCAATGGCTTTTTTGGTGCCGGAATAGGTAAACCCTAATGCCAGGGCGGATACCAGGGCAATGATAGTTAACACCATTACCATGTTGGGGAATGTGGAGGGCAATTTTTTCTTATTTTTCTTATCGGCCATAATTTACCTCCGTGCCGAACCGTTTGGGTTTGGCATATTTATCGATAAGGGGTACAAAGGCATTCATGATCAGTATGGAATACGAGCAGCCTTCGGGATAAGACCCGAAAAGCCGGATAGCCCCGCAAAGGATCCCACCTCCCAGGGCAAATAAAACCTGACCTTTGACGGACATGGGGCTGGTGACCATGTCGGTGGCCATAAACCATGCCCCCAGCATGGCCCCCCCGGACAGGATATGAAAGAGGGGATCCGCGTATTTGGCCGGGTTCATGAACCAGAACACAGCGGTGAAGGCTGCCAGGGAGAGCAAATAAACAATGGGGATATGCCAGGAAACGGCTTTTTTATAAAGCATAAAAATACCGCCGATGAGGATGGCCAGCGCGGATATTTCCCCGATACATCCGCCTATATGTCCGATAAATAAATCCAGGTAACCGGGTAAATCCCCTGATGTTGTCAGTTCGGTTACGGTTTTGCCGGCCCTCACGCTTTCTTTAAGAATTCCCAGGGGTGTGGCAGAGGTTACCGCGTCGGCGCTGAGGGTCCATAGATTTTGCAGGGGAACGGGCCAGGTGGTCATTTCAACGGGGAAACTGGCCAGCATAAAAGCCCTGCCCACCAGGGCGGGGTTGAAGGGATTTTTTCCCAGACCGCCGAAAGCCATTTTGGCGACCCCGATGGCGGCTGCCGAACCGACCAACAATTGCCACCAGGGAATACCGCTGGGCACATTAAAAGCCAATAATAAACCGGTGATGGCAGCACTGCCGTCAAAGGCGGTAACCTTTTCTTTGCTGATAAATTTCTGGATGAGAAATTCGCTGCCGATGCAGAATACCAGCGATAATACCACTACCCGGAGGGCATTCAGGCCGTAAAAGTAAAGGGATGCCAGGAATACAGGCGCCAGGGCAATAACCACGCTCCACATTATCTTTTCAACTTCAAGTTCTCCCTTTTCATGGGGGGAGAGGGAAACCACCGGTCGGTTACTCATTTTTGCCTCCTTTCCCTCATTATGCGCATTACATTGGTTTTTCCGAAGCGTATATAGTCCAGCAGGGGAAGTGCGGCCGGGCAGGTATAGCCGCAAGAACCGCATTCGATGCAGTCTGCGATGGCTTCGCTTTCGCAGCGGTCAAAATCCCCTCTCTTTGCCAACTTCTCCAGTAGGTAGGGTTCCAGTCCCATGGGACAGACACTGACGCACCTGGCGCAGCGGATACAGTTTTTCGGTTCATCCCGGCGCGCCTCGACTTCATCCACTAAGATCAAACCGGAAGTGCCTTTGGTAATGGGTATATCCAGCGAATTCACGGCTTTTCCCATCATGGGGCCGCCGCTGATAATTTTGGCGGTGCTTTCCGGCATCTCTTCTCCCAGGCCTTCCAGCAGCATGGCGGCAGGTGTGCCGATCCTGGCCAAAAAGTTACCGGTTTTTTTGAGCTTTTTACCGGTCATGGTGACTACCCGTTCAACCAGGGGTTTGTTTTTCTGTACCCCTTCATAGATGGCCAGGGCAGTTCCCACATTGTTGATAATAACCCCCACATCCAGGGGCAGTTTCCCGCCGGGAATTTCACGGTTCAACAAGGCTTTGATCAACTGTTTTTCCGCTCCCTGGGGGTACTGGACTTTAAGGGGCACCACTTCAATACCGGGATAGTCTTTGGCTTTGGTTTGCATGGTTTCAATGGCATCGGGTTTGTTGGCTTCGATACCGATAAGGGCGCGGTCCACTTTACCGGCTTTTTTCATGATTTGAATACCCAGCAAAATCTCATCGGCCCGTTCCAACATCAACCGGTGGTCCGAGGTGAGGTAGGGTTCGCATTCGACCCCGTTAACCACCAGGGTATCGGCTTTCCTGTCGTCGCTTACCATATATTTGATATGGGCAGGAAAGGCGGCGCCCCCAAGGCCCACGATACCCATTTCCTCGATCTTTTCCAAGATGGCTTCGGGCCCCGGTTTGATTTCTTTGACAAGCTCTTCGGACCTGTCGATGCTCTCTTCCCATTCATCACCGTCTACTTTAATCACAATGGCTTTATTCCTGTAACCGCTGGCATCCAGTATATCGTCTATTTTAAGAACGGTTCCCGAGACAGAGGAGTGGATATTGGCGGAAATAAATGCGTTTCCTTTTTGGGCAATCAATGTTCCCACTTTGACCGCGTCCCCTTTTTTGACAACCGGAACCGCCGGGGCACCCAGGTGCTGGGACAACGGAATACTGACCTGTTCGGGAAGCCCCAATTTTTCTATGGGGACATGGGCTGACAGCTTGTTTTCCGGGGGATGAACACCGCCCCGTTTAAAGGTCTTCAGCTTCATTTGCTTCATTCGTTTACCTCTTCTTTTTTAGGTTTGGGCTGCGGAGGTGTAAAGGTTGCTTTTATTGCCTTTGTGGGGCATACCAGGATACATTTGCCGCAGGCAATGCATTTTTCCGGGTCGATATAGGCCAGGTTATCATCGAGGGTAATGGCTTGAATTTTTTCAGGGCATGCTTTAACACATTTGCCACAGCCGATGCAGGCAACTTTACAATTTTTTAGCGCCACGCCGCCTTTTTCTTTATTGATGCAATTAACCCAGACCCGCCGCCCTTTCCTGCCCTTGGGCCGGATTTCGATTATGTCCCTGGGGCAAGCTTTGACACAGGCGCCGCAGCTCACGCATTTCTCTTCCACCACCACGGGGAGTCCTGTTTCTTCATCCATGTAAATGGCATCATAATCACAGGCAGCCACACAATCGTTCAATCCCAGGCAGCCATACGGGCAGCCGTTTTCCCCGCTGAAAAGACTATGTGCTACAGCGCATTTGCGAGGGCCGTCGAATTGCAGTTTTGCCGGGGCTTTTTCGCGGGTCCCTCCGCAGCGTACCACCGCCACAGTGGGTTCTGCCTCAGACACCTCAACCCCCAGGTGCTTACCCACAGCGGCCATGGTCTCACTGCCCCCGGGAGGGCAATTTAAACCTGAAATATCTCCCCCATCCGCCGCTTTTACCAGTGCCTCGGCAAACCCGTGACAACCGGGATAACCGCAGCCCCCACAGTTGGCACCGGGAAGAAGTTCCGTCACATCATCTACCCGGGGGTCTTCGATCACCTTGAATTTTTTAGCTACAAAAAAGAGGATCATTGCAGCCCCGGCGGCTACAGCCCCCAGTATGATAATAGAATACAAAATTACCGGATTCACTCGTTCACCTCATTTCATTAATATTTATCCCTTTTTTCCGCTTTAAATATAAAATCTTTTTCGATCCTTTTCCTCAGCGTATAGAGTACCAGGTAGTAGGGCAGCAGGCTGCCGATACCCAGGAGTGCCGCCTGCGATTCACTGCTTCCCAGGCCATGGGCCGTAAAGAGTACGGTAACCATGACGATAAAGGGCAGGAAAAAACCATAAAAAACCGCTAACCGGCCCAATTTTTCTTCCATGATGACGGTAACAATATCCCCTTCCCGGAGTGGTTTAGGGGATACGGCTTCAATAACTTTTTCTTCCATATCCGCCGCTGCGCACACACCTTTGACATGGCATTGAGCGCAGGCGGATTGGGAAATAATTTTTACCTGGACTTTATTACCTTCTGCTTTAACAACTGTTCCGTCATGGTAAACCATACGACTGCCTGCGTTATCTGTCATAAAAATACGCTCCAGGTCACTTCTTCTGCATGTAGTTAATTTATTAATTATTGAAAGGGTAAGGATATAACAAAATGCAGGAAAAATCAACTATTTTTACTAATACCTTGTAAACGTTTGCTTAAATGGTAAGAATTATGCTCGAAGACTTCCTAAACAGTCATTAAGAAATTCAACGGCTTATGATTAAACAACAGTCTCCCATTAACCAACCGCCTACCGCCTACCGCCTACTGCCTACTGCCCACCGTCTACTGTCCACCGCCCACTGCCTACTGCCCACTGTCTACCGTCATCCGTCATCCGTCATCCGTCCTTTGCCCTCCGTCTGCCCGGTTGAATCGATAGTATTTTATCTAGAGTAAATCCGACACCCCGGCAATGCTTTCTTTAGTGCCTCGATTTGGTCCCCAGGAACAGGATTTCTCCCTATAACTAATATTCTTAAGTTTTTCAACTTGCTTAATGGTCTGGTATCGGTGAGTTTATTGTCACTTAAGAATAAAAATTTTAGCTTTTTCAACTCCTTTAATGGACTGATATCAATGAGTTGATTTTTGTTTAACTCTAATGCCTCTAGCTTTTTCAACTCCCTTAATGGACTGATATCAATGAGTTGATTTTTGTTTAACTCTAATGCCTCTAGCTTTTTCAACTCCTTTAATGGACTGATATCAATGAGTTGATTTTTGTTTAATTCTAATACCACTAGTTTTTTCAACTCTTTTAATGGGCTGATATCACTAAGTTGATTATTACTTAAATTTAAACCCCATAACTCTTTCAACTCTTTTAATGGTCTGATATCAATGAGTTGATTGTTACTTAAATCCAATTTACATATTTTTTTCAACTCTTTTAATGGGCTGATAACGGTGAGTTGATTACTGCTTAGATCTAAATAATTTAAACTTTCAAGTTCATTGAATTTTATTTCTGAAAGGTCTTTAACTCCTAGTCCCCGAACTCCGTATTCCCCTTTTAAATTCTTTTGAATTAAAAACTCAAACGTATATTTTTCCCACATATCACTGTAAAAACTCCTGGCTTGCTCCATACCCTCAAAGCTGAATTTTTTATAAAACTCATAATTTTTTACCTTTAGTAGGGCCAGGAAATATTCCAAAATCGATTTGTGGGAAAACTTGTACTGACTACTCGCATTGCGATTCAGCAGCGATCGGCTCTTCATCTCCATATGCTTCAATTGAATCCCATGCTTTTTTGCAAAGGATTCAATATCATCCCGGTGGATGAATAATCCGTCCCGCTTTTCACGGCTCCGATAAATATCCAAAACAACCACCCGGGAAAACGTAAATAATTCTTCTTTATAGTTTTCTCTGCGTTCTTTTACCGGCAAATGCCTCGCTTCCCGTTCAATCCACTTATCAATCAACTCTTCATATACTTGGTATGAATATTCATACTTCCGGTTGCTCTCTAATAGATCATCGATGTAACTCAACAGCATGGGTCGCACCATCAGGTTAGGAGATTGTTTCACAATTTGCCGTGCCCGTTTTTTCTTCTTATAACTGAAAATCGAAAACTTTTTCCCCAGGTACTTTTTAATATCCTTCTCATCAAAAGGAGATAGATACATCTTGCGGAAAATATGAACCCCTTTTTCACCACCATATTTAAGGATACCTGTTTCTCCGGGTTCCTCTTCCTCAGATGGAAAAAACTGTGTACGACAGGTGATAACAACCTTACGAAATCGATACGTTTTCCTAAGAATTTCATCCATCCTCTGTTTGTAATCCTTTACCGCTTCAGTATCTTCATCAAAGGCATCCAGCAATAAAATCGTATTGTCCTTTTCATCATCTTCTATTTTATCAAGCTCCTCATCGATCTTAGGATACCCCAGGGGAAATAGTTTTATTTTAAATGCTTTACCCCACCATTGGGACACGTATTTAAGGTAGAGATTAATCATAAACGTGGTTTTCCCCATCCCCGAATCTGCCAGGACAATATGGTAACGATCCTCATTATCATCGTCTTTAAAACCCCTTTTCAGAAAGAAGGGAATGATTTTTACACTTGCGGCAAACGAATGGGTTCGGGAAGGTTCATCTTCTTTTGACGGTGCGCTATTCTGGCATCTGGTAGCTACATAATACTGGGTGGCTTTTTTAATTTCAACTGGGGTGAAAAAAGGGTGGAGGTCTTTAGTCAACCTCCGTTGTTTACGTAATTTCAACAGGGATTTTAAGATTTTCCATAATCTTGCCAAAACCACAGTCCCACTACCAAGGATAAAAAACAGTATTAATTCTGCATGCTTTGCCAATCCTGTCATACCTAAGCTATTGAGTATATCTTTAACAACCTTAACCGCTTCATCCATTTTTCACGTTTCCTCTTTTTCCAAATGTCGATTTATATGGTATATGTATATACTACCACAAATCCTCACCCAATTACAAATGGTTTTAAGAAAAAGGAGGCACTCAGAATGTCATATAAAAAAAAGTAGAAAAATTCTTTGTTCTATGCTATAAATAACGGGATGATTAAGAAACATAAATTTTGTATGATAATAGTTAAGATAATGCTTAAGCCAGCTCAAAACATGCCTGTATGTGAGTGCAATGAATGATGATCTATTAGAGAATCTACTACACCAAGATGAATCTGAAACCCTTGATTTCAAACTAGAACAATATCCATTTGATAAAGCGACCGATGATGAAAAAAGTGAATTGCTGAAAGATATACTTGCTTTTGCAAATTCATGGAGACAGACTGATGCTTACATTCTTATTGGTGTGAAAGAAGTAAAAGGAGGAAGAAGCAAGGTCATAGGGATTCGTAAGCATCTTTTGAATCGAAATCTCCAGCAATTTGTAAACAGTAAGAATATGTCAAACCGTCCAATTGAATTTTCATATAAACAGTATTTGTACAAGGGAATGGAAATCGGAATTATCGAGATTAAACTCCAAATGAGACCCTTCTTCCTACGAAAGAAATACGGTAAATGTGAGGCCAACTGGGTCTACATTCGTCGTGGCGATACGACAGCTATAGCTAATCCAGATGAAGTCGCCCGAATGGGGTCTCCTGTTGTCACTGAAGCGAAGCTTCAACCTGAACTCGACATACAGTTTGCAGAAATAAAGAACCGCCAACTTCGAGGAACTAAACTTTCTCTTGTCTCCAAACATGTTACACTTCCTGACTTGGATTCAATTCCATTGTATGGAGAGCCAGAAACCCTTGGGAGTTTTACACTCAAAACTCATACTTTTGAGAACCGGAATTACTACAGAGACATTGCAAAGTATATAAATAAAACGGCCTTCTTGACCGGGGTAGGTTTTGCCATAAGAAATACGAGCAATGTTCTTGCAAAGAATGTACATGTCAAAGTTAAGGTGAATTATAATCCAGCCTTAGATATCCTTGATGAATATGATGGGCCCAGCCTTCCTTCTACAGACCACTTGCGAATAACCAAATGTCGTCCATTAAATCAATTACAAGAGAAAGCGCTTATTGAGGTCAGAAGACATGGTAATCTGTGGGAGATCACTTCGGACTTTGGAGATATTCAACCAGGTGCTACTATCTGGACAAAGGAAGAATTTTACATTGGAGCGAAAGAGGCGTTGGCGGTAGAAATGAACGTTCATGTCGTCGCAAACAACTTGAGTAAACCCTTCGAAATCCCCCTTACAGTCAAAATAGATGTTAAAAGCCGTCCTTTACAAGAAGACGACATCAATAATTTCATTGAATCCAACAAGTAATAAAAATTAAAAGTATTAGCCTGTCACCTTTTTTCCTTGGTGGTGTAGGGAACGTAAAACGGCTTGCCTGTTCCGCCAAATTCGGGGAAATAGGTTCATCATGTCAAGGTAAGGGCGAGGTCCCCTCGCCCATTATGTCAAAAGGGGCTTTCTGGAATATCATTCTCAAAAAAAGTAGAAAAATTCTTTGTTCTATGCTATAAATAACGTGATGATAAACAAACAAGTATTTCGCGTAAAAATAGTAAGATTAAGGAAAAATTATGGAATCGACCAAGCCAAAACCTTTTGTTTTTGTTCTCATGCCATTTGATGAGAAGTTTAAGGATGTCTACGAATTAGGCATTAAGCCCGCTTGCGATAATGCTGGAGCATATGCCGAGCGAGTAGATGAACAGATATTTCAAGATAGTATTCCCGAAAGAATATACAACCAAATTCACAAGTCCGATGTTGTAGTTTCGGACATGACAGGTAAAAATGTAAATGTATTTTATGAAACTGGATACGCTCATGCTTTGGGGAAAATAGTTATATTGATAACGCAGAATGCTGATGATATCCCATTCGATTTACAGCCTTACCCACATATAATTTACGGTGGCAAAATAAGAGAACTGATACCCGAGTTAGAGAAGCGAATTCGGTGGGCGATCCAGCATCCTGAGAAGAAAACACAGACCTCAGGAGTTGAGTTTTCTATTGGGGGTATAAGTCTTTCAGGTAATCCAGAAATTCAATTGCCAATTGACCAAGGAAGCGTTCGCATAATTATTGATGCCCACAATTCCATAGAAAAAGACATTTTGAAAAAGCACTTCAAATTTGGTCTAATAGTTCCTGAAAAAGTGAAATACATCGGTGAAGATGTGGGCGCTGATTTTTCTATATTAACAGTCTATGAAATGCAGGACAAAGGTAAGATTTATTTACGTGATAGAGAATATGAGTTGTTACCTGGAGAGTGGGATAAATTAGATATTAAACTATTTGCAAAAAAAGATGACCAATTTCAGGTAGAGGACCGGCTGCCAATTGTTCTTAGAATGTTAAGTGAAACATGCGTCGAAGACTATCCATTCACGTTAGTTCTTAAAGAAGAATCTAACCAGGTAAATCCAGTCGACCTCCTTCGGCGGAAAGTAACAGGTCTTTAATAGTCCCTCCTCTCACCAGCCTATCCAAGAATTCAAATATCCATAATATTGGAAAATCAAGATATCGGTATGGTGGTGTAGGGAACGTAAAACGGCTTGCCTGTACCGCCAAATTTGGGAAAATAGGTTCATCATGTCAAGGTAGGGGCGAAGTCCTCTCGCCCATCATTTCAAAAAGTGGTCGCCCGGATTGGTAGGAAAAAAGGGGCCAGGCGAAAAATCTTTTTAATTTGGGCAACCGCAGGGCTTGTCCCGGCCCGTTATGTAGGGAACAGGCATGCCTGTTCCGGCTTAAGGATTATTGAAGGGGCGGTTTTTGTTTCAATGTAGGGGCGAATGGCAATTCGCCCATGCATCATACCGTGCTTCCCTGGGTTGGGATTTATCATGTCCGGGTAAGGGCGAGGTCCCCTCGCCCGTGATGCTAAAAGAGGCTCTCCCGGTATCTTATCATATTCTATCAAAATCATCAGCGTCCATCAGCGGTTCAGACAATTTTTCACCGTCATCCGTCATCTCAATTCATGGTAAATCATCTGTTCCGCAAGAGTGGCCTGCACATCGCTAACCGAACGGCCCCAGCCCAAAACCGCCGGCACATGATAATTTTCCACCAGCAGACGGGCAAAGGAAACCGCGGCCCTATTTTCCTCGCTTTCCTCTTTTTCCTCAAGCCTCGGTGTTTCACACGTACGGCAGCCCGACAAAAACAACAACCGCGGCGGATTCTCAATCAGTGCGTTTTTCCACAACTCCTCGGGAAAAACATCCCGCCGATACCCGGTCTCATCCTCCATAATAAAAAAAGGCACACCTTCTTCATTTATATCGGCATGACCCGACAGGTGCACCACATCGTAGTGGGTCTGTTCCAGTTGTTCCTGCAAACCTTCCAGGGAACCCGAATCTTCCACCTCCATATCCACCGCCAGTTTTTCCGTCACTTTAAAAATGGCTTCTTCTTCTTTTTCAAAATCCAGTTCTGGGTCCACATCCAGGGCAGAGCAGGCCATGAACAGCAGTTTAAGCGGCCGGTTTTTTGCCGCTTGTTTTTTCTTTTTTCCCCAATCCGAAACGCTGCGCACCAGGTGTACTTTATAGGGCAGCAAAAAGGAACCATCATGTGCCAGCAGTTCAAAGGGCCAATCGGCGGTTTCTTGACAGGCGTTCAAATAGAGTTGCAAAGATTCACCAGCTTTAGCAGCTTCATCAAGGGCTTGCTTTAAATGACCAGCATCCCCATCCAGGAAGTGGAAAAGTGTCTTACCTATTTCTAAAACACCCCCGCTAAACTCAGGAGCCGACTGTTCAAAGGAATCTTTTTTGTTTGTTTTTTTGTTCAACCAGGTAATGGTAAAATCATTTTCTTTTTTTCCAGGGATCACAGATACGTTATACGTAGTTGCCATTCATACCTCCCTGGAATATTTATATCATCCCGTCATCCCTTTGTCAACCCCGCCTTTTTTCATTGTATTGCTCATTGTCGATATCTGTGCTTGCCATTGTTTGCAGCTTTTTTTCTTCACTTCCTATCTTCTTCTCTTCTTCACTTCCATCTTTTCCTCCCCTTGATTCTTTCCTTCAAATGATGTATAAAGTACTTTTAACATTGAACGTTGAACCTTGAACATTGAACTTAAAACAGGGAGCTTAAATTGGCTAACAGTAAGGATTTGGCGCGGGAAATTTGCCTGACCCCTTTTTAGAAACCCTCCAATTCCCAAAAAATCCCCCAGATGGAGAGAAAAATCTGCCAATGCTTAGAAAGCGCCAATTTTTCCTAATTTTCACCAACGATGGAGAAATAGCACCAAATTCAGAGAAAAAAGTTCCGGTGTTGGAGCAAAAACTCTGATTCCAGAGCAAATTAAGCAACGTCATAGCAAAAGCTCCGATGCCGGAGCAAATTAAGCAACGTCAGAGCAAAAAGCTCTGATGCCAGAGCAAATTAAGCAAAATCGGAGCAAAAAGCTCTGATGCCGGAGCAAATTAAGCAAAATCGGAGCAAAAAGCTCTGATGTCGGAGCAAATTAAGCAAAGTCAGAGCAAAAAGCTCCGGCGTTGAAGAAATTTTGCCAACGTTAGAGAAAATTAAGTAAAGTTGGAGAAATTTAACCATCGATATAAAAATCCAAGGAATTTTGGCAATAAGAACGCATTGATTTTACCTTTTGTCTTAAAAAGTTCAATATTTGGCTTTCCTGCCTGTTCCGGCTTACGGATTTATGTAGGGTTGGTTTTTTGTCAATGTAGGGAATGGCGACGAGGTCCCCTCGCCCGTCACGTCAAAAAAGGTTCATTTCGGTAATTTACATCCTTGCACGCACCGGGCTGGATTTCGAGGAGATTTTCAGCGACTGTTTAATCGCAAATGAGACCTTGTGGTTCAATTTGGCTTACTCAAATGGGTGGGCATCAGGGCTTGTTCATGGGGCAAAAAATCAACAGGAAGGTCAGCCTTTCATAATTCAATATGGTCTGCAGGTAGATGAAAACTATATGACAGACAATGACGAACTGCCCGAGATGGGAGGAGACCAGTCGGACGAGGGAGATGAGGAGGATGAAGATAAGGAGTAATTATTCTCTACCCAATCTGCAGCAAAGCTGCCACCTGGTCGACGGACCATTCGCCACCGGGATCCGGACGTTCAGCCCACCGGTTCCTTGACTCTGTTTCATGCAACCAGGAAACGTCCGAGGGACAGATTGGAATAATTTTAAAAAAGTTGAAAAATCCAGGAAGCTGGATTATAATATAAATGCTATGAAAGATAAGACAACCGATATATACCAGGTAAACGACGGCTACTTCCACAAAATCTTCGAAACACCGGAAAACACAAGAGATTTCCTGGCAACAGTTCTTCCTGATGGTTTAAAAAAACAACTGGACCTTTCAAAAATAGAGACGGTTGATACAAAATACGTTTCCAATAAATTCAAAAGAGGTTTTTCTGACATCGTGGTGAAAACCTCGCTGAAAACGAAAAAAGGCAAAAAGGGTAAAGATAAAAAGAAACGGGTGGATATTTATTTCCTTCTCGAACATAAAACCGAGGGAAGACCGGAGATTTTTATCCAGGTGCTTAAATACATGGTCTTCGAGTGGGAAAAAGACTATAATAACAACAAACCACCGCGAATTATTATCCCGGTGATATTCTACCATGGCGCGGATGAATGGAAGATTCCCCGTTCCTTTGCGGATCAATTCGATGTAGATGATGAGGTGAAGCGGTTCCTTTTGGATTACCGATATATTCTTTTCGATACGAATCCCTGGGATTTCCGGGATGAGAGCAATGAAAAATTAAAAAAGAATGTTTATTTATTTACATCACTGGTTTTAATGAAAGCGGCCAATAAGCAAGATTGGGAAGCCATCGCCGAAATATTTAAATTCTGGTACGATAGAGGTCTTATCGATGAAAATAAGGAAATTGTCCTATATTTCTTGGAGTATGTTTTCCAAACCCATGATATTGGCCGGGACAAATTAAAAAAAATGCTGGATGACAGCAAAATTGACGGAGGTGAAATTATGCAAACCTTAGCCGAACAAATGAAAGAAGAGTTTAGAGAAGAGTTTATGGAGACCATTGGCCCACAATTAAAAGAAGAAGGGAAAAAAGAAGGTGAAAAAAGAGGAAAAGAAGAAACTGCAAAGAATCTGTTAAAGATGGGAATTGATATAGACAGGATATCAAAGGCAACAGGCCTGGAAAAAGCAGAAATAGAAAAACTGGCGTCTGAAATCTAAATACCATTGAAAAATTTCAAAACGGTATCACTGTATTACAGAAAGAATTAAGAGTGTATATTAAATAGGATGAAATTATGCAAACCTTAGCCGAGCAAATGAAAGAAGAGTTTATGCAAACCATTGGCCCACAATTAAAAGAAGAAGGGAAAAAAGAAGGTGAAAAAATAGGAAAAGAAGAAACCGCAAAAGAGCTGATAAAGAGAGGAGTTGATATGGATATTATTGAGGAAGCAACGGGTATATCCAGAGAAGAGCTTGAGAAGATGGCGTCAAAAGCCCAATAAAAGAAAAAGATGACAGGGGGAAAATAACTTTGACATGACATTGAACGCAGGCAGACCGGGAAATAATTTTTACCCGTACGTTACCTCCCTCTCTACCGATAACTTCTCCATCATGAAATACCATGCGATTATCTTCCATAAAAAAACACTCCTGCTTTTTTTAGACGTAATATTTTTTTAAATCTCGACATGTTACGTTTTTTCCTTTAGGCTCGAAGACTTCCAAAACGGTCTTTAAGAAATTCAATGTCTGATGATTAAACGGCAGCCTTTCAATATATTCTATCGATTTCAATCACTTTAAGAAGTCTTCAGGATGGCCCGTAGGGCCTTCTTAGGGTGTGGGCGCCGCCCACCCGTGGACCTGCCGGAGGAGGGAGTCGAACCCTCACGAGGATAATCCTCGTCGGATTTTGAGTCCGGTGCGTCTGCCAATTCCGCCACTCCGGCTGTCGGGGTCATTATAATAGGAGATATCTTTTTTGTCAAGGATTTAAAGATACGCGGACAATTTTACAATTTTCGGCGGGGCTTTTTGCTTCCAGAAATAATTGGGGATCAGTTTGATTGCCGCCGTGGCTTCCTGCCGGGAATAAAATTTCCCCCACATTACCAGGAAACAGGTTTTA
>Ga0114923_10002107_pt1 | contig 13572 bp, 13 predicted proteins | sample SumtaG_FD_89578 | JGI IMG/M metagenome (GOLD analysis project Ga0114923, IMG submission 89578) | Deep subsurface microbial communities from Indian Ocean to uncover new lineages of life (NeLLi) - Sumatra_00157 metaG | ecosystem: Environmental > Aquatic > Marine > Oceanic > Sediment | place: near... | reverse complement strand
GAAGAAGATAAAAAAGGTGGGGTGGCACAGCCAGGACACGGCCGAGCTTTACTTCAGCGACTGCCGTGTCCCCAAGGGAAACCGCCTTGGGCAGAAAGGATCAGGCTTCATGATGCTGATGGAAAACCTCCAGCAGGAGCGGCTTATGTGTTGCATTATCGGTGTGGTCGCTGCAGAACGTATGTTAGAGATGACCATCGAGTATTGCAAGGAGAGGAGCGCCTTTGGTCGCCCCATTTCGAAATTTCAGAACACCCAGTTCAAGATCGTTGAGATGGCTACCAAGGTCAGGTTAGGCCGGACATTTGTCGATAAGCTGATCGTCGATCATATGGAGGGGGCAAATGTTGTGGTGAACGTATCCATGGCCAAGTACTGGACCTCTGAGATGGCCATGCGTGTTGCCGACCAGTGTGTGCAGCTCCACGGGGGCTACGGGTATTGCGAGGAATATCCGATTGCCCGGGCCTGGAGGGATACAAGGGTTTTGTCTATTTTTGCCGGGACCAGCGAGATTATGAAGGGGATTGCCGCCAAGTTTATGGGACTGTGAGGGATTGAATATTGCATATTGACTATTGAATATTGATAAAGTCGCAAGAGACACAATAAATTTTTCATTGTTTTCTTCGCGAGCTTTGCGAGAAACCTTTTTGGTCACGGTTTATCCGGGTTAGAAGGAGGGAAAAATAGAAAATCCTATTGGAAATTACTGGAAGTTACGTCTCACAGACCTCAAAGAGGCATTGGAGGGGAACAATTTTGAGGTCTTTATGGCAGATAATGCAGTTGACGCGGGCCATCTGGTTTTGGAGAAAATCCTTCCTAAGACAGGCGCCAAGACCGTCTCTTGGGGCGGGTCCATGACGTTCGTAGCCACAGGGCTTTATGACGCTGTCAAGGATATGCCGAATCTGGAAGTCTTAGACACCTTCAATAAGAATCTATCCCCTGAAGATGCCTTGGAGCTGCGCAGGCAGTCACTCCTGGTCGATCTTTTTATCACCGGGACCAATGCCGTGACCGAAACGGGCGAACTGGTTAACCTTGATATGCTTGGGAATCGCGTCGCAGGGATTACCTTTGGTCCTAAGCATGTTGTTATCTTAGTGGGCAGAAACAAGATCGTTCCCGATTTAGAGGCGGCAATGGTGCGTATCAAGGACTATGTTGCCCCCACAAACGCCATGCGTCTAAATAAGAAAACCCCATGTGTAAAGACCTCCTGTTGTGAGGAGTGTAAGAGCCCGGACCGGATCTGCAACTCCTGGACCATTACCCAGAAATCATTCCCCAAGGGAAGGATCAAGGTGGTTCTGATAAACGAAGACCTGGGATTATAAGACCGGGCACGATTTTGGATTTGGGATTCTGGAATGCGGATTTAGAAATTAATTCCGGCTTGTCCGGGTTAGCGTCAAGGCGTAAAATAAGAAAAAAGTTTGACAAGAGCGTTCATATCGTTTTTTATAAAGGTCTCAACCCGTGGGTCCAGGCCCCGCCATTATGACAATTGTCTGGAACTGACGGGATAATGGAATAACTCTTTAGCGAAGGGAGGGTCTGTGATGATTAAAATGACACGTAAATTTTCAATTTTAGGTTTAGTCTTGCTTGGCGGCCTTTTAACCGTTTCCCTTATCTTGCTGCCTGGTTCTGCTCAGGCGCGGAATATTAAGGTGGGGATCATTGATTGCTACAGCGGGCCTGCGGCCGTTTATGGCATAGATGCGCTCAATGGGTTCAAGTTGGCCCTGAGTGAGATAAACAAAAAAGGGGTTTTAGGTAAAAAAATCGAATGGACCAAACGGGATACCAAATTCAAGGTGGATCTTGCCCTTAGCATGGCCAAGGAGCTGGTCATGAGAGAAGATGTTGATGTCATTGTCGGCACCATCAACAGCGGGGCCGCTATGGCCGTCTCAGAAGCAATCGCCAAGAAGGAGAAGGTACCATTTATCACATGGATTTCCAAAAGTGAGAGAATAACCGGTGAGAAGGGACATCGATATGTCTTCTCGGCCGGTGAAAACACGGCTATGGCAGGGAAGGCCGGGGGTATCGCGCTCTCCAAGAAACCGTATGTCAAGTACTGGATTGCGGGTGATGACTATGAGTATGGACATGCAATTGCCAATGCCGCATGGCGAAACCTGAAGGCCAAGAAGCCCGATGTTAAATTGATCGGGGAATCATGGTGGAAGCCGGGCGAGCCTGATTTGACACCCTATATCACTGCGATCTTGGCGGCAAAACCGGATGCGGTTATATTCTGTACCGGGGGCCGGAGCATGACAAATATCATGAAGGTGGTCAAGGCAACCGGCATGGCCAAGAAAGTCCCCATCTGGATCCACACCGCCACAGACCACGCTGTCTTGAAGCCGCTTGGGGCAGGGGCTCCCGAGGGAGTAATGGGTACCATGGACTACCACTTCTATTATCCTGATATTAAGGCCAACAGAGACTTTGTGAAGAAGTTTCGGGCCGCATATGGCCAGGCACCTGGCTTCCCGGCTTTTCACGGTTATATAACTGCCTATTTTATCGCAGAAGCATACAAAAAGGCTGGCTCTGTTGATAAAGAGAAGTTCGTTGACGCCCTGGAAGGAATGAAGATTGCAAGTCCTGTGGGTGAGATTGAGATGCGGGTATGTGACCACCAGGTCGTGCTTCCCATGTATCTCGGTGTCACCAAAAAGGCAGTGGGTAAGAATTTTGTAATGTCCACAGACATCGTCACCCTTACCGGCGACCAGGTAATGCCCACGTGTGATGAGATCAAGAAGGCTCGCGGAAAATAACCACTATTATTGAAATTCAGGGATTGAGGAGTTGAATATAATATTCTTTTCTTAATCCCTGATGTCAATTCCTGAATTTTTACCCCGTTAAATCCGTTTTTGCATTTATTTAACTGGGGCCTCAATTCTTTAGGGGAATCCCATATCATGGAACCTGGGTATACCATTACCTTTGCTGCATTAGGCAGTCAGTTTCTCGTGGGTCTCAGCCGGGCAATGATTCTGTTCATTGTCTCTTCCGGGATGAGCCTCGTTCTCGGTGTGCTCAGGGTCCCGAATGTCGCCCACGGATCCCTTTATATGATAGGGGCATTCGCGGCCTTTAGCATATCTTCCCTGTTTGGAGGCGGCTCTACCGGTTTCTGGCTGGCCCTGGTGTTTGCACCCCTCGTTGTGGCCCTTATAAGCTTTGTTGCAGAGAGATCCCTTTTCCGCCATCTTTATGAGAGGGAGCACCTCATGCTCCTCTTGTTTACATTTGCCCTGATGCTCATCTTAGGTGATCTTGTGAAGATGTTCTGGGGTGCTGATTACCGTTCTATTATGGCCCCTGAAATGTTCCAGTGTGCTGTGCCTATATTCGGGTCCCCGTTCCCTAAGTACAATCTGTTCCTCCTCGGCGTAGGTCCTTTGGTGGCGGTTTTACTCTGGCTTTTCATCACCAAAACCAAAATAGGGAAGATCTCCCGGGCAGCGGCCGTTGACATGGAAATGGTCGGTGCAATAGGCATAAACGTAAGCTGGGTTTTCGCCTTTGCATTCGTATTAGGCTGCCTCCTTGCCGGATTAGGCGGAGCATTAGTCTCCCCCACCGTAAGCATCACCTTAGGGATGGATCATGATATTATAATGGAAGCCTTTCTCATCGTTGCCATTGGGGGATTGGGCAACATGTGGGGGGCCTTGGTGGGGTCACTTATATTTGGGTTGACCCAATCTTTTGGTGTGCTGTTCTGGCCTCAATTCGCGATTGTTTTTCCGTATGCTGCGGTAGTAATTGTGCTGACCTGGCGGCCCAAGGGTATCCTCAAGTCGGTATGGTAATGGGGTGCGAACTTTGTCAAAGGACTTCTTTAACCTGCGATCACTTGGGCCTATTATAGCCCTCCTTGTTGTCTTAGTGATCCTCCCTTCAATAATCCCAAGATTTTACATCTATATCCTTGCCGTGATTTTTATGACAGCCCTATTGGCCATGAGCCTAAACATGGTTGTGGGCCATGGTGGGCTTTTTCAATTTCATCATGGGGCTTTTTACGGTGTAGGGGCCTATACTGCAGCCCTGATGCTCACCAAGACCTCTTTGCCCATGTGGCTTGGTTTTGTGGCCGGACCTTTTATGGCAGCGTTTGTGGGTCTGCTCATAGGAATGTTTTGTGTCAGACTCACCAAACTCTACTTCGGGATGCTTCAGATCTCTTTGGGGTCACTCGTCTGGGCAATTGCCTTCCGGTGGTACAGCTTTACAGGTGGTGACGACGGGATACATGGCATTCCCCTCCCTTCACTGATCTCATCTACCAAGGGCGCATACTACTTTGGCCTGATACTCTTGATACTCTGCGTAACCGTCATATACCTGATTTTCAAGTCCCCCTTTGGCGCCACCCTCCAGGCCATTCGAGACAACCCTGAGCGTTGTGAAGCGATCGGTATCAATGTCAGGCTGCATCAGCTCATTGCTATCGTGATTGCCACCTTTTTTGCCGGAGTTGCCGGAGTTCTCTTTGTCGTGGTGGAAGGGTCCGTGTTCCCGGATCTCCTGTTCTGGGTCTTCTCCCTTGAGCTATTTATCATGTGTCTGTTGGGCGGATGGTTTACCTTTGCCGGACCGATTCTCGGGGCGGCCATCATGATATCGCTCAGGACCTTTGTGGGTATCTACACCGAATACTGGACGTTGATCCTCGGGATCATACTGATCCTGCTCATTTTCTTTTTGCCTGAAGGAGTATGGGGTTATCTGTTGGAAAAATTTGGTTTTCAGAGGAAAAAATTACTCGAGAAGGAAGGCCAATAGATGCTGCGAGTGGAGGGAATACATAAATCCTTTGAGGATTTCAAGGCTGTGAGCGGCTCTGATCTCACGGTAGAGGTGGGCCAGATAGTGGCAGTCATCGGGCCCAATGGAGCAGGAAAGACAACCCTCTTCAACCTGATCACCGGGCAGCTCAAGGCGGATAGGGGGGAGATAATCTTCAACGATGAGGATATCTCTAAACTCCCTCCCTATGAGATCTGCAGAAAAGGGATTGCCCGCTCATTTCAGATAGCCAACATCTTTCCCCGTCTCACGGTTTTCAGGAATGTGCAGGTGTCAGTTCTTTCCCAGCAGAGAAAGAGCGTTAAGTTTTTCAGACCTGCCCGAATGTTGGCCGTGAAAGAGACCCGAGAGATCTTAGAAAATGTGGGTCTTGCCGAAAAGGCTGATGCCATAGCAGGTTCATTGGCCCATGGAGACCAGAGAACATTGGAGATAGCCATAGCCCTCGGCAACAAACCGGAGCTATTGGTTCTTGATGAGCCCACGGCAGGGATGTCTGCCGAGGAAACCGGGGCCACAATGGAGTTGATCAGGAGATTGGCCGATTCACAGGGGTTGACCATCCTCTTTTGCGAGCACGATATGGAAGTCGTATTCAATGTTGCCCAGAGCATTATGGTGATGCATCAGGGAATATCCATTATCCAGGGAGGGCCTGATGAGGTGAGGAATTCCAACCGGGTCCGGGAATGCTACCTCGGAGGTGCCTGATCATGTTGGAAGTGGAAGGGATTCATACCTACTACGGCCTGAGCCATATCCTGTTCGGGGTATCACTCAATGTCCATGAGGGAAAAATTGTTTGTCTGTTAGGCAGAAACGGGGCCGGAAAAAGTACCACCATGAGAAGCATCATGGGCCTGACGCCTCCTAAACAGGGGATTATCAGATTCAAAGGAAAGAACATAAAGGGCAAAAAGCCATATCAATTAGCCCGGCAGGGTATCGGATATGTGCCTGATAACCGGAGGGTCTTTGCCGATTTGACGGTTGGAGACAATCTGGAGATATCGGAACGTAAGGTGGGTACTGCCGAGACGTGGACCAAGGCGAGCGTCTATGATTTTTTTCCTGCCCTCGGACACATAGATTCCCGTAAGGCCGGTTTTTTGAGTGGTGGGGAACAACAGATGCTCACCATTGCGCGGGCCCTTATGACCAATCCCGAGTTCCTTCTATTGGATGAACCCACAGAGGGCCTCGCCCCCCTGATTGTAGAGGATTTAACAAAACGGATCGGTAAGTTGCGAGATAGAGGTCTAACGGTCCTGCTGGCCGAGCAGAACCAAAAGGTTGCCATGAGACTCAGCGATGAGGGATACGTCATTGATAACGGTGTCATACGTTATCATGGGACCATTGAAGATTTAAAAGAGAATGAGGAAGTCAGGAAGAAATATCTGTTAGTCTAAGGGTCGACAATGGAAACGCCCTTTATCATTAAAAGAGGTCAAAAAGAGTTCTTTGATATCCCTCCCGAGTGGAATCTCCTGACATTTGCCATTCTTGACGATCAGCCTGCAACTAATGACGTCAGCGAACTAACTAAAAAGGCCTTGAGAAATCCAATTGAATCCTCCCGTTTAACAGAACGTCTCTCTCCCTCGGACACAATTGCCATCCTAATTGAGGACCTGACCCGTGCTTCCCCAAAAGGGGTTGTCCTGAAAGCGGTACTTGAAGAGTTGGAGAAGACCGGCATTCCTGATGCCAACATCATAATTGTGATTGCCTTAGGCACCCATCGGGGACTGACACTTGAGGAGTTAGAGGGCGCTTTTGGGTCAGAACTTCTGAAACGATATAAATTTATCAATCACGACTGTCATGCCCCCGATCTTATCCCTGTTAGCCAACTCCGGACAGGAAGGACTGTCAAAATCAATAGAAAGGTCCACGAGGCCCGGTTCAGGATCGGGATAGGTTCTGTCTTTCCACATCCCATGAACGGATTCGGGGGAGGAGGGAAGATCCTTTTCCCGGGCGTCGCAGACTTCGATTCTATTCTCGATCATCATTTTAAATATACCTTTCATGAGGGGACAGGTCTCGGAAAGAGTGAGGGGAATCTTTTTTATGAGCAGATATGTGATATTGCCCGTTCCGCCCGGCTCGACTTCATAATTAACAGCATCCTGGATCAGAACGATCGGGTGAATGTTCTGATTGCAGGAGATCCTGTAAATGCGCATCTGGCGGGGATTGAAAAGTCGAAAGGAATTATCTCTCAGGAATTCGGCCGAAAGGCGGACCTGACCATAATTACATCCTTCCCCTATACAGAAGGCCCCCAGATAGTAAAACCCCTTGCACCGGCCTCTATGGTGACAAAGGAGGGAGGCTGTATCATTCTATGCGCAGACCTCACAGGAGACCTTCCTGATGCCTTTGCTGAGAGCTTTCACAGGTTTCACAGGAAGTATGGGGATGATCTCTTAGGAGGTGTCCTCGATCATTTCAGCCATAACCGCCTGATCATGAAAGGGGGCGCCATCGATTTCAATATGGCATTGGGCATGACCTTGGCCATTCAACACCGGTTCAGGACTATTTTAGTCTCTGAAGATATCCCCAAGGAAAAGGCGGAAAAGATGGGTTTCATATTTGCGGGGGACATGCAAGAGGCCTTTGAAATAGGCGCAGGGATTTGTCCCCGGCCCGACGTTCATATTATACCTTCGGGCGGTGTTATCCTGCCCATTCTCAGGACTAACTGCTGAAATCCCGAAAGGGTTGTTACACCTTTTACATTATTGTTACTTGACGATTCTATCCAAATTTCCAATAAATAAGACACCCATGTAAAAAGTTCTTTTTACATCGATTGAGGGATTTAGGGATTCAGGAATTGCGAATTATTATCGACACTTAACCATAAAGGCATTACGCCAAGTTGTGCATTTTTTGACTTTTTGCGAAACTGTCAATGAAGCATTTGACGTATAAGACCTGATAGAAGGCGCTGGGTTTATAGATTTAATCCTTGCCATAAAAGAGTAATCGATTCATAATTTGAGGCCTTTGAAAAATGCTCAGTTTCGTTCAAGATCAAGGCGAGTGAGGATTTTAACCGCAGGAATATATTAAATATTTCGAGGATTAAAATCCGAACACAACGCAGAGATTGGGCGATAGGGGGCGTTTTGCGAAGGTCTCAATCACTCATCCGGGCCCTCTGCCGAACCCCGGGCATCATGGAGACGGAAAGTGAAATCAAGTTTTAATTCCCACATCAAGCGTATCGTTCTGGGCCTTGTGGTTTTTGCTGTCCTTGGATTTGTCGGTAAGATTGTTCTAACTCCCAAATCATTCGGAAAATATGGCCCCTATCGTGCCGATGCCATTGATGAAGAGGCCAACCAGGAGATCCGTCACATGACGAACGCTTCCTGCCTCTCCTGTCACCCCTATGAAGCAAATATCCATCTAACAGGTCTTCACAAAACAATCTCATGCGAGTTCTGCCACGGTCCTTATGCCGATCACGTCAAGGCGGGTAAGGTGTATGGGAAGCTTCCTGTTAAAAAGAGGGAAGAAATCAAGGTGCTGTGTCTGCGGTGCCATAACAAAGCGATCCAGGCCAGACCGGGGGAGGTTATCAAAACGGTGATTATGCCTGAGCATCTCGAGAAGCAGAAGGTCAAGGTTTCCCATACCTGTGATCAGTGCCATCATGTGCATGCCCCCCTCAAATATATTAACCGGGCAAAAAAAATCGTTGGCATAAAGGAGAAAAGTTGATGGGTGAGCCAGATGCCAAGCTCGATAACGAGCGCCGGGCTTTTATCAAGAAAGTTCTTAACGGCACCATTGCGGGTTCTCTCCTCTTAGTGATTCCCATGCCCATGGGGGCTGCTACTCCCGAAGTCCCGGAGCAGATCCCCGGAATCCGGGGCAAGAAATGGGACATGTTTAATCAGCGCTTTGCCTTCATTGTTGATATCACCCGCTGTATAGGGTGCGGTTCCTGTTGCGTGGCCGATAGACGGGAATTCAATGTTCCGGAGGGTTATTACAGGACCTGGGTAGAGAGGTATCTCAAGGATTTCAACGATCAGGTCTATGTGGATTCCCCCAACGGCGGGTTTGACGGCTACCAGTCTCCGCGAACAGATATAGATGTGGAGGTCCGAGACACCTTTTTTGTGCCCAAGCTGTGTAATATGTGCAAAGAACCTCCATGCGTGCAAGTGTGCCCTGTTGGCGCCACCTTTAAAACACCTGACGGTTTTATCCTGGTGGATCGTGAGCGCTGTGTGGGCTGCGCTTATTGTATTCAGGCCTGCCCCTATTCGTCTCGTTATCTCGATCCGGTCACAAGGACGGCGGAAAAGTGCACGTGGTGCTATCACCGGGTGCGTAAGGGGTTGTTGCCGATCTGCGTCAATGTTTGCCCCACCTCGGCGCGTAAATTTGGCGACCTGAACGACAAAAACTCGGAGGTTTATAAACTCCTGCACGAACACGAAGTCCTCACGGTCCTTAAGAAAGACATGGGAACTTATCCTGCGCTTTACTACAAAGGCCTCAGGCGGGAGGTGGTTTAATGGATGCACTGAACTTTGTTTTCCCCAACGATCTTCACGTCCACTGGAGTATGATGATCGTGTTATACCCCTATCTTACCGGGTTGGTGGACGGATCTTTTATTGTAGCCGCCCTTTATTATGTATTCGGTGTCAAATCCCTGAAGCCTATTTCCCGCTTTTCCCTTGTATTTGCCCTTGCTTTTCTATCCTGTGCAATGTTTCCTTTGTTGATGCATCTTGGCCGTCCGGAAAGGAATTTCAATATGATGCTCACGCCGAGCCCAACCTCGGCCATGTCAGGAGCAGGATTTATATTCACGGTTGCCTTCGTTTTGATAGGGCTGATCGTCCTTCTTGTTTATAGACCGACTCTCGTAAAACTCAGGTTAAAAACAAAAGGGATTATGAAAATTCTTTACCGCGTGCTAACCATGGACAGCACAAATCTTTCACCCGAGTCCCTTGAAATGGATCGAAAGATTATCAAATTTCTTGTGGCCATCGGTATCCCTGTAGCCACAGTGCTTCACGGATACGTGGGGTTTCTGTTTGGAGGTGTAAAGGCGAATCCAAGCTGGTCAACGCCTCTCATGCCGGTTATTTTTCTGTTCTCCGCGTGTGTGTCCGGGATCTCTGCCCTTGTTTTAGCCTATATCGTGATCAAGAAGATTACGAATCAGCCGGTAGATGTGGGCTGTGTCCGGACCTGCATCAATGTCCTTGCCGGATTTTTCATTCTCGCCTTCTCCTTTGAGATGTTAGAGGTGTTTTCCCACTCCTATCTTAGGACGTGGTACCATCATGCAGTGGAAGGGTTGCTGAACGGGCCACTTTTTTACTCATTCTGGGTATGGCAGGTTGTAATCTGTTCTGTTCTGCCGGTACTGCTCTTAGGCTGGCTGTGTTTGTTTAAGTTGAGGGATTCAGTTTTTAAGTTTTTTGCGGCCGCTGTTTCCTTTATTCTCCTTTTGCAGGTTTTGTTAATGAGGTGGAATGTGGTTATCGGCGGGCAGTTGATGTCAAAAAGCACCCGTGGCTACACCCAGTTTCATCCGGAATGGTTCGACAAGGAGGGCATTCTGACGGTTGTTGTCCTGATGACTTTACCCTTTATTGTCCTTTATATTATGAGTAAGATTTTCCCCCTATGGTTGGAGGGTGAAGAAGCGTCTTCTTAACGAGGTCTGAAGATTACGATTAAGATTATGAGCAAGAAAATAGTCTTTTCATGAATCCATTTGGGAAGGGGGGTGACAAGAAGAGATGGTCTGACCGGATTCGTATCTGGAGGGGCCTTTCGCACAGGAATGAGACCTTTGAAAAATGTTCAATTTTAGTCAAGATCAAGGAAGGCGAAGATTTCAACCACAGGAATATATTAGATATTTCGAGGATTGAAATTTGAGCCTGACGCCGAGATTGGCGAAAAGGGGGCGTTTTTCAAAGGTCTCAAAATGGGTGCAAGGCCTGAGCGATGTTACCGTGTCGAAATGTAAACAAGGAGGTAAAGAGATGTGTAAAATTAAATGGGCACTTATTGTGCTTGTTTTGGGAGTTTTTGCAACGGGGACTGCATTCGCGTTGACGGAAGAGTCCTTTGATGTGAAGAATCCCAAGATGCAGGAAATCAACAAAAAGTGCATTATGTGTCACCTAAAAGAAAACAAGTCCTTAGTGCTACAGTGGGAAACTTCGCCCCATGCGGCGGCTAAGGAAGGGCAAGTGGGTTGCTTCACCTGCCATGCGGCAGACAAGGGCGATGAGATGGGCTATATGCATGAGGGGGCTTTTATCAAGGCCATCTTGACGCCAAATGACTGCGCTAAATGCCACGAACCCCAGGCCAAACAGATGGCGCCATCTCATCATGCTACTGCCGGTGAGATCATGGCATCCTTGGACAACATGCTCGCCGAGATCGTGGGCGGCATGCCGGACAATAAGGCCAACATGGCCAGCGGGTGCTGGCAGTGTCACGGCTCTGTGGTTGCGCTCAAACGCGATAAGGACGGGAAACCGCTGCGTTCAAAGACAGACGCCCCGCAGATGGACCACAACACCTGGCCCAACACCGGCATCGGCAGGATCAATCCCGATGGCAGCAAAGGGGTCTGTATTGCATGCCACTCCAAGCACTCTTTCAAGGCCAGTGTGGCGAGACAGCCTGAAAACTGTGGCAAGTGTCATCTCGGACCTGATCATCCGCAAAAAGAAATCTATGAGGAAAGCAAACATGGCATCGCCTTTTACTCAGCCATGAAAATGGGTGGGGTCGACAGCATGAATATCATGAAGGACGGAAAGTGGGTGCTCGGAGACGACTACTTTACCGCTCCCACATGTTCTACCTGCCACATGGGCGCTTTTGTAAAACTGAACGGTTCGGTTGCTCCAAGTACACATAATGTGGGAGATCGGCTATCCTGGAATCTGCGGGCGCCTATCTCGTCCAAACTGAACAGGGTAACATTTACAGACGGTACCATAGCCGATATCACGGGTGATATTGCTCCCCGGCCCGGGCAGAAGGAAAAGAGCAAGACCTATGTCAGGGAGGGAGACAAGCTGAAAAAGGTCATCGCCGAGAAGACCATAAAGTCAGTGGTATCCTGGCAGGAGAGGCGTGCCGTAATGCAGGGGATGTGCAAGTCCTGTCACGGGATTAACCAGATTCGGGATTTTTATGCTCAATTAGATGATCTGGTCAATCTCTATAACGATAAGTTTGCCAAGCCGGGAAAGAAACTGGTCGGAATGTTGAAGAAGGATGGCATTTGGAAAGGGAGCGGTTTCCAGACCAAATTAGGCTATACATGGTTTGAAATCTGGCATCATGAAGGACGCAGGGCAAGAATGGCTGCGGCCATGCAGGCCCCGGACTATGTGCATTGGCACGGCATGTATGAGATTGCCAGGAATTTCTACCATGAGTTCCTGCCTGAAGTTCAGGAATTAGCAGAACACGCCGGTCAGGGAGAGAAATACCGAAAGGTCATTTCGGAGCTCTTGGCCAAACCCGAACACATCTGGACCAAAACAGGCGGCAGCGCCGAAACCATTAAACTCATAGAAGAAGAACAGAGGCTGCGTTACAAACAGTAGACTGTGACGTATTCTTGTTAACCCGCCGCCCCAATCAACCCGCACAAGCCAGGATGATTGGGGCGGCTTTTTGCAACCCGCAGGTTATAGTGAACTTAACGTCTGTAAAAATTGCAATTTTGATATTGCTCCTCTTGGTATTTTTATCCGCATGTTCCTCCGATAAGCTTTCAGATCTTTTGGGTCAGGTGGAGACGCTGAATATATCTCGCCAAGGATATATCCTTGGAAAGGCGCTGACAGACGGACAAAGGGCAACTGCCCTGAAGCATCCCGTGGAAGCCGCAAATCCCTGGACCTTCAAATTTAGAGACGGGGACCTTAACGTGGTTGCGGACAAGGCTACGGACAGGGTTGTTATTATTTACGAGCGATATGAGGCGACCACCATAAAGAAGGTCCAGGCATTAGTGGGCGCCTTATACCTTGATTTTGGTGACCCGACAGTAATGGCCCACGACACGATCATATACTGGGTCTTCGGCCCCGAAGGGAAGCTTACGAGAGAGCAGTATAAGAAGGCCAAAAAAGCTGATGGAAAACTCAATATTTTAGCCACGGTAAAGCTTAACAGCAGTATAAAGATAATCGGAGACAGCACCCGGTCAGGTGAGGGGAGCGTCTATTATATTATTTCGTCGGAACCAGTGCTTAAACTGATCAAGTCAAAGTGGAAATAGCTACATCCCTCCCGTATTACATCTGACTCTGAAATGCCCCCCCACGGACATAACCGCATACGTCGCAAAAAGTTGACATACTGTTTGGATTATGTATGATTCAACGTATGATACGGCAGTAAAAAGTCTTTTTTGCTGGCAATTGCGAATTCAGGAATTCAGGCCCCAGTAAAATAGAAAAAATAAAGGCATTTCACGGGGTAAATATTTCGAATTATTGCAGTTTTTTAGCTTTGATAGGATTGCTCAACCACTTAACAAGGCTGTAGATAAGCTCTGAATCAAGGATTTAAAATGACAAGCATAATTTCCGACTCAACCGACCATGATCTGATCTCCGAGTTCAAGTCCGGCTCCATGGATGCCATGGAAAAGATTGTGGGGCGGTATGAGGACCGGATATTTACCTTTGG
>Ga0114923_10002106_pt1 | contig 13574 bp, 7 predicted proteins | sample SumtaG_FD_89578 | JGI IMG/M metagenome (GOLD analysis project Ga0114923, IMG submission 89578) | Deep subsurface microbial communities from Indian Ocean to uncover new lineages of life (NeLLi) - Sumatra_00157 metaG | ecosystem: Environmental > Aquatic > Marine > Oceanic > Sediment | place: near... | reverse complement strand
ATTTGGTTTTGGTTTAAGTTACACAACATATTCATATGATAACCTAAAAATTGATAAAAAGGCAATAAATATAGATGGTGAAATTCAAATAAGCATTGATGTTACAAATACTGGTGATATAACGGGGGAAGAGGTTATTCAAATGTATGTTGGATATAAAGGATCATCAGTAGATCGACCTGTTAAGGATCTTAAAGGTTTTACTAAAATTTCACTAGATCCTGGTGAAACTAAAAAAATTAAATTGAATTTAAAGGCAGAAGAACTCTCATATTATGATGTAGAAAAGAAAGATTGGATTGTAGAAAAAATAGAATATATAATATATGTTGGTTCTTCTTCACGAAAGGAGGATCTATTAACGACAACCTTTAATATATCCTAATTATTAACTAAAAAAGAATTAGATTATTTTTATGAATATTAAATCACTTAATTTTTAATTAAAAATTATCATTTCACGATATAAGCTATTATGTCAATAGAAGATTCAACAAACAAAACGAGAGAAGGTTTCCTTGTTTGTCTTGGGGATGACAAATCAACTGAGATTGCTTTAGTGGGGGGTAAGGGTGCTAGTTTGGGTAAAATGGTAAAGGCCGGCTTCCCTGTTCCTTCAGGATTTGTGATTACCACAGTTGCATATGAAAAGTTTCTTCGTGCGAATGACCTTCAAGTTAAGATTGCAGAAATTCTAAGTGGACTTGATTATGAGAACCTCGATGAGTTAGAGAAAAAGACGGATAAGATCAGGACTCTTTTTACTGATTCTAAACTCCCGGATAGCTTGATTAGTGAGATTGTGCAAGCATACAAGGAGCTTGGGGAGGAAAATGCCTATGTGGCTGTTCGTTCTTCAGCGACAGCAGAAGATTTAGAGGGAGCATCATTTGCTGGGCAATACGAGACCTTTCTTGATGTAAAAGGGAAAGAGGTACTACTGAATGCAATAAAACGATGTTGGGCTTCAATGTGGACTGCACGGGTTACCATGTATCGTCATAACAAGGGATTTGATCACGATACCATTGGAATTGCAGTTGTAGTCCAAAAGATGATTGATCCTGAAGTTGCTGGAGTTATGTTTGTCGGGAATCCTATGAATGCTAGAGCTGATGAAATAGTGATCAATGCTAGTTGGGGACTCGGTGAGGTGGTGGTATCGGGTAGTGTCACTCCAGACGAATATATTATCGATCGGGATACCTTTAAAGTTAAACGTCGCAATCTTGGTAGTAAGGAATTACAAGTGGTTCGGGATAAAAATAATAACACTGGTACAATACAGGTAGCTGTACCTATTAACCTTCGGGATCAATATTCCCTTATTGATGATGAAGTTAGCGTGCTTGCGGAGATGGGCTGGAAGGTGACTAAATATTATGAAACTTTACCTCAGGACATAGAATGGGCTATGAAGGATGGATCTTTCTTCTTACTTCAATCAAGACCAGTGACTGGTGTGGAATTCACATGGGAAGAAGATCTTGACTTGTGGTCATCGCTCCCAGAAGAAGAGGATGCCATTTGGACAAGAACCGCTGCAGATGAGTGGTGGACTGGAGCAATCACACCCTTATTTTGGTCAGTACGTGGTCGTTGGCTACGCGATGGTGCTGCTGGTAGCTATAAACCCTTTAACATGGGGGATTTAGCTGAAATGCGCTGGTTGAAATATTCACGAGGGACAGTATACTATAATACAAGAATGGATATACTTATGGCTGAATACAGTCTTCCACCGAGTCTACGAGAACCTATGCTCCGTCGACTTCATCCCTCCCAATTGGAAAAAGCTATGAATGCACCTTTCGATCTCTCGAGAACATTGAAAATTTACACGCACGTTGAGGAAATTCGTCCCAAAGCTGGAGTATTTGGTTTCGCTAATAGGAGAGATGCACTACGCAATATGCGTAAAGGCGGGAAAAATTATAATCGAAGGCGTCAAATAGTAAAAGCTCAGTTTGATAGTTTAAAGAACATACAGTCCATGGAAGATGGAAAGATAGTAGAAAATATGTTTAATATGCTTGAAGGTTATGGTAAAATGGCTGGAGGAGGAGGCTGGGCTTGGTCTTTTCTATATGGACCTGTTATTCAAGCTCTTTTGGAAGGATTATTTCGCTATTGGTATAACGGAAGTAATCCAAATGCATTTACTGAAGTAATTAGTGGCCTTCCTGAGCGTACCAACCAATTTAATGACGACTATGATTTTTGGAAACTCGCTGAAACAATCAGACATTCAGAGAAGCTTCGTACACTCATTGAAGAATTCGAAGGAGCCGCATTTTTCGAGGAACTCAAAAATCATGATGAAGGAAATGCTTTCCTCTCCCAATATGATGATTTTATGGAAATGAATTTCTATCGAGGACATGCTGACCGCGATATCTACTATCCACGCCGTATCGAAGATCCTACACTCGATTACAAGGCATTGCTTTTATTTGTAACTGCGGAAGAGGTTGAGGACCCAGAGTTAAGGGAGAAGAGGTTGAGAGAACGACGAGAAGCTGCAACTGAGGAAGTAATAAAAAATCTAACCAAACAGCCAATTGGAGATATAAAAGTCCGAATTTTTAAGTTTTTAGTGAATTATATTTTATTAATGTTGGAATCACGGGATGAAGGACGCTCAATAGGGGATGCAACAACATTCTGGAAGAAGAAAATGCTCGGGGAGCTTGGACGGAGAACAATCTCTCAAGGATTATTAGGGGGAGAAGATGATTTTTATTTCCTTTCCTTGGATGAACTTGGAGGTTTACTTGATGGAAGTGAATCACAAGCACTTGCCAGAGCAAAAATTGCAGCCAGAAGGAAAGCTTTTGATCGTTTCATTACACATGAAGAAGATCCTCCACTTTTTCTTAAAGGAAATATGCCGATGGATGTGGATGAAGTTACTAGAGATGGTAAAATTTTAAAAGGCTTTGGCACCAGCCGTGGGACAGCAACCGGAAGAGCCAGACTCATTCCTACACTGAAAGATATCGGTCGTTTGGAGAAAGGTGATATCCTTATCTGCCACGGTACAGATCCTGGTTGGACTTCGGCATTTAGTATTGTTAGTGGTATGATTGCGCAAACAGGGGGAATGCTCGCTCATTTCTCATGTCTTTCACGAGAATATGGGTTACCTGCGGTTTCACTCCCAAATGCTATGAAATTAATTAAAGATGGAACTATTATTGAAATGAATGGAGACAGCGGAGAAATTCGCTCGATTATTTAATGAGTGAGGATTATAGAAAATTTGAAATTAACAGATCAGGAAAATACTGCATTTTATCAAGAAATCACTAAGAACCGGGCTTTAGATTACTTTTTTGTTTTCGATAACGTACCCTTGCATTTTATTTACAAGGATCGAGTAATTCCCGGAGATTTGACAGAACTTGAGAACCGCAATAAAAATATTACTGAAACCTTATGGTTGGATGCATATAACACTTACATTGTGGGTAATGCCGCTTACCCTTTTTTATATCGAGGAAGGGTGTTACAGATGGCGTTGCAAACTTATATGATGGGAATTGAATATTTTATACCTGCAAAAGAGGATCCCAATCGGAGCTATACAACTGCTGAAGGAGTACAAGCTAATTTTGAAAATTGGATGGAAAAGACAGGATGGGGGATTCTAGAAAATTCTCGCAGATCTAAACCGAGAGCCTCTTGGCGATCATTTCTTAGAAACCCCGACCGCACCGTACGGATAGGTTCGATCATTCCAGTTGGTAATCAAATCCTCACAGAACTCATCGTTACCTGGAGTAGAGATGAAACGCTAAAAGAGACAACTTTTGGGGTAGTACTGCTTTATGATGTAGATGGTACTGTCTTGATGGATCGAAGCTATATTGACTTAGACAACTGGCCATCGTCACGTGGTAGTTCAAGTGCAACAGGAATTCAACCACAAAAGGCAGGTTTAGCAGATAAGTTATATGAATATCAGAAAACTAAGCAATTAGAAGTCAAATATAGTGATTTAGAAAAGAGGAACTTGTCAATTATCGAAGACGAATGGTTAGAAGGTTATAATACTGGTTTTTCTACAAAAGTTTTCCACCCACAACGGTTTAGGATGCAATTACCTCCTCAAAAGTGTTCTTATAATTTAAAAATTGCATCTGAAATCGAAACAATTGTTAAGGAAGAAACACCAGATCGAAGAATGCGTATCGCGATGAGTTATGTCAAGGGGAACCAAGTGGTGGTAGAAGGAATTATTTCATGGACCGAAAAGGGAGTTTTTAGAGAGTCTCCTTTTATATCATTTCTTCTGCTAGATAAGGATGGTTTAATCATCCGTGATCGACGACACATTACCCTGCAAAACTGGCCGGCAGCTGAAAAAATAAAAGAAAGGTTAGGTTTAGAAAATATAGGAGGTTAATCATCTAAATTAAAGTCAATGACTAAGAACGAATCAAGATTTCTAGTCCACCTTGGTGAAGATCAATCTACAGATATTACTGCTGTGGGTGGTAAAGGTGCGAGTTTAGGTAAGCTGGTTAAAGCGAATTTCCCTGTTCCCTCTGGGTTTGTGGTTTTGACAAGTGCATACAAGGAATTTCTTCATGTGAATGATCTAAAGGAAAAGATAAATCAGATTCTGGATGAGCTTGATTATGGTAACCTTAATGAACTGGAGGAAAAAACAGGAAAAATAAGGGAAAAAATCTTTAACTCTAAACTAGCTGATAATCTTGCCCAAGAAGTCACTCAAGCTTATAAGGTGCTTGGAGAGGAGTTGTCATATGTGGCAGTTCGTTCATCAGCGACAGCAGAAGATTTAGCTGGAGCATCCTTCGCAGGGCAATACGAAACATACCTTGATGTGAAGGGAGAAAAAGAGTTATTGGACGCTATGAAACACTGTTGGGCTTCAATGTGGACCTCTCGAGTCACGGCATACCGTTATAACAAGGGTTTTGATCATAATGATATTGGTATTGCGGTTGTAGTCCAGAAGATGGTAGAACCCGATGTTGCTGGTGTGATGTTTGTTGGGAATCCCATGAATGCTAGAACCGATGAGATAGTAATTAATGCAAGCTGGGGACTCGGAGAAACAGTGGTATCTGGTAGGATCACACCGGATGAATATGTCGTTGCCCGAGACACTTTTCAAGTCAAACGTCATACTCTCGGTTCAAAAAAAGTTCAGGTAGTTCGGAACCAGAAGACTGGGATTGGTACGGTTGAAGAATCTGTACCAGACAAACTTCAAGACGAATATAGCCTTTCAGATGATCAGATCCGTGAACTTACAGAGCTAGGTCGACGAGTCACTATGTATTCCGATGGACTACCGCAGGATATTGAATGGGCTTTAAAGGATGGTTCCTTCTTCTTACTACAGTCCAGACCCGTAACCGGCGTGGAATTCACATGGGAAGAAGAACTTGACCTGTGGCCGTCACTCCCAGAAGACGACAATGTTATTTGGTCACGAAAATGGGCAGACGAAGTGTGGACCGGCGCGATCACCCCTTTGATGTGGTCAATCCGCGGTCGCTGGATGCGTGATGGTGGTTCTGCTAACTATCAACACTTCGAAATGGGAGATCTTGCTGATTTACGAGCCTATAAGTATCATCATGGTACGGTCTATTATAATACAAGAGCAGATGAATTAATCGCCGAATATAGTCTTCCCCCGAACTTTAGAGCTCACTTTCTTAATCGTCTTCACCCGTCACAACTAGAGAAGGCTATAAATGCACCTTTCGATCTTTGGCGAACCTTGAAGACGTTTGTTAGGATCGAGGAAACGCAACCTGGAATGGGAATAGGAAATTTTTCTATAGCAAATAAAGTGCTAACACAAAGACCTAAGAGTGGGATAAAATACGAATTTAGACGTAAATCTGTAAAGGCAGCATTTCCCGATCTTAACCAAATCAAACAAGAGATCCGAACCTTGAAAGATGAGGAACTAAGACCACGTGTAATGCAATATAACAATATTTTTGCGAGTGGTGTCGCAAGGGGTGCTTGGGGCATTATTCACATCTATGCACCCGTTATTCGTGCCCTTCTCGATGGTGTATTACGATATTGGTATAATGGTGACAACCCAAACGCCTTTATAGAAGTACTTAGTGGAATTCCTGAGCAAACTCAACAGTTTAATGATGATTATGCTTTTTGGGAACTTGCAGAAATGATCAAGCATTCCAAGAAGCTACGTGCGTTGTTCGAGGAATTCAAAGGGGTAACATTCTTCGAGGAACTTAAGAATCACGAAGAAGGACGTGACTTCCTCGCCAAATACGAGGAATTCTTGGATGTAGCTTTTTATCGGGGTCATGCTGATCGAGATATATATTTTGACCGACGTATTGAGGATCCATCCCTCGACTACGAAGCTTTACGAGTGCTATTAAAATCAGAAGACATAGTCTCACCGGATGAAAGGGAGAGTAAATTGAACAAACGACGAGAAATCGCAACTGCTGATGTGATCGAGAATCTCTCTAAGCAACCACTCGGTGATTTAAAGGTATTAATCTTCAAATTCTTATTGAATTATAGTTTGAGGTTCTTCACGGGACGTGATGACTCGCGCCCGATGTCAGATATTGTAACCTACCAAAAGAAGCTAGTTCTTTGCGAATATGGTCATAGAACGGTGTCTCGAGGTCTACTAGAGGGAGACCGTGATTTCTATTTTCTGTCGATTGATGAGCTTGATAGACTGCTTAATGGAACAGAACCGAAGGCATTAGCCAGGGCAAAAATAACTGCCCGTAGGAAAGCATTTGATCGTTTCCTTACTCATGAAGAGGATCCACCGCTTTTTCTCAAGGGTAATATGGCATTGGATGATGAACCGGCTAGCAACAAAGACAATATTCTGAAGGGTGTCGGAACTGCTCGGGGAATAGCGACAGGACGAGCGCGGATAATTCCGACGTTAAGAGATATCGGTCATCTGGAGAAAGGCGACATTCTTATCTGCCACGGAACAGATCCAGGCTGGACTTCTGCGTTCAGTATCGTTTCTGGCGTAATTGCGCAAACTGGTGGTATGTTAGCTCATTTTTCTTGTCTTTCGCGAGAGTATGGGTTACCTGCTGTTTCACTTCCAAATGCGATGAAACAAATTAAAGATGGGGACATAATTGAAATTAATGGTGACAGTGGAGAAGTCCGGGTAGTTTCGGATTAGGTGTGTGCACACTCTAGATGGGTTAGCAGGTGGAGGTGTCCATGGATGGGCCTTAATGAATATTAAAGAATTTACCGAAGATGCTTTAATGGAAGAGTTGCGGAAGAAAAGTATAAACATAATCTATTCCAAAACATCTTATTTAGATCCTGGGATTCATAAATAAAGAATTAAGACGGTTGATTTCATAGAATTAGACTTGTAAACAAAGAAAAAATAAAAGCTATTCCCTAGTATAATATAAGTATGTATTATATTTAAAACTTTGGGTTAAGCGACAAAGGAACTATGCCCTCTCAAGGGGAGAATGTAAAGATTTAAATATTTATTATTTCTTGAGTAGTACTTAATAGATCTATAATAATCTGTTAAAAAATTACAAATTATTCTTAACTTCAATTACAAGACGAAATTTATTGACTAGATCTCTCCCAAAAGAATTAGATCCAGCATTGCGAACTGGAGATTATGTTAAATTGAATGAGCTCTTGAGTTTATTGAATTGGGTTTAGGTATTAAAGACATATAAGAATAAAATTGTCATGAAAGAGGGTGACAAAAGTGAAAGAAAAAATACTATTAAAAACCGAAGAATTTTATGATGTAAATTCAGAAATTAATCTTGAGAAAGATCCATTTGAAAAAGTCCGTTTCAAAGGTTCAAGATCTTGGATTTTGGCGCATCTTTTTTATAAAAAGAATAAATTTCTGATTTTTCTTTATATCATACTATGTATATTACTTAATTTTATGCGTTCTTTCAATATTGTTATCATTGGATATGCTATTGAAGACATTACTAGTAATATCGGTGGAAGCATTGCACCAAATATTTTTTATTGGACATTATTATATCTATCAAATTCGATAGGAACTATAATAATTGAATTAGGAGCAAAGATATCAAGAATTATTTTGGCTCAATGTTTAGAGGAAGAAGTACGGAAAGAATTCTATATGAGTTTACTTGGGAAAAGTCAGTCGTTTCATGATAGACAAGCGATTGGGGATATTATGGCAAAGGCGACTAATGATGTTCGTTTTTTAAATTTTTTAATCAATCCGGGGATCTCCGGACTAGTAGGTGCTGTATTATTAATTATTGCTCCGATAGCAACGATATTTATTGTTTTTCCCGATTTACCTCAATTAGCTATAATTCCTATTGTTTTTGTTGCATTATTTCTTTTTTCATTGAAAAAGTATGTTACCAAATTAACACCTCTATTCAGATCTAGACAAGCGGAATTCGCTAATATGAATGCGATTTTAAATGAATCCCTTGATGGAATTGAAGTAATTAAAAGCATGGCACAAGAAAAGCAAAGTATAGCAAAGTATAGATCCTCTGCTATAATTTTTAGAGATATATCTATCAAAACCGGTTATATTCAAGCCCGTTATTACCCTAGATTGCTCATTGCTGTTGCCATAACTCTAGGATTAACACATGGAATTATTCTTAATTATAATGGTTATATAACTGTACCAGAAATTATTATTTTTCTGGGATTATTATCAAATTTAAGAGGTACAATCGATTACAGTCTAAATAGTTTCTTTTACATAAAATCAGCATCAATAGGAGCAGAGAGATTAATTGAAACTATGCTTACTGAATCAGAAATTACGAATCCTTCGAATCCAATAATAAAACAAATAGATGGTAAAATAGTATTTGATAATGTATCATTTAGTTATCCCGGTACAAACAACTGTGTATTAAAAAATGTTAGTTTTAAAGTATCTCCCGGTCAAACAGTTGCAATTGTTGGAACAACTGGTTCAGGAAAAACTACTTTAACTAAATTAATTTCTCGTTTATATAATATTAATGAGGGAAACATAACAATCGATGATATAAATATACAAAATTATTCTCTTAAGTCCCTACGAGACCAGATTGCCTATATAGAGCAAGACGTGTTTTTATTCTCTAAATCTGCTTATGATAATATTGCGTTTGGGAGAGAAAATTTCTCAAAAGAAGAAATCATAGAAGTTGCCAAGCAAGCTCAAGCTCACGACTTTATAAGTGAATTACCGGAGCAATATGAAACTTCAGTAGGAGAACGAGGTGTCCAGCTAAGCGGTGGAGAAAGGCAACGAATTGCTATCGCTAGAGCTTTTTTATCTGACCCGAAAATTTTAGTTCTCGATGATGCGTCGTCTGCAATTGATGCTAAAACAGAGGAAAAAATACAAAAAGCCATTTCAAAAATTCTCCGTAATCAAACTACATTTCTTATTACTCACAGATTAAGTCAAATTAGATGGGCAGATTTAATAATCGTATTAAAAAAAGGTAAAATTGCGGCAAAAGGTTCACATAAAGAATTATTAAAAAATTCAGAAGAATATCGAAAAATCTTCATAAAAAGATTCGATAAAACATATTCAGAGTTAATAGGAGATGTAGACTAATGGCGTTTTCTGGATTGGATGCTGAAGAATACGATAGAATTTACAGCGATAGGCAATTATTATCTCGAATACTTAAAATATTCAAACCATACCGCAAATCAATGTTTATTATTATAGTATTTATGGTATTAAATTCATTTTGTTATGGAGCAATTCCCTTATTAACTCGAGGGATAATTGAACAATTAGATCAATCAAACTATATTTTCCTGTTAATAACCCTTACTATTCTTGTCACACTTGGATTAAATTTGTTATATTTCATTTTTAATTTAGTAGTCCGAACGCTTCAGTATAAAATTGTTTCTCAAGTAAGTTTCGATCTAAGATTCAAATTGAACTATGCGGTTCTTTCCCAAGATCTTTCATTTTTTGATAAGTATCCTACGGGAAAAATTGTAAGTCGAATTAACAACGATGGTGCTCGTTTTGGGGTTATGATTCATTCAAGTGTTTTAGGATTGTCTTCATTATTGATGTTGATTGTTGTTATTATTCCTATGTTGATGATTAATGTTATAATCTCTAGTATCGTATTTATCATAGTTCCTTGTTTATTTATTCTTATATTTTCTTTTAGAAAAATTGTAAGAAAAAGAACTCTACTGGGGCAACGGTCTCTTGCATTAGTAAATGCGTTTGTCCAAGAAACAATGAGTGGAATCCAAATCGCTAAAACGTTCCGACAAGAAGATAAATTGTTCAAGGAGTTTAATACTGTTAACAAACAAAATAATAAAGTAAACAAAGGTAAAGAATTTGCTATGAACATGTTATGGCCGTTAATAAGTACTGTGATATACATCCTATATGGAACTTTACTTTATTTCGGTGGAAATGCCATGTATCTAGAAATAATAAGTGTAGGAGATTGGTATTTAATGTTTCAAAGTTTTGGTTTGCTTTTTAATCCAGTATGGTCTCCGTTTGGTCAACTTTCAGTATTTTGGCCACAGTTTCAACAAGGAATGAGTGCTGCCGAAAGAATCTTCAGTCTTCAAGATTCTGAAGCAGATATTGAAGAAGGACATTATATTTTTCCTGATATTAAAGGAAAATTGGAATTTCGCAATCTAAATTTTAGTTATATACCAGAGAATCCAATATTTGAAAACTTCAATTTAACAATTGAACCTGGCGAGTCTGTTGCTATTGTGGGACACACTGGTGCGGGTAAAACAACTTTAGCTAGAATCCTATTAAGGTTATATGAATTTCAGTCAGATGATAATTCAGTACGAATTGATGGCAAAAGCATCAGAGATCTAAAATTAAATGAGTACCGTCGACAAGTGGGTTATATTGGACAAGTACCCTTTTTATGGAATGATACAATTGAAAAAAATATTAAATACGGACTTCCAAATGCTTCTCCTGAGGAAATAATTTCTGTTTTAAAACAATCAGGTGGTGTAGAATGGATAGAAGACTTGGATAATGGATTACATACACAAATAATGGAAAGAGGGAAATTATTATCAATGGGACAAAAACAATTACTTGTATTTGCCAGAGTATTATTACAAAATCCTTCCATCCTCATATTAGATGAAGCAACAGCATCCGTTGATCCATTTACAGAAACAAAAATACAGGAAGCTATGGAAAAAGCTATGGAAGGTCGAACCACAATAGTTATTGCCCATAGGTTAGTAACTGTTCGACATGTTGATAGGATTATTGTACTTGATGATGGAAAGATAATAGAAGAAGGAAACCACGAACAGCTAATGAAAAAACAAGGTTATTATGCAAAGCTATATGACACATACTTCAAACATCAGAGTTATGAATTCCTTGAAGCACACAAACCAAAACGATCTTAAAAGTTATAATCAGGATTTTTATGCTATTTTTCGTAATACTTTCGTCTTTGAGATATTATTACTGCTGTATATTGGTCCAATAAACTCAAGAAAATGAAAAATAATATCTTATAAAGATTCTTTTGTAAATACTTTAAAACAATCATGAATTAAGGCAGTTTTCTACTTAAATTATAACATGAACTTTTAATTAAGATAGTTGGGTTGGATAAATAAGAAAAAGTGAAATTAAAATTGAAGATGATGCAAAAATGAGTCTAGAATGTAGTAATTGTGGAAGGAAAATAGAAACTGTACCTCTACAATGCGGACAAAGTGTCACTATAAATAATGAAACCAACAAATGGGAATGCGATATGGGTAGATGCGGAGTAATTTCGTTTGATAATTTTCTCTGTGAAAATTGTTGCATCAACAGTAGTATATTGAAAATCTTTCGGGGATATGAGCGTTTATCAGAAGAAAATGAAGAATTCCGTCAAGAATTAGAAGAGTTAAAAACGAATATTGTACAGGTTAAACTAGAGAATCCAGATTTTGCATATTGGGTAAATTTTGGAAGCGGTAAATTTAATGTTGAGAAAGGTGAAACAAGTGATGCAACGATTCATATTAAATGCTCTCAAGAAGTATGGAGTGATATCCTTGCGGGGAGAAAAGATAGTTACAGTGAATTTTTCAAGGGTAATCTAAAAGTCGAAGGGGATCTTCAATATTTTGTTGTATTTATTGATCTCCTTCAGCTAGTTTCAGAAATTAATCAAGAAGTTGGGGTGGTGTTTAATGAATAGAACTTTTGTATGGGGGCATAGAGGCGCGGGTTTTAGAGGCGTCGAAAATTCTATGTCATCATTTAAGAAAGCAATCGATATGGGTGTAGATGGTATTAAAACTGAAGCCCAATTATCCAAAGACGGTGAAATATTTTTATGTTTTCAGCAAAGTCTGAAAAAAAATGGAGAAGATATACCCATTAAAGATTTAAAAAGTGAAGAGATCAGATCGTTGAGATTAGATAATAATGAATCAATTCTAACTCTTCCTGAATTATTCAGTGAATTTAAAAATCATAATATCCGCTATAATTTCGATATAGTAGACCCTGAAATCGGTATAAGAATAATTGAAATTGCGAGAAAGTTTAAAGTAATAGATAAAATTGAGCTAGCGAAAACTTCAATGGATGGTTCTCTCCTACCTGATATCTTTGGTAAAATTAGAGAATTCGATAAAAATGTAACTTTGATTAATACTATTTTTCTAAAGTATGCAACTAATGAGAAGGAGCATTTAGAACTAGAGAGTATGAAAGAACTAAATATCCAAGGGATCAATGTGAAGTATAATTTTGCTACTTTTGAATTATTCAAATTGGTAAAAGAAAATGGCTTTAAATTTTATGTTTGGGGCTTGCTTTTTAAAAGACCAATGGAAAAATTCCTAAAGATGAATTATAAAGAACAACCAATAGATTCTATGATGTCAAATTTTCCCGATCGATTAGTCAGATTAAGAAATGATATCCAAAACAATGGAAAAAGAGTAAGTGGATGGGATAATTAAATAGTAATTACGATGATCCACAAAGAAAATTGAGATTGGTGGTGCTGGCTATAAATTATGATGATAACTTGCACCATTAATTATTTTTTATAATACTTCTAGTCGTCCAAAGTAAAAACTAAAAACTAAATATTAAATTTCTCTGTTTTTTTAATTTCTTTTCTTTTTATTCCAAGCATCTTTTTATTGTTTCAATAACTGAATCTTTAAGCCCACCTCTAGAAACGCCCAACTCTTCACAAGTGGATGTTGGGTCATAATACAATTCCCGACATTGAATGTCTTTGAAAAGTCTCTTATGGTTTAATCCCCCTTCTTTTCCTTCTTTCTTATCTTTCCATCTTAAATACGAGCCAAAACAAGTCCCAAAGAAAGTAGGCATTGCCACAATTTTTCTTTTTACTTCCATTGCTTCGGTTATCCAACTTAGCCATTCTTTCCATGACACACACTCATCACCGCATGGATACCGTTTTCCCCCTCTTCCTCGCTCAATAGCGCCTGCAATCGATTCGGCAACTCTTTCTACAGACATCATTACTGTCCCCCCTTTGAAAAACCAGATAATACCT
>Ga0114923_10002105_pt1 | contig 13574 bp, 10 predicted proteins | sample SumtaG_FD_89578 | JGI IMG/M metagenome (GOLD analysis project Ga0114923, IMG submission 89578) | Deep subsurface microbial communities from Indian Ocean to uncover new lineages of life (NeLLi) - Sumatra_00157 metaG | ecosystem: Environmental > Aquatic > Marine > Oceanic > Sediment | place: near... | reverse complement strand
CTGCCTTGGAAGCCCTTCTTACGTCCGCGAGGGTCTTGCAGAACCAAAAGCCTTGACCCTTGTGGTGATAGGAGGTCCTACCGATAACTGGAAGGTCTCCTTTCGATACTTCACTTGCCTTGAGAAAGAGTTCAGGAGCAGGTACTCCCTGCTCAGCGAAGATCTGTCGTGCCTTCTTCTTGTTGGATGCGGCTCGGACCATGTCTTGGCTGTTGATGATCTCACCGTCGTAGGGGATGTCGTCGGTTACTCCCAGATTGATGACTACTTTCGGGACTACCCCTGACTTGATAGCGCTTGCGAACCTTTTAGGATACCCACCTCTTACGCGCTCATCATGTAGGTCGGCTAGCATCTTCCGCAGAGCCCGACCAGAATGAACGCCTGTGTTCTTGTAAAGAACGAACATAATTATACCTCACTTATTCTTGTGACTAACGAGGGAACGAGGGTTTCTTACCCCCTCCGATTACTCCGACCTGCGGGCCAGCCTAGGTATGGGCACCTACACCTTTATCACAGACCCCAAGACCGAAAACACCTCAACTAAGGGGGCCCTTACGGAGCACACCCCTATGATCAGGCCTTCAACCAAGCAGCTCCGTTCATGGTTCGGACTATAGGGATAATAGCTTCAACGCTACCCTATAGCTGGTCCTTACCATGAACATTACACCTTGTTTATCGCACCTGACAGGCCAGTTATTCTCTAGAAGCCACTACACCTCTGCAGCGAGGCTACCACAAATTATTGTGGCAGAGGCAGCTTCTTACTAAGATAGTGAAATACAATCCCACTTCCGAGCTGGCAGTGACAACGGCGAGCCGAGTATTGCGAGCCAGAAAGTAGTATGGCCTTCGAGATTTCGGTAGTAGGTCCCCCAGCTCCCGTCCGAAGACTACACTGGGTGCAGTGATCCCCTAGGAAACACAACACAGACCTTTCTGCGGAGAGGTAGATAACGCTTGCCGGCCTCTCTGTCCAAGCCCCTAAAGAATCGAAGTACGTAGGATGCCATAGGCAATTATGTACTTGAGGGTCTTTAGTTTGATCCTGGACTTCCTGGCCAGTCCCTCCATTAATCTATCATATCATTTTAGTTAGATTCACAGAGTCTTACCTCTGAGCTTCCCGCATGTTAGTTGGCAACCCCCGCTTTCCCGATTAAATACGGACGCGCTGGACCAGACACATACGGAGAAGGTGGTTAAACTGATGTGGGACGAGGATTCGAACCTCGCTTACGCCGTTCTCGTTGTGAGTTTCACTCCCGAAACAGGGGAGCTACTTCAAGTAGACAGTGACAGTCACGGTTTATCCTCCTACCGCGAAGGATGGGGTTTGGACAACAGCATGCCCTTGGCAGCCCCGACTGTATGCCAGCCACTTGGAGGGTGATTAGGTTGAGACAACAGGCTCTCTGGGACTCGTTGGAGGGGAAGACCTCCTTGTGTGGGAACTCGAAGTCCTGGTCCTACTGACAACCTAATTACTCGACGTGTTTTAAGCCAGATATAAACTACCCACGGAGAGAACCATTCGAGCGAAGTACCTGGCAATGGGGTTGCGGCCCCAGGGTTGAGATCCAGGCCTGCTGGCTGAATGGCTACCACCAGCGACGGCCAGTGGATTTTGTTGCGAGTCCCACGGTTTTACTTGTCACCGAAGTCTTTGAGCTTATCCCTGAAGATCATCTCTCCAGTGGCACTCGCCAAGACGGCGATCCGGGTCCCTCATTTGGGAGTTGTTTGCTCCTACTATCAGGACGACGGCCCAGCCTTGCATCAGAGGCCGAAACCCGAGCTTTACTAGCGCTACATCCCGTGGTCCGGCGCAGGATTTCTCCTCCTTAGGGTTTGCCGGTGGGGTGTCCCGTTCAAGCTCTGGCTCTGTTTTACCTCAAGAGAGAGGGCTGTTAATGGCCTTTCCGTTGAACCATACGCAGAAAGCCAGCTACCGCTTGGATAGCTGGCTTTCTTTTTGCCGTGACTGCACCGCCTTTTGGTCAGCGTCTTAGGATCACGACTGGATCAGAAGAGAGACTTGCTCTTCTCTGAGTTAGCTAAAACTTTCTCCGCACCCACAGGTGGTGTTGGCATTCGGGTTGTTCACCTCGAACCCATTCCTGTTGATGTCGTTGTAATACTCTAGTTGGGAACCCAGGAGGTAGAGAGAGGACTTCTCGTCAATCAGGACCTTGAGTCCATTCTCGTACTCGTGAACCATGTCGGTTTCTGCAGCATCATCCCACCCCAGCTTGTACCGGAGCCCGCTGCAGCCTCCGCCAATGACGGCTACTCGTAAACCTTCCTTTGGTTCCTCCTCCTTACTCAGCAGCGACTTCGCTTGCTCCTGAGCTTTCGGAGTCAGCTCGATGATCTCCGCCATCTTCTACCTCCTCGATGAATTTCCGGGCCAGCTTTACTAGCTGCTCCCTGGTGTTCAGCTCGGGATTCTCCTCGACAGTGTCGAACAGATGCCTGACGACTCTACCAATGAGAGGTGAAGCCGGTAGCTGAAGCTCCTTCATGATATCGTTTCCGTTGACTTTGAGGTCACGGAGGCTATGAGCAGAAGACTTCTCATACACTTCTCTGATACGTGCCTGGAAATCCCTCTGTTTCGGGGTGATAGGTAGGTGTGCTTTCAGCTGATTACCCATCCGGTCAGCCTGCCGCAGTAGGAACTGCGGATGGATGTCCATGTCCTCCAGGTCGGCTTTCTCGATACGGCACTTTCGGATAAACCTCCGAACAGCTTTGTCCGTCCAGTCTCTATCGTACTTGTACTGATGCCAGCGAACGAGGTGGATCACCTCTTCGGTGAAGTCCTTGGGGAACTTCATTCTTCGCATGAAATTAAAGGCTAGCTTCGTGGATACTATTTCGTGATTGTGGAAACTCACGTCGTCCGGCCCATCTCCTCCTGGCCTGACCTCCCGGGTGGGAGCTTTACCCAGGTCGTGGCACAGAGCCCCGAACCGGACAGTCAGATCATTAGAGATGGAACACGCCGCATCCACGGCGTAGATGAGGTGTTCGAACACTGGATAAGAATGGTACTTGGGATTCTGACCACACCCAACGCAGGCACCGAGTTCAGGAAGCACTACGTCTAGGAGACCGGTCCGAGACATGGCTTTGAAGGCCCTGGACGGCTTGTCGGACTCCATGATCTTGATGAACTCATCACGAATACGTTCTGCGGCCACTGTCTCCAGTAGCTGAGCATGTCGCTTGATGGCTCCGAAGGTGTTACCCTCTAGCCGGTAGCCAGTACGCGCGATTAGGACCATGGCCCTCAGCATACGCAGAGGGTCTTCCTTGATCCTAGCTTCTGGGTCTCCAACTGCGACAACCAGTCGACGTCGGATATGGTCGAGACCGTTGTGGAAGTCAATGATCGCTTTCCGATCCAACTTCCCATCGTCGCCAATATCATCGATGTTCAGATACAATGCATTCAGGGTGAAGTCTCTCCTGTTGGAGTCTTCCTCCAAAGAGATTTTCGGGCTAGAGACTATTTCGAACTCTCTGTGCCCGTCCCCTGTACTTACCTCAGTCCGAGGAAATGCAATCTCGATCGGTTTCTCTGCCCCTCTGGGCTTAAATAGATATACTCCGAAGGATTTACCTACGATTTGTAGGTCACCCCTCTTCTTTAGGAAGTCCTGAAAGTCACTAGGCGCAACGCCTCGGACCACTAGGTCCAAGTCGTTGGGGATCTGCTTCCGTACTAGATCACGGACCGCACCCCCTACGAGAAATACCTCTGCGCCCAGCTCGTCTCGGAGCTTCCGCAGGGCTCTCAGTCTTTCCATTTCTTTTCTCCTAAGGCACTCACCTTCTAGTTCATGCCGGTTACTCTACCGCATCTTTGTACATGCGGGTCTTCTTGAAGAAACCCAGGGTCTCTTCCTTGATCTGCCGTGCCCGTTCTCTCGTGAATCCCATCTCCGCACCGACCTCTTCCAAGGTCTTTCCTTCTAGGAGCAGGGAGATCACGTCTCGGGCATCGGGGTTGAGGTTTTCGAGGAACTTGCCGAGGAAGTCCCGCTGAGCGGCTTCCATCTCCGGAGTTATCTCGTCTGCCTCTTGGTTCTCGTAACTCTCTATGTCTTGTTCTACTCTGAGAACGTTCTCGATCATCTCTTCGTAGGAGCGATCGGAGTTCTTGGCCAAGGTCCTGATCTTGTCTTTCAGATCCCGGACCCGCTGGGCTACCGCCTGAGGGGAGGCAGCCTCAAAGTCAGGAGCTTCATAGCTCCTCAGATCCCGTTCCGGATCCCCGTTGTACTCACGGGAAGAAAGCTGGTTTCGGATCTGATCTACCAGAGTTAGCGCCCTGGCCATGTAGTTCGGAATCGTATAGGAACTGTTGTTCGCTAGAAAGTACTCGAACATGTTGCTCTTGATACGCACGATTGCCAGATTGTGGAAGGCTCGGGGGTTTCCCTTGGCCTTCACAGCATCGTAGCGACGGATTGCATCGAGTAACCCCATCAGCCCTTCCACGACGAGGTCTTCGTACTCGACCATGGGCCGAGTATACTTGCGAGCCAGGAAGAGAATCTCCCGGAAGTAGGACGCCATGATCTCGTCCGTACTGTACTCGGCAGGGTCCACGATTCTCTGAATAGGTCCTCGAAGGTTGTCCTTGAGAATCTTGAGTTCCTTGCTCATTTGACAGGTTCTCCCATGAGCCTTCCCGCTCTTCCAAGCCCGGGCTCGTCTTTAAGGTATCCAGCTTCGACAAGGTATCTGAAACCTTCGTCTGTGAGAAGTCTGCCTCTCTTGGTTCTCACTACTAGACCTTCGTGAATGAGGTAGGGCTCAATGGATTGTTCCACCGTGCCCCTGTCTTCATTGGCAATAGTTGCTAGCATGTCCAGACCTACAGGGTCAGCCTGCCTGGCTAGCTGCATCAAGATCTTGATGTCAGTCTTTGTCAGACCTCTATCGTCTACCTTGAGAAACTGCTTGAACATCAACTCTGCCAATTCCAGGGTAATCATATTTTCTGTGCCTGGATTTCCTTTGGATGCAACCACTGCTGCATCATGAACTCTTTCCAGGTACCGAACTATAAGTCTCGGAACACCTCGTGATCTCCTGGCTATCGCTTCGGATACACCTTCACCCAACCTGAGACCCTTGGTGTTAGCATGGAGTTCAGTGACTTGTAGGGCTTCATCGTGGGCATATGTTTCAAACTCAGACTGGATCTTGAACCTGTCCAGGAAGGGCTTAGAAAGCTTACCCGGCATGGTTGTTGCACCAATAAGAGTGAACCTTGGTACCCACTCAAATACATCCTGGTTGTTCACCTTGACTGGTAGTTTCCAGTCCTGCATGGCGATACCCAGGTTCTCCTGGGCCAACAGTGGCAGCTGATGAACCTCGTCTACGAAGATGATCTGGGGCTGGATTATCCCGACAACTTTGCCCTGCTTGTCGTACCCATCCTCTGGCATACGAAGGAAGAGCTTACGTAGGTCGTCTGTCTTCTTGGCTGTTCCTGGTGTCAAGGCCATCGGCTCAGTACCAAACTCCCGAGCAACCGCTTCGGCCAGTGTGGTCTTTCCTGTACCTGCTGGTCCCTTCAACAGTATGTGCGGGAGTGAAGTGTTTCGATGTTTGGCGGCCTCAATGGAAATCATAAGTAACCTGATGAAGTCAGTGTTACCTATGAAATTACTCATAGTGATCATGGAATACTCCTCTAGCTACTGTAAATATACGCCACAAATGAAGAAATGTCAAGTCTTCCGCTCAATGGACCGTGTAAGATCCGTCGATGACCACTCCCCCGTACGCTCCAAGATCGATATCTTCATTGCAGTACGCGGTGTGGCAATCAGTCCCGCCGCAATCAGTGCAGCGGTCAGGTGTATCGGAAGCCTCGCCGGAACCATCGGAAGTTGAATTGGCTCCGGCTTCATCCTTTTTTTCGGCTTTGGCCTCCAGCAGTTCCTTCAGAGACTGCTCTGGATCGGGGCTCCCTTCTTCCTCCCAGGACTCGTGCTGCTCCCTGTAGAGGACTGCCCCCACCTCGTCACCAGACACCCGATAGTGTGCCTTTTCTGGTGTGGTGTTGTAGTGGGATGGAGTACGGTTGGTCCAGTGTTGGCCCCGATGTGTGGGACCGTAGAACTCACCTCCGTAGCCCACGAGGTCGTCGTACTCAGCGTCTCCAGCTTCATCGACAGTCCAACCCCGAATGACCTGGAGTTCGGACTTCTGAAACTTGTAGAACATCTTCTCCAGCTGTGCCCACGCCTGCTCCTGATTCTGAGGCGTGAAGTGCTCGGTGGCAGAGCCTTGTCCACCACCTAGATACGCATCGAGCCGGGCGAGCCACTTGCCGGTGCCCCATATCGTGGTGGGAGTCTTATCCAGCTTCTTCTGATATACTTTCCACTCGCGTCCGCAGACCGAGTAATAACTATAGTGCCCTGAGGGAGGCATGACGTCGACGACAACGAGCTTTACCTCCTTGCCACCACCATGATTCCTTAGGGTGATCTCTATTCTTTTGGGGCCGACTAGGCCGGGCACAATCTCATCCTTTACCTCTTTGATCTGTCCTATTGAGGTGACTACGTTCTCTTCTTCACAGATAGATTCCAAGCACTCGAAGGCTTGGATCTGGTCGTATTCGACGGAGCTATACGGTTCAGTGTACCCACTCTTGAACTGGTGGTCGTACATGGAGATGGACCAGATGATGTGGTGGTCGAGGCAGATATCTTGCATGATTATGCAGTCATTCTGCATCCATGTTACGGTTAAATACTTTGACTGTCCGTGTTGCCAAGCCCGGGAGACTTCAGCAGTGAACTTACCGTTTCTTTTGTCAACATCTCGGCGTCCAACCAGCTCGACTTCGAGACGGACTGTATTTGTTCCCATTGCGGGCTTACCCTCACGAGTAGGACTACTCTGTGATTTTCTGCAGCGTAGTCTCCTGAGTTTCGGAACCCAAGGCTCTCGAAGAGACTCAGGCTGGCTTTATTGTCTTCCCTGACAGTCGCGTAGACCATCTTGGTAGTAGAGATGTTCAGCGCCCGTTGAAGCAGGTGTTTGGCGATGCCCCTACCTCTCCAGTCCGGATGTACTACCAAGTGTTTGACTTCAGTGAAGGTGTAACTCTGTCTGTCCAAACCTACTGCACCTAGAACCCACTTACCATGGGTTTCTATGATGTAGTTGGTCCGTCCATTCACGACGTCGTTAGCGGATTTGTTTGTTCCCAACTTATTGTAACAGTTGATAAGCGCCGCTACTTGATACGCTATTACCTGATGATCTAGTGTAAAATAGAATGCCATAATTTACTCCTCTAGAGACTGAAGGAACTCCTCCGCTTTCTCTGCACTGAGTCCCTTTATCTTACGATAGAGCTTGGCTGCCAATTCCGGAGAAGCTACCTTCTCTTTCTTGGCTTCCTTGGCAGCTTTGAAATCCTTGCTTTGCCCTCCAGTATCACCGAAGGCTTGGATCTCAGCTGCATACATACTCATCTGATCCTCGGTCAACGCCGGGGAAGTGGTGATAGATAGGACTCGGGGAACCCCATCGACGTAGGAGATGCTAACAGCCCCCATGTCGAGCTTCGCAGCGTCCATGGCCTCGATGGCCAGCTCGGCTACCTCGGCAGGAACCAGATCCATGCCCCAATCCATATACTTCCAACCCATCTTCACGCTCTTCTTGAGCTGATGGGCACTGGACAGGATTTCTCCAGCCAGCATACCACATACATCCCGTACCAGACCACGTAGGTGCTTCGCTACCGGATCATCGCTCTTCTTCTTTCGCTTCAGATACTTCTCTTCCAGGGCCGCAGTGGTTGCCACCACCGGATCCTCATCTAGCTCCTTCTTCTGAGCGAAGAGGGCTGTGTCTCGGAAGACATGAATACGATACTCATCTCCATAGTCGAAGGTGCGAACGTACTCGTAGGGGTGCTCCTTCTTGGAGTTACCCTTCAAGGCTGCCGACACATCCTGCACAGTGTAACAGAAGATCGGCTCACCACGGTTGTACTTGGTGAGCACTACCAACGGAAGGGAGATCTCTCCTGCTTCCAAAGCATGAGGAACGAGAGTGCCTCCAGCCACCGCCGGACGTTTGGGATCAAAGGCGAGGAACCCCGGAGTGGCGATACCTAGCTCCTTGAGCTTCTGAAGGGTGCCCAACTTGTCTCGGTTCATGGACACAGCGTCGGGATGGTTCAAGATACGGACTTGGTTTTGCGCGATGAGCTGTGCCAGAGCCTCGGAATCGTACTTTGTTCCTGGCTTGCAACCCCAACCCACCACGACGTCGTACTTGTCGAACTTGGGAGTCTTTTTGCCGGCATCGAATCCGCAACTCTTGCCCAAAGCCGGGCCGGTCTTGTCAGATCCGAAGGAATACCAGACGAAGCCACTCATTCTACTTCTCCTCTACCGCTTCCAGAGCCCGGCGCAGAGGTGCGCTAGCTTTCGGAAGGAGCGGTGTGTCGTTATGCCAGTTGTCCTTGATGTCCAGGGAGAACTGATCAGGGGCTGCGGTTGCGAGAGCCATCAATGCGTTCAGCTCAGCTGAGTAGTCGTCGAAGAAGTCTAGCTTACGCATCTGCTTCTTCCACTCTTTGATATGATCGGCAGTAACCTCATCGGTTCTGGCTCTATTGATGATTGCTTGCACTCCCCTGAGATCTTTCAATCCGAAAGTCTTGAGGAGTCCTTTCCGGGAAGCGGGAGCCACCGCCCAGTCAAGATCAAATTTCTGATCAGCGATTCTTCCATACGACGTCTCTGCAATGCACTTAGCTGTACCCATGGCAATCTTAGCCAAGGTTGGATGCGCTAGCCATAGCCCGCTCAGTACGCGGTATTCGAAGCGGTCCTGCTCCGGATAGTCAGCTCGGATGTCCCCAGCTTTCCCGTAGTGGTACTGACATCCGTTCCTTCTTCGGTGAGGATCCGGAGTATCGAAGCGGCACATGGGGAGAGCGAGGAGAGAATCAAGGACCGTGGCGATTTTCTGGTAGACACCAAACGCTACGTCTTCCTGTATCTGGGCAGGCCTTCCCAGGTGGATGTGCCCACCAAACCAGTAGACTCGATTCTCATCTCGATAAGTGGCACCGCCTTGCCACTTGTACGGCTCTGCTGCCTCGGGAGGATTTCTGAGGATCTCCTCGATTCTATTTACCACAACTAGGTGGTCTCTGTCCGGAGGAGGACGTACCTCCACGCTGGGACCGTCACTACCGAAGCGGCCATCGTGAGGTACTACGTTGCTACCCCTCCGAAGCATTCCTCGGTGATCGACTAGGCCGAACTCCGGGTCTGCGCCAATAGTGATGTTTCCAACTCCGTCAGATACCCATACGTTCCCTTCCTTGCGGTTGATTCTCTGCTGTATCGTACGAGTTACGAAGCCTACAGAGACCGCCTCTTCATCTGTCAGTCGCCCCTTCTGAAGCATGCCGGCGAGACGACGAACGTCATCTTTATACGCCTGCTTAACCGTCAGGTTAGTCTGATACTTACCCTTGCCTAGTACGACTTGGTTGTTGGAGAACCCAAAGTATTCCCTGGCCTTCCTAGGAAAGCGAATGATTCCGTTTTCACCCTTGTCGGACATCGTCTTGGATGCCAACAGTCGTAGTTGCACTTTCCGTGACATGTCCTAGTCCTCGAACTCGATGGCCTTTTCTTTTCTCCGCTCCTTCTTTTCCTTCGCTTCCTTGTAGCGTTCGCGGAGATCAGAGATCACTTTACGGACACTCTTGTCTGCAAAGATAGATTTCGCAGTAGCGAAGATGTCATCCCTTCTACTTTGACTCAGAGTTGATTCGGAGAAGGCGGATAGAGAGATACCGATGTTCTGCTCGGTGATCGGATACTTAGAGTCATCCAAAGAGAGCATAAGTGTGATGAGTTGCTTCAACTCCCAGATATGGTTCTGAGACCGGCTCTTCTTCTCCTCTGCCTTCTCTAGACGCCTGATCAGATCGCGTGCGCCCTTACGAGTCTTCTCGATTCCCTCCTTGGTATCGAAGCGAGACACTGCATACCCGAAGTTGAAGTGGGACTTGGCGATCAGATTGATCAGCTCGACCTTGGACAATTTGTCCATCTCTAGTTGAGTGAGGCCAATGTTCTTGGCTATCTCTTGCTCACTGTCGTAGTGAGTGCAGATACCCAGAGACTTGGCTCGCTCGGTAGCCTGAACAGCTTCCTTCTCGCTCCCGATCTCCACCTCGGTGATGACAACCTCGTCGTCATCTCCCGTCTTGGAGCAGTTAGCCGGGATGGCTTTGACTGACTCGGCGTTCGGCTTGGTCGTCTTGGCCTGAGGAGCCATTGAGCGGCGTCCCGAATACCCTGACTGCGCACCGGTCGCTGTCCCCGTACCCGTACCCGTGCCGGTACCAGTTCCCGTACCCTTGGTCGTGGTAGTAGTCGCGGACTTCCACCCCTCCTCGATGGTAGAGTGGAAGGGCTTCATGGCCCCGTTCTCCGAGATCTTGGCTAGGTCCATGTGGACTGCCTTACCCTTGGGGAACGGCTTGGTGGTATCGAAGATACGATAGTCCCTCTCAGTGAGGGCGGTGTCATATGACTGGAGAGCCGGAAGCTCTGGATCCAGCAGTCGTCGGATGAATTCGTACTTTTCCAACGCTGCCTGTGCGAACTTCCTCTCGGACACGATGAGGACGATGTTGAGCGGGCTGATCAGGAAGAACTCCATAGGACGACCCTCTCTGAAGGTGGCCACTTGGTTCGGAAACCTGGAATTCACCACGATACAAGCGTACGCCCCGTCGAGCCTCTTTCCCAAGGTCTTCATCATGTCTTCGTCCCACGGCTTGGTACCGTGCTCGCTCAGATGAAACATGAGGTGAAAGATAGACTCGCTGTCAACTTGACCCTGACGCTTGAGCATCTTGGGCAGGTTCTTGAAGATGATCTCGTGATTGTGCAGAGTACCGTTGTGGATGCCGAGAATAGCATTTCTCTCATCCAGTTGGACCGCGAACGGATGGTTGTCATCATTGTCCCGGCCCTTGCTTCCCACGGTGGCCTTACGGCAGTGTCCGATGAGAGACGTCATCTCCTGGGGATGCTGGAGCCAGCTGTCCATAAAATCGCTGTATACTACCGGATCGTCCGACTTGTCTCCGTCCATGAAGACCCATTCAGAGGACTTGATGCCCTTCTTGGTCATGGCCCAGTCTCCGTCAGAGTGAACCTGATAGAGACCGGTAGCGTCCTCTCCGCGTACTTCAGTTTTCAGCATGGACTCCGAGAATAGGATCTTCAAGGCCCGCTGCCGGACCTCTCTGGATACCTCGGATTCATACTGAAGAACACCTACAATTCCACACATTCTATGTGTCTCCTATCCCATGACGCCGGACAGCCAAGAGCTGTACTGGCGGACGTATCCCTTTTGCACTGGGATATCGAAGTCGATGATCTCTTCGGTTATGCGCTTGCCAATGTTCAGATCGAACAGCATGCCGGTGCCATCGAATACATATTCGCACTTCTCCTTGGCTTTGATGCCCAATTTCTTGGCCACCCGGTCATAGAACCGAGCCTCGGAGACGGCGATGATCATATCATAGTGGGGGAATCTAAATACGCATAGGCTGCGCTCGTGCTTGAACATAATCATCTGGCTTGGGGTACGCATGTCCACCAAGGCACCAGTGAAGGCACCATGGAGCATGCTACCCGTCTGAGCCATAGCCTGCTTGGGACTCAGGCCCTCTTCCACGAAGTGAAGATACAGCTTGAAGATGATCTCGGAGTCCACGTCTCCCTCTCGATTGAAGTCGCCTTCGAACTTGTCGAAGAGCTTGTCTTCATTGAAGAGGGTTCCATTGTGGATGCCGATGACCGGCTCGGTGATGATAGGATGGTTGTTGAAGTTCTCCTCGGTCGAACCCACCGTAGTGGCCCGAGCGTGAAGCATAACGAAATTGGTCTGAGGTCCGATGAGTTCCAATGTTTCATCGAACATCGGCCTCACTACCATCCTTTCCGGGCGAAGGGGTTTCTTGAACACCTTACTCTCCGCGCCTTCATTGATGACAGCGATCCCTGCAGCATCGATTCCACGAGGCTGCAGCTCGACCATCAGCTCCTTGCACACGTTGCGCAGGAGTTTATACGGAATTCGTCCTCTGGCTCTTCGCCCGAGGGCGATGGTTGCAATACCGCACATCCCAGTCTTCGGCCTCCTATGCCGTGATGAGGGAGCCCACTGGATCACTCCAACGGAACTCACCGTTTTGAATAAGTTGATGCACTGCATCCGCTACTGCCGGCGGATTCTGACCAAGATACGCTGCTACTTCCTCTATCCACATCTCCAGATGGTCACAGTCCATGACGCTTCCTAGATCCACTGCTTCTCGGATCTCATCGGTGTGCAGGATCTGACCCTGGTTCCCTTGTGCAAAGGGAGCATACAGATCATCCTCGATCTGCTGCCAGCTGTTCCCCTCAACCAGTCGCATCGAGCAGGGCTTGTCAGCAAGGGCGAATAGTACATCATAGGCGGGACCGAGATTGCTCAACTCTGGCTTGAGCCAGTTGATCATCTCCATGGCGTTCTCACGAAGCCAGGGGATGTGGGATTGGATACCGGCAGTGTTAGCTGTCCGGTGGTCTCCCCACTCCCTACGCTCTCCATCGATCAAGTGGGGTTGAACCTCCTTGATCTTCTGCCGATACGCATCGCTGCCATCCTCCATGATCCCATACTGGGACAGGCGAACAGCTTTCAATACCAGTGCGTAGCACAGCATGGCCCACGCAGTCGCTACCGCTGGAGACAGTGTGCCATCCGCGATTCGATTCTCGATGTGGAAGGTGGTGACATCTCCCTCTTTGTCAAACCTGCAGAAGTGGTACGCTATGGAAGCATACTTACCCTTCTGATTCGACGCGGTGTTCATGCCCACCACCGTCTCGAACATCTCGGCTTGAATCTTCTTCATGCGGCTGTGAAGGGCACTGAACCTACGCAGGGACTGTCGGAACCTGGCCCATCTGGTCATATTCTCGGGCTTGTCTCCGGCACTCATGATCCAGAACATGGCCAACTCGTACCGTCGATGAAGCTGGTGTAGGTTGGCTACCACAATTTCCGGGATGGGCTTCTCCAATTCGGAGACAGATCTTCCCAGTCTCGGACCGGCGATACCGTTGCTGCTACTATTGCCGGAGAAGTAACCCGCTAGGATGTGATAGTGCTGCCCGCATCTCTCGTTGACGAAGCCTCCCCGCGAGACGATGGGGTCAAGGATGTCCTTGCACATGCGATAGAAGCTGTTCCAGTGTACGCGCCGACCGACAGTGGGAATCTCGATGCCCCCGTTGTTGATCAGGGAGTTGTCCTTCTTGACTTCGAAGACGCCCTTCTTACCGAAGTCACCTACGAACTCAGTGGGCTGGAGAAGCTCTCGCATCTCCTTCCGGATGGTTTCAGCATCAAGTCGGATGTCTCCTGTCTCTACCACTTCGCCTTCCCTCTGGAAGGAGGGGCAGATGGTGCAGAAGGGG
>Ga0114923_10002104_pt1 | contig 13577 bp, 14 predicted proteins | sample SumtaG_FD_89578 | JGI IMG/M metagenome (GOLD analysis project Ga0114923, IMG submission 89578) | Deep subsurface microbial communities from Indian Ocean to uncover new lineages of life (NeLLi) - Sumatra_00157 metaG | ecosystem: Environmental > Aquatic > Marine > Oceanic > Sediment | place: near... | reverse complement strand
TAGCCGCCGCATGACTCGGGGCCGTTGTGTATAGCTAACACTTCAACGTGAGGAACTTTCATCCTCTACCTCCTGCCGATCTTAATCGGCGCTTTCGGCCTGTCCCCTTTTTACCTGACAGGCAAGAAATTACCATCATGCTGCAAATATTAGCTCTTGCGCTTTGTGTGGAAGATCGATGAGAAGAAAATACGTCTCCGGGTAAAGATAATCCTCCCCCGACTCATCCATTATTCTGAGATAACCTTCTTGTGAGGCACGTTTATCTGGGAGAACCTTGTAGATTTTTCGTACTTCAAGATCCTCACAATCATCATTTTTCACGCACAGCGCAAATTTTCTTTCGTTGTTTTCCATGATTGTCTCTTTTAATTCAAAAAACGTTTAATTTTCATTTTCTTCTTGCCGATCCCATGGGCTTCGTACCAATGAACTTCAGCCTTGCATATGAGACCGTTCGCGAGACGAACACTGGCAACCCCTTTGAGCTTTCGCCATCTTCCATGGCCGTACTGTTTTCGTAGTCTCATTATATCCCGAATTTGACCACCTACAGCGATTGTCTCAATGTCTTCAATATTACTAATGATTTCGAAATTCATACTCAGTTAGGACATTTATTTTCTTACACAAGGCCACCAATTTGCCCCGTGAAATAATAATTTACCACAAATAAAGAAAAAAATCAACGCTCGATTAAAAAGAAGTCCCGGCAATGAAATTCCGGCCTGTCCCCTTTTTTCTTTTGTAAAAAGCGGGGCAAAAACTTTTTAAATAGGCACTTCGTGCCATCCATACGAACTCTTTTCTCTGTGTACTCTGTGGCTAAAAGTCAGAAATTAATATCGCTAATGTTGATGATGATAGGGATGATAGTCATGATCAATAACCCGACAAAAAGCGCGATAAATACAATCACCAACGGCTCCAACAAGTTCATGTACTTCTTTACCTTCTTTAAATACCGCTGACTCATGAAATTGTGAAGCTCAGTGAGTACCTCAGGCAATGTGCCGGACTCCTCCCCTACACGGATCATATTGGGAATAATCTCCGGGAATATGTCCACCTCTTTTAAAGCCGTAGCTAACGAATCACCTTTCCGCAAAGAAAGAGAGACGTGCTTCAATTTATTGCGTATGATTGGCGATGTAAAACTTTCAGCCGATAGGTTTAAAGCGGCTAAGATAGGAACACCACCGGAAAGCAAATTAGACAACGTACTGAGAAAATTAAGATTGTCCGATCCGAATTTGATATTCTTGATCACCGGGATTCGATTAAACAGGTTATTAAAAAATTGCTTGAATTTCGGGGTCCGGCCCATTACCAACAACACCGATAAAAGGATGACCATTCCCAGCATAACAATTTCCTGGTTACTGTTTAAAAAGACACTCAATTTGAACAAGACCCGGGTATGAAACGGCAAGACCACTTTAAAACTTTTAACAATGTCTTCAAACCTGGGAATGACATAAACCAACATCACATAAACCGCCACCAGTCCGGTTCCCACTAAGATAATGGGGTAAATTAAGGCATTGGTGATCTCGCTTTTTATTTGCATGCGTTTTTCAATGGTGGATGAGATATTTAAAAAACTTTCCCCCAACTGCCCGGTCTTTTCACCCCTGCGGATGATAGGTATAAAGGGCGTAAAATTAAAATAACAGGTCTTTTTTTCTAGGATATCCGAGAAATTTCCTCCCTCTTTCAGTTGAAATAAAACATCTTCGAGAAATTGTTTTAGTACGTCTTTTCGGGTCTCTTCGATGATCATGCGAAAGGCGCGCATAACAGGTACGCCGCCCCTGAGAATAATGCCCAATTCATAGAATAAATTATAAATATCTTCTTCGCTGATGGTTTTGGAACTTATAAGATTTCTAAATCGGTTGAGTGCATCAGTAAAGATATTTTTCTTCTTTTTTTTCTCTTTAAATTCTACCAGTAAGAAACCACTCTGCCGGACATCGTTTTTTAAGGCGCCGATATCGGTGTACTCCCGGTTAAATTCTTCGATTTGCCCGCTTTTATTGATAATTTTAACACTATAAAAAGCCATCAGGTCACCCGGAATACTTCTTCGGCAGTGGTCTCTCCATTTGCCCATTTCAAAATGGCGTCTTCCCTCAGGGTTTTAAACCCTTCTTGCCTATCCCGAACCACACGTTTTAAATAGTCATACTCTTTGTGCTGTAAGAGGGCCGATTTCAATTCGTCGGAAAATTTCAGGATCTCAAACACACCGGTTCTGCCCAGGTAACCGGTACCGGCACAATTTTCACAGCCTTTTCCCTTCTTAAAAGAAAATTTCCCCACCGGGTACATGCGTTCAATACGTGGCAGGTCCAGCTCTTTTTTAATGGCCTGGTCCGCTTCTACCGGGCGGCTGCAGTGGGGGCAATTTTTTCGTACCAGTCTCTGGGCCATCACACCCAATAGCGAAGAGTTCACCAGGTAATCGGCGATTCCCATGTCGATGAGACGGGTCACCGCGGATACCGCATCATTGGTATGAAGGGTGGCCAATACCAGGTGACCGGTAAGGGACGCACGAATAGCGATCTCCGCGGTCTCTTTGTCCCGTATCTCCCCAATCATGATGATATCCGGGTCTTGACGTAAAATATTTCTCAGGATATTGGCAAAGGAGAGGCCGATCTGCTCCTGCACCTGGATCTGGGAAATGCCTTGCAGTTGATACTCCACCGGGTCTTCTACGGTGATTATTTTTGTCTCCTCCCGGTTCAGACCATCCAGGACAGAATAGAGGGTAGTGGATTTACCGGAACCGGTGGGCCCGGTCACCAGGATCAAACCGAAATTGTGAGAAATTAATTCCTTTACTTTTTCTTGATCCCCGGATGTAAAACCCAGGGTATCGATATCGTAATGGATATTTTCTTTTTCCAGCAGCCGCATCACGATATTTTCGCCGTAGATGGTGGGCAGGGTGGAGACCCGGATATCAAACAACCGCGCCGAAACTTTGATCTGGATCCTGCCGTCCTGGGGCAGCCGTTTTTCCCCGATATCCAGGTCGGCCATTATTTTTATCCGTGAAATCACCGCAGAAGCAGTTTCCGCTACTACCCGGTCGATGTCTTTTAAAACCCCGTCGATACGGTAGCGAATCTTTAGAAATTCATCGTGACTTTCCAGGTGGATATCGGAGGAACGGTACTCGGCAGCCCGGGAAATCATGGAATTGACAAATTTGATAATGGGCGCTTCAGCCGCCAGGTCTTTGAGTTTCTCTATCTCATTTTTATTAAACTCCGAGTCCTCTTTTTTAAAATAAATGGAATTGAATTGATGGGTGATTTCCCGGTACTTCCGGTCATCCGCCAGTAACAGGGTTTTCTCATAATCGCCCCACAGGCCGTTGATCACTTCGACGGGGTAAAGATTCAGCGGATCTTTTATCACGAAAAACATCTGCTTTTCCCTGGCAAACAGGGGAATGATCTCATTGGTGATAAACCATACCGGCTCGATGTCCATTAACGGGGCAAATTCCACTTCGGAAAAATCTTTGACCACATGTTTGACCTCTTCGATGCCGAATTGCCGGGAAAGGACCGAGGTAATCTGTTCTTCCGAAATAAGGCCGGAATTTAACAGGATTTCCCCCAGTTTTCCACCGTACTCTTGTTGAAACTTCAGCGCTTTTTCGATCTCTTCCGGGTCGATGGAAAAGGAAGACTCTAAAATTTCACCGAATAAATTATTTTTCACTGTGTCCCTGTTTGCCAGTTATTGACATCTTTATTCTCGCCTTCGCCGCCTTCTTTGCCGTCGGCCCCCAGGCTGGAGATTTCAATGATATAATTTTTCCCCGGGTGGACATAAATGTACCCCCTGCCCCAGGGGTCTTTGGGCAGACGTTTTTCCAGGTAGGGGCCGTCCCAGTTGTGGGCTCTGCCGGGATTTTCCAGCAAGGCGCTGAGTCCCTCTTCACTGGTGGGGTACCTGCCGGTATCCAGTTTAAACATCTTAATCGCATTCTCCAACAGCACGATCTGGGTTTTGGCGATTTGCAGCTTGGACTTCTCTACTTTTTTAAACAGCCTGGGCACAACTAAGGCCGCAAGTAGACTCATAATGATCACGACGATAATAATTTCAATCAAGGTGAAACCGCGCTGTTTTTTTAGGTTTTTTCTCATTTTTCATCCTCCAAATCCGTATTGGTATTACTTTTTGTATTCATATAAAATGTATCCGAAAACATCTTTTTGACCCCTTCGACGATCTCTTTCATGTCGTTACTTTTGCGAATGGTTTTGGCATTGATAAATATCACTAACTCGGTTTTTTTCATTTGTTTTTTTGTATTTTTGAAGAGATTCCCCAGGAGTGGTATTTTGGACAGTATGGGTATACCGCTGCCTGTGGTAGTTAGTTTGTTTTGAAACAGGCCGCCGATAAAAGCAATTTCTCCTTCCTGCACCAACATGGTGGTTTTGATGGTGCGTTTGAGTATTTCAGGAGAGGAAATATCGGATTTTTTATTTTCCAGGGCCTCGCTGATCTCTTGTTCGATTTCCAGGGAGATTTTATTGTCTGTCAGGATGGCCGCTTTCACCTTTAAAATAATACCGGTTTCGATATACTGCACCGACCGGAATGGGAAAAGATTACCCCCGGGCTGGCCCGAAACAATGGCCGATTCGGAGGCAATGACCGGTACTTCGGCGCCTACGGATATTTCCGCCTCTTCATTTTCCAGCACCATGATCTTGGGGGTAGAGATAATATTGATCTTGCTGTCTTCCACCAGGGCATTGATAAGTACCTCGAATTGCGTGCCGGGTAAGGTGCCGTTGACAAAAAAGTTACTCCCCGTGGGGGTAATGGTGTTTCCTCCTTCATCGATGCCTTTATAAACCCCCAACCCCCCTTTGGTGCCGAAACTTGTGCGGTAGAGGTAGCGGTTAATCCAGAATTCCAGGCCCAGTTGGGTGGCTTTATCCAGGGAAACTTCCCCGATGATCACTTCCACGAATACCTGGTTGCGGGGGACATCGATACGCTTAATGATGTCCAGGTATTTTTTGTACTCCACCGGGGTGGCCACAAGAACAAGGGAATTGGTCTCGAGGACCGGGATAATCGCGACATCATCGATGGCATCCTCGTCCCCGGCCCCGTAGAGAGATGACCTCCTGGCGGTCCTGGCTTTAATGTCCCTTAGGCTTTTGGCGGTGGTATCTTTTTTTGTCTTGCCGGTGCTGCGTCGGTCGGTTTGTCTGCCCCTGTAGGGGGATCCCCCACCGGAAGTACCGCTCCTGTATTCCTGTAAAACGTCTGCGACAGCCTCTACATCAACATTTTTTAGTTTATAGGCATAGACTTTTTTAGCCTCGCCGGCGGCTTCCGGTACATCCAATTTCTTCAGCCAGTAAAGAACCCGTTCCACCCACTCTTTAAACGCAGAGATGACGATCAAACTGTTCAGTTTCTCAATGGGTATGAACATGATACCCCTGGTTTTTTCCATGGCATCCAGGCTGACCCCTTCGGCAACCAGCAACTCCCTGACCTTCAGCTCGAAATCACCGATATCCCAGTACTCCGGTTTAATCATCAAGATGGATTTGTCTTTGAACTGTGCCCGGTCCAACAGGTCGATAAAGGAGAGGATGTATTTAATATCTTCGTAACTGCCGTTGATGACCAACAAATTGAGATCGGTAATGGGAAACACAATGGCCCGGCCGGGCAGTTGTGCTTGAATAATGGCTTTTAAGGCCTCCGGGGTAATGTTGTAAAAAGGAACCAGGAAGGTCACTTCGTCGTTATCGCTGACGGCAAACCGCCCCGGTACTTTCCGGCCGTAGATCAACGGCCCCTTTAATGTCACCACTGCCGTTTTCACCACGTCAAAGATGTAGGTATTCTGCTTCTTTTCCACCGATACATTGTACAGGGCCAGGATTTGTTTAAACAATTGAAAGGCCTTTCCTGCTTTTAAATCTTCGGTCATCTTTATGGTGAACCGTTCTCCCGTTGCTTTGATGGCATCGGTCATTAGATAGTTCTGCTTGAAGACGCCGGACATCATGGCGTCGATGAAATTGGGGATGGTGATATTCTCAAAATTCATTAAATAATCGGCTTCCTTGCGGCCGTAAGTACTGACAATGGAACCTTCTTCAATAGGCTGCTGCACCCAGACAAATTTCCCTTTTTTTTTCTTAGGGGGTGCTTTTTTCTTGGCTGCTTTTTTGGCCTCGGCAGCCCCGCCTTCGATAATATTTAGCGGCTGTTTCGACCGCGACGCACAGCCGGCCATCATGGAAATAAGCACCGGCACAACCACAACTGCCTGTAAGTACCACCGCTTCTTATTATTTTTAAGTATCATCGACATTGTCTTTAGCTCCCATGTTTATATTTTTATCTTTTTTTTTCCTTTTTTTTATTTTTTTAAGGTTTATATCTTTTACCCCGGCAAAGCGGAAAATGTTATGGACCTGCTCCTCGCCCGAAGGGTCCGTGATAATAACCTGCCGGGGCGTTATCTTTTTTACCCGGGATTTATCTTTAATCGTCATCCCCCGGGAAAACAAGCGGATCTTATTATCGGAATCGAACCGCACCACCAGGAATAATTTATCTTTTTTCACCACCCCCAGGATCCGGTAACCGCTGCCCTTACCGGGGTCGGAGTCGAAGACACCCTGTGTCGCCGGTTTCCCTGCTTTTGCTTTTTTCTCTTTAAAGGTGAATATTTGGTATTTCTCGATCTCCGGGTGCTCTTTATCACCGGGAGTGAAATTGTAAAAGGCCGGCGGTGAGACAGGAATACGTTCAACCCTTCGCCCCTTTTCACTCTTTTGTACCACCCGGTACCCGGTAAACTGCCCGTAATAATAGTAAAAAATATAAATAAAAATCGCGGCAATCAAAATCATTGCCAGCTTTTGCATGATTCCCAGGTCGATCTTTTTTAAAATTTTAGAAACTTTCATCGGTTTTTGTTATTGGGTCTCGACCCCGACAATTTCAACCGTCAGGGCCATGCGGGTCGACTTCTCCAAATATAACTCGATATTATATTTAGCGATGTAGATATATTTTGCCTCTTTTTGCAGCCGGGAAAAAAAACGGATGGCCTGGACAAAATCGCCGACAATGGTAATATTGTATTTAAATATCACAAACCCATCTTTTTCCTCGATCTGCGAACGGTAGGAATCCACCTTCAAGTTGCTGGTTTCAACAAGCTGAAGGAGTTCATTAATATAGTCGGATTTGATTTTTTCCCGGTCTGCTTTATTGCCTTTTTTAATCCTGACGATGTACTGGGAAAACAGGCCTTCACTCTTCCTGAGATTATCCAAATCTTGTTTAAAGGCCTCCTCATTTTTTATATATTTAATCATTTTTTTGTTTTCCCGCATCAGGCTTTTATTCACATAAAAGAGTACCGCGGCGATAACCACCAACACCACTGCCGCCGCAATCTTGATGATCATTCCTTTAAAACCGTTGCCTTTCACCATTTGTTACACCTTTGCTTCCTTTAATATAATCTCGATTTCGAATTTCTCTCGTTGGGAATAGACATTTTTGGTGACTGTGGTTTTAAAGCGGATCTCTTTAAATCGGTTGCTTTTTCGCAGTTGTGTCAGGATTCCCAGGCTGTCGGTGGAGTAACCTTCGATGATAATTTTCCCTTCATCGAGGGAGTAGGCAATCAATGAAGATTCCAGGCCCAGGGCTTCGGAAATGGTTTTCAAATATAGCAGGTGATCCGGGTATCGGGCAATTTTTCTCTTGATCTTATTTAAATTGAACTCAATCGTCTCCGCGGCACTGAGGGTTTTCCCGATGGTGGCAAATTTTTCGTGAAACCGGGCATTGTCTTGCTTAAAGACAATAAATCCCAGGATATTCAAAAGTATCACCACCAGCAATAAGGCCATAATAATCGTTAAGTTCCTGTTCCACTGCCGGATGATATTTTTTATACTCCGCATCTGTTTATTCTGAGACAAATTTGAGAACTTTTTCTTTACAGGAAAAAAATCAGGCAGGAAAAAGTATTTGTTTTCATTGCTTTTTATCACATCGATATCGATATTAAAAGAATAGTCGTCCATTAAGCGGCGAAAATCGTGAAGGGATGAAATATCCCTATCGGCAAGCATCCTGACCGTTTCCCCTTTGCCTATTGAGAATTTCCTGGTTAAGAGTATTATTTTTTCAACAATTTTAGACTCATCTTTTTCAAAAATCGAATAGAAATCATCGGTACCACCATTAAAATAGATGATTTCAAAGCCGCTGACCCGTTTAAAAACAAAGAGACGGTAATTCCGCAGCGCCCCCGGGTCTCCTTTAAACATAAGAGATTCGGGGATTTCATCATAAAAATAACTCTCTACATTAACGTCCATGGTAGAGGTTAAATGGCCCACCCAGGAAAAAAAACGTTTTTCCTCCCGTTTCTCGGCACTGTAGATAATATTCATAAAATCGCTTTTAAAAGGGATAAAATGGCTCTGGATGTTTAAAATATTGCTGTCCTTTACCCTCTTTTTGCTTTGCAGGGCAAAGGCACCGAAAAACAAATTTTCCCGGTTGATCACCAGGTACAACCGGCTCTTTTTTGCCGGCAGTTCTTCCTGGGAGAGATGAATTTCCCCGCTTACCGGGTTAAACCAATAAATCGGGTGTTGGGAATTACTCATTTCGGTATCCTGTTTCTATTTCGTTTTCGTATTGGTACTGCGTTCCCTCTTGCCAATAATAGATGTGATAATAGCTGTTAAAATCTTCATCCGGGTTCCTTCGTTTATTGGTCATTGGTCCTCCGCCGGGTCTTCCCCTGCGCATGGACCCGCCGCCGCCCACGCGGTCCAGCCTGAAGGTAATATAAAACAACCTGTCTTTGTTTTTTCCCATTTTAGCTTTGATTTTAACATAAGTTGTATTAGAAGTAAAAAACTGGAATGCCGTGGGATAAGCCGAAAAATTGTACCCTGAAATCAGGGTAAGGCCGGCAAGCCCATCGATTTGTTGCTTTTGACGTTTTTCTATGATCCGTTCAATATTTCCCGGATTCAATCCTTTGAACAGGTGGAATACCTCCGGGGGCATGGTATTGGGATTCATTCCCCGGTTCTCGATGGAGAAGTCCAGGATTTCGCCGATGCTATTAAAAATATATTTATCCATTCCCCGGATCAACAGCAGCTCGTCCCTGGATTCGATGACCCGGTCGGCCGCCGTGTAACCGGATCGCCCCAGGTAATATTCGCTTTCCGCACCGTGGGCCCGGGTAAAACCGTCCGAGTCCATCCAATCGTAAAGAGAATCCAGGATTATATCCGCTTTTTCAGAGGGGATGTTATGATATTCGATTAGATTCTTAAAAAGGACCCGGTCGATTTTAAAAACATTAATTAAACCGGCACTGTCTTGTAGATTAAAAATAAACCCCATACTGTCCGGGTCCTGGAAACGGATGAGTTTGCGATATTTTCCTTTAATAATATCCAGGAAATGGAAGGGGATATCGCTGCCATCCAGGAACAAGCGCGGCGAATGGGGCGTATGCATGCCGTCCAAAAACTCGACGTTACTGTTGGTGCCGGTGGCCAGGCGGTTTTTTAAAAACTCAAGGCCGCTGACACATAACGTATAAGCCTTCAATTTTGAGAATTCGTTCTCGAGAAAATCAGCTTCTGAGCTCAATTGCAGGGTACTGATCAACACCAGGGTGGTGATAGAGATGATAAAGATCAGCACAATAAAAATAACGCTGCCCTTTGGTGCAGCGGCAGTACCCGCGGTATCCACGGTACGTTTACCTGAATAATTCAGCCGGGATTTGTTCATTTTTATCCTTTATTACTTTAGGGAAAAGTAAATTATACACCTTTCCCTCATAGACCAGGTGAAACCAAACCTTAAGGGGCAGCGGGTCTTTCTCAAAGGCATTCACCTCTTTTTTCCAGACAAAATCTCCCACCCCCTTGTCCCACAAATAGTATTGGAATTGGATATTTTCCACATTTTCCAGCAGCGGATAAAAGGTTTCCCCTGCCAATTCATCAAAGGAGATAAAATCTCCTTCTCCCTTGCCCCTGAAGGGTTTTTCCCGGTATAAAATCACTTTTTTTTCAAAGCGGATTTCGACAAAATAAACGCCCCCATAGGGAGAGATAAGCGGTACCCGCGACAAAAAGACCATGCCTTTGTGGGCACCGCGAAAATAGACCGAATATTCCCGGTTATTGAAAACTTCGAACGAAGAGGTATTTTTGAAGAGGTTAGTCAGACGCATAAAAAGGAGGTAAATATCTTTTTCATCATCTCTTTGCCGTTCAAATTTTGCTTCGGTGGTTTTCACCCGGTTGAGGGCTTGAAAAATCATTACCATTATAATAGAGGTTAAAGCAATCACCACGATGATCTCAACCAGGGTAAACCCGCCTGTTTTGGTTTCTTTTTGCATTTTTTCACAGCCCCGGCATAGAGATAGTATTTTTTAAAAAGTGGAGGTCCAACACTTTTTTCCCGGTTTCTTTTTTAATAACTTCCAGGTAGACTCGTTTTAATTGTGCTTGCGGCTGCAGCCCCGAAGTAAAAAGGACGTCCCTTTTTTCACCTGCCGGGTAAATATCCCACTTCAATATAAAACCTTCCGATTCCAGCCGTCCCGAATTCTTATCCGTCATATCCGGGTCGTTGGAAAAGATAAGGGTATCCACAAACTCCCTGGTAATGCGCAAAATCGTATACTTCTCTTTTAACTTTTCCTGGTTGTTCATTAAGTTGGAGTAGAAGTAAAAAACCGAAGCAACTGCCAGGAAAAGTACGGTAATGGATATAATTACCTCGATTAACGTAAAACCTTTACTTTTCATATTTTCTTCTTTTTAGTCGGACAATCCCCAACCTATTCTAAATAAATCTTGCCGGATACCTCTTCGATCACGATTTTGTATACTTTGTTGAATTTTATGATAATTTCACCTCCTGTTGTAATTCCGCAGCGGTTAAAATAAATACTCCCGTTAAGCAGGGTTAACCGGGGGAGATAAACCCGGTTAATTTCCCGGTTATCCAGGAAAAAGACCAGCTCATCGCCTTCTGCTTCGATTTCGCCTACTTTCATATAAGAGATGGACTTTTTTTTCAAATCGGAAATTGCCGTTAAAACCGCCACTATTTTTTTTTTCTCCTGGGCTTTGCCGATATAATTGGAAAAATAGGGAAATATTAAGGCCGCCAGTAATCCGATTAAAAAAAAACAAGGATAATTTCAAAAAGTGTAAAGCCGTTATTTTTCATATTTATATCATCACTTAAGAGTCACTGTAATTTCTTTTGAAACGGAACCCTGGGCACCATCGTTATCATATACCGTTAAAGTAACCGTATAGGTTTTGTAAGAAAACGGGTCCACATTGTATTGGTGGGTCGGTTTTTTTCCCCTGCCGCTGTTTCCATCGCCGAAATCCCAAACGTAACTGTTTATTGTACCGTCCGAATCAGAGCTTGCCTGGGCGTTAAAATAGATTGTTTCCCGGGAAACCGGGTTCAACGGGGAATAAGAGAAATCGGCCACCGGGTCTATATTGGGGTCCGGCGGCGTTTCCAGTTGAACCGCCACCGTTTGTTCTCTATCGCCGGCATATATAGTGATGAGACTGTCTCGGTCGGTTTGCAGGTAGTCCGCCACCCGGCCGGACTGATCGGTGGTTAAGGGGGTGCCCCTGGAATCCAGGACACCGGCATCCGCAGCCAGTATGACTGTTATCCCCGGCATGGGTTGAAGATAAAAATCATAGATGGTAACAATGATCTCTACTCTGCCCCCGGTATAAGGAAGCACAGTGGGATTCAGGCTGACCACGATCTGGTTGACTCCAGGAATACTGCCGACAGTTATAACCAGGGGGTCGGGTTCAACCAACGCATTGCCGGACCTGGCTGAGATTTTCATCTCGCCCCGCTGCAGATTAGCAGTCGCTACTACGGATGCGGCTCCATCTTCCAATTCGACATATGTCTTATCCAGGGTACCGTTTTCGATGGATAAATCAATCCGCGTGCCGTCCCATAAATAAGAACCGTCACTATTATATCCCAAAATAACAATCGTGACACTTCCGTTCAGGTCTATGTTAATGGAGGCGGCGTTTAACCGGATTACCGCATCCTCATCCGCAAAAAAAACTTGTTTTTTGCAGAAACTGAACCCAAAGAAAATAAACCCCAAAATCAGGACAGTTAACGGAATCATTTTCTTTTTCATTCCTTAAGTATGACATAAATTCTTGTTTTTTTCAACTCCCCTGGAGTAAAAAGTAGGAAACAGGTTCAAATAAAAAAAAAACATCACAAATAATCGTTTTTCTATTGAAATTTTTGAGATATCTTATATAATCTTATTGGACAATAAAATAAAAAGAGGTCAATGATGAGTGATCGCAAAGATGAATACAAAGCCGTCGGTAATTTTCTGTTTTTCAAGGAACTGGGCACCGATTCATTGGGTGTAAACTACCGGGCAGGTGAAATTGAAAGTAAAACTCGAAAACCCTTAACACATCACCTGGTTACCGAAGTATATCCCGTCCTGTTAGGCTCCCCCCATATATGGAAAAGGGTAAACATTTTGCTGGAAGGGGTAAGGAAATCAAATATCCCCAAGTTGTACTCGCCCAGCAAAATAATAACGGAAAGAGATAAAACCTACCTGGTTTACCCGCTCCTGAGGGGGAAAACCTTTGAGCAAATCCTCGAAGATTCTTTTAAGAAAGATAACCTGATTAATTTTGACCTGGCCTTTTCAATCACCTTTTCCATTGCGGATTTAATAGACATCGGTTCATCTATTGTGGTGAGCGGGGAAAAATCCTTTCATGGATTTTTAACACCCGATAATATCATCGTTGATTACGATGGGAAAATCTATTTGAAAAATTACGGTATATATCCCTATCTCAACAGGGAAGAAAAAATATTTGCTGAAATGGTAAAAAAATACGGGGCCTGGATCGCCCCGGAATTCTTAAGAAAAGAAAAACTGGTCTGCCAAACGGATATTTATCACCTGGGTTATATTGTTTATCGAATATTAACCGGTAAATATTTCTCCTATTCCCCCGGGGAAGATTTTGAAGCAAAGTTTTCTAACATTAGTTTCACGCAGCACATACCCTCATCGGATAAAGAGTTTTTAACCAGTATCATCACCTTTTTCAAGAAAACACTGCACCCCATCCCATCGCAGCGGTTCGCAAACGTCAAAGAACTTAAGGATTATATTTCCAATAAATTCAAAATTGAAGAATTATCCTCCGTAACCTTTAACCTGGCCTACTTTATGAATTCACTCTACCTGGAAGAAATGGAAGTGGAAAACGGGATATTAGCGGAAGAATTGGCCTATACCATTCCTGAAAAGAAAAAAGCCATTGAAAAAGACAAAAAAGAAGAACATTTAGTGGAAGAGATATTAACCGGGTTGGATGAGCGAAAAAGTTCAAAGCTAAAATTGCTGGCGCCGCTCATTGCTATTATTGTGGTGGTGGTGGCAATAAGTG
>Ga0114923_10002103_pt1 | contig 13583 bp, 8 predicted proteins | sample SumtaG_FD_89578 | JGI IMG/M metagenome (GOLD analysis project Ga0114923, IMG submission 89578) | Deep subsurface microbial communities from Indian Ocean to uncover new lineages of life (NeLLi) - Sumatra_00157 metaG | ecosystem: Environmental > Aquatic > Marine > Oceanic > Sediment | place: near... | reverse complement strand
TCCCGAACCAGGCGGGATTGGGGGGTAGGTGAGGGCAGCTTGAGTTATTCCGGTACAGCCCGGCCCATAGAGGCTATTGAGGGCAGGGTAAAACCGGTATCGTGGATTGATTTCAGCTTTCTTACCGGAAACCTGGGAGACTGGACCGACCCGATTGTGGAGCAGAAGATGTTTTCTATTCACCGTATTGAGCTATTTCCTCTTAGCTGGCTATATCTTTCCGCCTGGGAAAGCTCGATATGGGCAAAGAGGTTTGAGCTCTCTTATCTAAATCCGGTCATGATCTATTATGTGGGGCAAAACATATCAGGAGATTTTGATAATATTGCCCTGGGAGGCAGCTTTGCTGTTACCGCTGCTCCTTATTTTCGTTACTATTTTTCATTTTTTATTGATGAGCTGGAAAATGATGTTTGGAGTGAATTCTTTCAATATCCCAAGAACCAGTATGCCTGGCAAACGGGTTTTAAAATACCCTTGCCGGGCCTGCCCTTTTCTTTGTTGACACTGCAATACACAAAAATAGAGCCTTACTGTTATACCCATTATCCACAGGATCATCCTTCCTATACCGCCCCAATTAACACAAATTATGCTAATGACGGCGAAAACATCGGTTATTATCTGCCGCCGAACTCTGATGAGTTTCTACTTAAGTTTTCATTTTATCCCATGCCCAAAATGTTTGCCAATATCAAGTACCGGCTGATAAGACACGGCACTGGTCTGCATGATGAAGGACAGATTGAAGGTGATATAGATATACCGCTGGATTACGACGCTATTTTAGATTACCCGGCCAAGGATTTTCTTAATGACGGCATTTATGAGTGGATCAATGTGATTACTATTGGGGCAACCTATTTTCTATCTACACCTGATGTAAATATTTGGGCTGAATACAGTTATGTAAATGGGACAAACTACGGGAATATTACGGGCAATAAGGTAGTGAAGCATCTATTCGGTGTTGGGGTGGATGTGAGGATCAGGTAATATTAATTGTGGTGTGTCCGCATAGACAACATTCTCATATTATTAACAGATAGTTCTGTAAAGCAATAATATTCAACCTACGAAGAACTTTCCCAATTTTCATTATCCGGATCGGTTTACAGGAGCAAGTGCAGTGTACAGCAGATACCGCCTTTCATATCTTTTTCTACAACATGTCCTGGACGCGGCAGCAGTAGCGTTGGCGTGGGTGATCGCTTTTCTGTTAAGGTTCCATTTGTTTACCGGTCGGGGAATTCCAGAAAGTAGTACGTCGTTCTTGATATTGACTCCGGTGATCGTTGTCACATCCCTCATCTTCTACAATATAAACAATCTCTACGAGACACATCGCTATACCTCCTGGTACAAAGAGACGCTTGAGATCGTTCTGGCAAACCTGCAGAGTCTGGTCGCCTTTGTCGTGCTACTCTATTTTTTTGCTCCCGGACGATTCTCGCGTATGACCATTTTTCTCTACCTACCCACCACCCAGGTAACCATGGTGGCCGTCCGCCTTGTATCACGATTCCTTATACGATATTCCCGCCGCAAAGGCATCAACCTGAGATATACGGTTCTTGTGGGCAACGGCAGCAGCATGACGGACTACGTTGATTCCTTGCGTTCGCTGCCGAACATCGGCATAGTTATCCATGGCTGGATCGACAGCGACGGGGCCTCCTCTGCATACAACATTCCCGAAGTTTCGTTCGAGCGGGCAGTTGCTTATCTAAAAACTGTTTCTCCGAATACAATCGTTATTGGCTATGACAATCACAAAGCAGAACGAGAAGATGAGCTGTTGAAGGTGTGTTACAACAGCACCTATTCCATTCTAATCCTGCCTGATTTACATCACTCTATTATCGGGTGCACCATAGAGGAGTTCGAGGGCATCCCTATTGTCCGACTGAACAATCCCCACATGAGCGTAGGGGGAAGAGTTCTAAAAAGATTGATTGACATCGTTGGAGCTGTCGTTGGTCTAATATTGCTTTCTCCCCTGTTTGTTGTCATTGGCATCTTGATCAAGCTCAGCTCGAAAGGACCGGTCTTCTTCCTGCAGGAACGGATGAACATGGGGGGAGAAAGGTTCAAAATGATCAAATTCCGCACCATGCGGCTATCCGAAGGCCGGGATGAGGAAATTCACTGGACAACGAAAGATGATCCTCGAAAAACAAAAATCGGCAGCTTTTTAAGAAAAGCGTCGTTGGACGAGTTTCCTCAGCTATGGAATGTCCTGAAGGGTGATATGAGCCTGGTGGGACCACGCCCGGAACGTCCGTATTATGTCGAACAGTTCCGCGAGAAAATTCCCGCCTACATGTTGAGGCTCAAGGTAAAGAGCGGTATGACAGGCTGGGCCCAGGTCAACGGCTGGCGGGGAAATACGAGCGTAGAGAAAAGGGTAACCTACGACCTATACTACATTAAGAACTGGAACCCCTGGTTCGATATCCAGATACTCTTGCTAACCCTTATCCGGGGCTTTGTAAATAAAAACGCTTACTAATTGGAGCGTGAAGATGAAAGTGGCAATCATACATTACTGGCTCGTTGGCATGAGGGGAGGGGAAAAAGTTCTCGAGGGATTATGCAGGTTGTTTCCTTCGGCAGACATCTATACCCATGTCTACAACCCGGATGTTATTTCAGATGTGATCAAGCGCCACAAAATTCGGACCACATTTATTCAGAAGCTTCCCCGGGCGCTGCACTGGTATAACAGCTACCTGCCGTTGATGCCATTGGCCCTGGAGCAGATCGACCTCAGGAATTACGATCTGGTAATTTCCAGTGAGTCTGGTCCGGCCAAGGGAGTCATCACCGAACCGGAAGCTCTCCACGTGTGCTACTGCCACAGCCCCATGCGGTATCTATGGGATCAGTACTTCCGCTACCTCGAGGATCGTCCAATATATACAAGAGCAGTGATGCGATTGGTTTTTCACTACCTGCGATTGTATGACTGTGCAAGTTCCCATAGGGTGGAGAAATACATCGCCAACTCCAGGTACGTGGCCAGTAGAATACAACAGTACTGGCGGCGGGATGCCGAGGTGATCTATCCTCCCGTTGATATCAATCGCTTCACCGTTACCCCGGAAAATGACGGCTACTATCTGTGGTTGGGAAAGGTAGTACGCTATAAAAAGCCTGATCTGGCGGTCGAGGCCTTCAATAAGAATGGAAGAAACCTCGTAGTGCTCGGCGATGGCGAGCAGCTAGGCGTGGTGAAGAGGATGGCCAAAAAGAATATTACCTTCCCTGGAGCGGTCGATGACGCCGCGGTGACACGGTATCTTGAACACTGTAAGGCTCTTGTGTTTTCCGGGATCGAAGACTTCGGAATCGTACCGGTTGAAGCCATGGCCTGCGGGAAACCGGTTATCGCGTTTGGACGAGGTGGAGTAACCGAAAGTGTAATCGAGGACAGTACCGGAATATTCTTCCATGAATCGACACCGGATTCACTGAACCAGGCGATAAAACGCTTCGAGAGTATGGAGCGGCATTTCAACCCGACAGAAATCAGGTGCCAGGCCGAACGATTCAGCGAAGCATTGTTTATGGATCGAATGTGGAATGTCATAACGGAAGCCTGGCACAGCAAGTTCGGCGCGAACCTGCCCATCGCAAACGGCTTGAAGAGTGCTTCTGCGGATCGAAAAGTTGTTTAGGGCCGGCTTGATTCTTTCAAAGCATGAATACGATTTTCTTATCCATGGCTTTGAAGACAGCAATGCCGACTATGATGGCTGCGGCGGTGATGCCGCAGCATACAAGTATTTCCATACCACCGGGTATGGTGGAACGTGAGATGACGCTTCGGTACAATTCGATAAACCAATACATGGGATTGATCCAGAGGACGAACTGAAACCTTTCAGGAATGCGGTCTGCGGGATAGAGGATGGGTGTGGCAAAGAAACCCAGCTGGAGGATAACCTGCAAAATATTCGCAGTATCGCGAAATAGGACGTTGATCACGGAAAATAACAGAGCAAGGCCTATTTGGAAGAGCAGTTGGAGTATGAAAATCGGGATCAGTAATAGGAACGTCAAGTTGTAAGGAAATCCTACAAATACAGTTACTAATGTATATAGAACAACCAGGCTAATGAAGCTCTCTATCCCCATAGCTATTGCATCTGCCAATACATAAACCTGCTTGGGCACATAGATCTTTTTAATCAATCCCTCTCTACCGACAAAAGAAGTTGTAGATTTGATAAGGCTTCCACTAAAGAATTGCCATGGTACCAAACCAGAGAGTATGTATAGAGTGTGTGTACGGAGATCTCTACCCAGGATTGTAGAAAAAACGAAGGCAAGGGTTATTAAATAGAGCAGAGGGCCAAGTAATGCCCAGACTAGGCCGAGGGCTGTTTTCCTGTATTTGAGGACGATGTTGTCCCGAATAAGAAAGCCGAGTATAAGTCGGTATTTAGCCATTTCTTTTAGAAAACGCATATCGGAAATATAACAGAAACTAATGAAACCTTCAATTAAGATCTAAGAGGTAAGACTGAATTCTTATTAGATAGTCATAATGGATACGTCAAGGAATCTTCTCCGGATGCACCGACTCATAAACTAGGGTCTAAGACGAAGAATATTTAGCATTATTATTAAACAAAGGGTTCGAAAGTACATGTTATTTTGCGATTACTCGATATAACTAGAATCTTCAGTATGAAAGATAAGGTAGGTTTTTGTCAGGCTTCTAGTTCGTAACTGTTAATAAAGTATAGGAGGTGCCGCAATGCGAAACCGTGCCATTTTTTATACGCAGCCTTTATTGCCTTTGAATGCTGATTGAATGATAAACTGTCGTAAATTACTGTGATAGTTTTAAGATGTATGTGTGTAATGGTATTTTATTCCATCATGAGAGTCTGAGGAGAGGTGAAGTGTATGTAATTACAAAGATATCGAATTCAGAAATGATTGTTTTATTTTAGGAGTAAAAAATAATGATAGTATGGATAGCATCATATCCTCGATCAGGTAATACCTTTTGTAGAACACTTATTAAATCTACTATGGATAAAGAAACATATTCAATTTACAATGATCTATTTGATATTGAGAGAAATGTATTATTAAAAAAGGTAACTGGGCACACATCGTTGAAAAACAAAAATATTGAGCAGTTTCGATCTTCTAAACAGGTTTATTTCATTAAATCTCATAATTTACCTGATGAAGATATTTTGAGTGATAAGGTTATCTATCTGATTCGGGATGGAAGAGATGCTACTTTATCTTTTTCATATTACTTAAAACAATACCATCAAGAATCTTATCTTGAATTTAATGAAATTGTCTGTGGTTTGCATGGTTTTGGATCGTGGCACAACCATGTACGTTTCTGGCACGCAGTTAGTAAAAAGAATATATTGATAGTAAAGTTTGAAGATATGATTAACGATCCTATTAAAGAAGTTAACAAAATAGCAGAATTCGTACCTATAAAAATTATATCAAAAGATATTATTGCATTTTCTCAGTTACAATCAATTGACAATAGATTTTTTAGAAAGGGAAAAATTAATTCATGGAAAACTGAGTTAAATAGTGAGGAAAACGAATTTTTTTGGACAAAATCTTTCAAAGAAATGATTGCCAATTCATATAACGATGGAATGCCTGAGTTTTTTCGACAAGAACAAATTAGGAACTTATTTCAACTATCAGATCTTGTAGTGTCAAATATTTATAATAAACTTGAAAGAAAATTGAATGTAAAGATATCTGAACTGACTTGCAGTTTAATTTCTTCAAACGAAAGTTTAAGATCTGAAAATTTAATAACAGAGGCATTGAAAGAGAAGCAAAAAACTCTGAAAGAGGAATACGAGTCCTTGAAAGAAGAAAAACTGTCTTTGCATATGCAAATCAGTCAATTTAAATCGGATCTTAGAATAATGAATGAAGAAAATAGTTTAATTAAAAAAGATAATTGTTTTTACAAAGAGAAGTATATGAGAATAAAAAAAATGAAAGAAGTGTTGATGGATGAAATAATTGAATTAGAAATACAATTTGTTATGAATAATGAAATAATCGGTAAAATGTATAATGACTATTCTATCGATTATATAAAAAAAGAAATTTCAAAGTTCTAATGTAATTGAATACTTCTAATATTATAAAGATCGGAGGTTTAATGAAAGAAAAGAATGGTTACAATTTCGACTTGAACAAATATATGTTTAAGGATAATCCGCTAAATGATGTCTGGCAAATGAATATTATGGAAAGAATGGCAATGTTAGATATACTGAATAGAATAAAGCCCAATATTTCAATAGAGATCGGAACTTTTCTAGGAGGAAGCCTTTGGGAGATATCTAAAAAATCAAAAAAAGTTTATTCGTTTGATCTCAATCATGATAAAGTAAAAGAAAAAAGTTGTTTTTTAGATAATGTTGAATTTATTACCGGCAATTCAAAATCACTACTACCAATAATAATAAAACATCTCAATAAGAAAAATTTATATTTGGAATTTGTATTAGTAGATGGAGTTCATTCAGAATTAGGAGTAAAAGCCGATATAGAAAGTATTCTCGAATATAAACCGCGAAGCCTAGTATATATTCTTATGCACGATTCATTTAATCCATTTGTTCGAAAAGGAATAATAACAACAGATTGGCATAGATCACCTTATGTTTTTTCTGTTGAAGTAGATTTTGTATTTGGCACGTTCCATCATAGGCAAAACCTTTTAAAACAAATGTGGGGAGGCTTTGCCCTAGCTATCATGTCGAATGAAAAAAGAAAAATTGATCTAGTGCTATCTGCTAGGAATGAACTTAACTTTAAAACAATTTTAAAAGAATCTGTGCATAATAATATTATTTTATAACTTTGGTTATTATTTATAGATTTATAAAAGTTGAGAATAGAATTAGGAACCCAGAAATATGGATAGTGAACTGATTATAAAATTAAGGAAAGAAGTTATATCAATACTAAACGACGGAGACTATCTAGGAAATGAATATGTTTTTGTAAATAGTAAACATGAGAAGGATATTTTTAGCAATAAGAATATAGTTATTTTTCAGCCTGGCAAAGTAGGATCTGTTTCAATACATAAAGCGCTTGTAAAGCTATGCCAAGAAGACATAATCAAATCTTCCTGGCATACTCATTACTTATGGAAAAACGCATTGAGATTTGACTTAAAAGAAATAATAGATTTACCTAGAAACCATATGAGAAGAATTGCTTGGTGCTTGTCTTATGCAATTAATAATGAAAATCTAATTCAAAATATCAATTTCATTATTGTCGTTCGAGAGCCTATAAGTAGGATTTTATCTGCTGTATGGCAGAATTTGGGTATAGAAATCGATTTGGATAATAGGATAGTAAGTTCTGAGGGAAAGTTAAATTTAGAAGAACTTAGGAAATTTATAGTTAATGAATGGTATAAATATCCGAAAGGACGATTTGCTTGGCATGAAACCCAGTTCAAAAACTATTTTGGTTTTGATCTTAGTAATTTAGAAATAAATAAAAAAAAAGGATATGGAATTACAGAAACAAAATATGGAAAGATTCTGTTTTTAAAATATGAAAAATTAAATGAAGTATTTTCACAAGCTATTAAATGTTTTCTAAATATTTCGAATGTACAACTATCGAGAGAAAATGTGGGTGATGAAAAACCTAAAGGTAAAAGTTATAGTGAAGCTAAAAAAACGTTCAAGTTGCAAAGGACCTTCTTAGAGCAGGTATATAATATGCCATTTGTAATAAAAACATATTCTCTTGAAGAAATACAAAAATACACTGGAAGGTGGAGTGAATAAATCGATGGTCGACGACTATATAGACAATTCAAAAAAGGTAGTATTTTTAAATGCCTCAGATAGAGAGGGTGGAGCAGCAATTGCAGCTTATAGATTATTTAAAGGAATAGGTAATAAAGGATGGAATACTAAATTCTACTGTATTAAAAAGAGTACTGATGACATGAGTGTTCTAGAAATACCGAAATGTAGTAATAATTCAGGAGAAAACTCATATTACACTGCAACAAAACAAAAAATTAACTACATTTTTAGCTCAGCAATAAAAGGAAGTGATAAAAAATTATTTGAAGAAATAAAAATATTCGACCCAGACATAATACATTTGCATTGGATTGTAGGTGGTTTGTTAACAATTGAAATGATTGGTGAGCTACGTACTTTATGTAAACCTATAATTTGGACTATGCATGATATGTGGCCTTTTACTGGAGGCTGCCATTATAATTGGACATTTACGAAAGAATATAAATTTTGTAATTATTATAGAAGTGAATGTAGGAATTGTCCTTACTTAATTGATTCAGGGATAAATGATACCTCAAATAATAACTTCCAGAGAAAAAAAAAGACATTCTTTTTTCTCAATTTAAATTTAGTTTCGCCCTCTACATGGTTAGCTAAGGAAGCTAAGAAAAGCTATCTTTTTAAAAATAGGGTAATAGATATAATACCAAATGGCTTCAATGTTGATGTATTATGTCCTAGAAACAAAAATGATTCAAGACAATTATTAGGGCTTTCAAATACTAAGTATTTAATATTATGTGGTGCTGAATATAATACTGATATAAAAGGTTATTTTCTTCTTGAAGAAATAATGGATGCATTATTATTTTCGGAAAATGAAGTTGATTTTGTTTTCTATGGTAATTCAATTGTTTTAAAAAAATATAAATATAATGTTTATGATGTAGGCCGAATAGAACCAAAAGACGAGAAAAAATTGTCGGTACTATACTCTGCATGTGATTTGTTTTTAATTCCTTCCATTTGCGATAATCTTCCAAACACAGCAATCGAATCTTTACTATGCGGAACTCCAGTTGTTAGTTTTAAAATTGGTGGATTGGTAGATATTATTGAACACAAAGAAAATGGATATGTTGCAGATAAGTTCAATGTAGAAGATATTGCTTTTGGGATAGATTTTGTATTAAGAAATCTAAACGAAACTAAAAAAAGAAAAATAATTAGAAAACGTGCAATAGCTAAATACAATTTAGAAAAAATAGCTTCAGAATATGAAATCTTATACAATAGAGCTATTGTTACTTACAAAAATGAACAAAAAATAAAGCAAGGAGGTAAACGAGATATAAAGAATAATAAGAAGAAAAGAAAAAAAGATAAACCAATTGTCTCAATAATAACCGTGACAAAAGATCTGGTGAATAATAATAGAGTTAATAAATTCAATAAAATGATAGAATCAATTGCCAATCAAGATTATGGTCGCGATAATATCGAACATATTATAATAGATGGAGGTTCTACTGATGGATCTGTGGATTTAATTAAATATTTTGATAAATTAGGTAAAATTGACTTTTGGATTAGTGAAACTGATTCTGGTATTTATGAAGCAATGAATAGGGGTATAACGTATTCTTCTGGAAGGTACATAGCGTTTATGAATACTGATGATTATTATTTAAGTTATGCTGTTTCAGAATCAATTATGAATATACAAAAAAACAACATAGATTTATCATATGCAGGATTTTTATACGAAAATGAAATAAATGTTGTTACCAAAGCTGATGAGCCTAGAGATTGGGATGCGTCGATGCTAATACAAGGTATCCCAGGAGGACACGAAACAGTTTTTGCCCATAGGGATTGTTTTAAAATAGTAGGTCTTTTTGATACTAAATATAAAATTGTAGCAGATTATGATTGGATAATAAGAGCGTTTTTAAAAGGTTTGAGAGCTAAAAAATTATGCAAAAATATCCTAATAATGTCTTTAGGTGGCGCTTCTTTTGAAAAAAAGATCGAATATAATGAAAATATAGAATTATTAACTACATACTTTCCCAATATAGATAAGGATTGTTATGAAATATTATATAAACTTAAATATTATAATAATTGGGATAAAATAGAAATTGATAATTTTGGACTAGTTAAATTACTTAAGAAATCAAATGACTTTGATAGACTCTATCACGATTCTCTATCAATTTCTATTAATAATCTTTTGCAAAAGCCATGTGGCAAAATAAACCCTGCAGAACGCACTAATTTAAATAGTAAGAAAATAGCGATAGTGGTTTCTATTTTGATGAATGCTTCAGGTGGTGCTGAAAGGATTGCTATTCAAGAAGCAAATGAACTATGTAAGCGTGGTCACGATGTGACTATTGTTTGTTGTCATGGATTGGCAGGGGAGCCATTCTACAAGGTGGATATAAAAATACCGGTGATCGATCTAGCTATTTCCCCTTATAAAGAACAATATTATGATTATGGTAGAACATATAATTTAGATTATGATTACTTGAAGGGTAGACAATATGAAAAATTAAATTATGATCCTAATGAAAAAGATTTTGGTGAATGGAATAAGAAGAATATCTGGAAGGTAAGAATATATCGTGGATTTTTTCGATATCATGATGATTTCGATGTAATTATTTCTCACATGCCTTCTACATATCCTTATGTGCTGCTAGCTAGTTTTGACAACGCGGCATTTAACATCGTGCGGTTGCATAATTCGCCATATTATAAATTTTTTTCACCTCTATATCCTGCTGATGGGAAATTTGATCGGTATATGCGTTTATTAACATTAGAGAAAGCTGATTTAATTACTGTTCTTTTTGAACAATATAAATACCAGCTTCCAACAATATACCGTAGCAGAGCAATAACTATTCCAAACTTTACTGAGTTCGATAACTTTACAAACGTTGCTAAAGAAGAAAAAACTGAAAAAGTTATTTTATCTGTAGGGAGATTAAGTGATCAAAAAAATCAATCTGCTTTGATAAAAGCTTTCGTTGCTATTAAAAAAAAATATCCCGAATGGAAATTGAATATTTATGGTGACGGTCCTCTTAAAGAAAAACTAACCGAGTTATGTCTTTCAATTGATTTAGATCCTTCGAAAATTCTAAAGGGCACAACTAAAAATATATCAAAAATATATGATCGAGCAGAAATATTTGTACTTCCTTCTTTATTTGAAGGATTCCCACTAACTCTCATAGAGGCAATGGCCTATGAATTACCGGTTATTGGATACGACGAATGTGAAGGAGTAAAATACATTATTAAAAACAGAATAAATGGACTTCTTATTGAATCCAATGATAAGATAGAGTCATTGTCGAATGCATTAAATTGTCTGATTGAAAATTCTGATCTACGTTTAGAGTTCGGGATCAATGCAAAAAAATATGTTAGAGATCATTACTCATTAAAAACGAGTGTTGATAAACTAGAACAAATAGTAGTTAAGAGAAGTTCAAATGATAAAATAAATCCTACATACGTAACAAGAACAAATATTAATAATTTAAGATTGGAAAAAATATGTGAAATAGATAAGTCAGATAAACATTATCATGCAAAATTTACCAAACAGATAGATATTGATAAAATAATTAGGAATTCCATAACACAGCTAGATAGAAATCAATTGATAATGATAAAGATAATAAGACAATCAGGTTTATTTCTACCTATATATTATGTTAACAAAAATAGACTTAATTCTAAAGAAAAAATTGACCCTTTAGTTCATTTTATTTTTAATGGGTGGAAAGAAGGCTTTTTCCCAAACCCTCTCTTCGACACTATCTGGTATATTAACAGATACCCAGAAGTGAAAGAAACATGCTATAATCCTCTATACCATTACATCATTTGGGGAGCAGACAAGGGCTACGATCCGCATCCTGATTTTTCTACAAAAGCATATAAAGCGGCGAATCCTGATGTTGAAGATACAGGCATGAATCCATTGGCTCACTACCTTAATATAGGAGCAAGAGAAGGAAGACCATTAAGGTAGGTGCAATGCATATTGTTTTTATTAACTATGACGACTTTGGAGGTTGTAGCGGAATTCACATACATCCTTTAGCAAATGAATTCTGTAGTATGGGGCACAGGGTGACAGTATTGATTCCGAATGGAGCAGGGAGTTGCGGTGGGTTCACAGATTACCCTCAATATAATATTAGAGATTACAACGACAGTAGAAGGCTGTTACATGAAAAAGACATATTATTTGTCTCATGGACTCCACGGGAACTGGTACGTAGAAAAACACTGTCGCTGACTAAGGAGTATCAAGCCCCCTTTTTTGTTCATTTAGAAGACAATGAAGAAAGAATAGTTTCTGATTTTCTAGGACTACCGTTTTCAGAACTACAAAAAATGAACGTAAAGGATCTGGATAATCAGATACCATTAATCTTTTCTGATCCCAAGCGGTACAAAGAATTTTTAGCACAAGCTAGAGGCGTAACTTGCATTATTGAAACACTTGAAGAATTTGTTCCCAAGTCGGTCCCGGCAATGACTTTCTGGCCATCATGTGAGGAGGAAATATTTAAACTTAGCTATGATTCAAATATAGAAATGAAAAAAAAACTAGGTATACCCTATACTTCGCACGTAGTATTTTATCCTGGGAACATGCATGTTTCAAATGTTGATGACATATCAGCTCTATACAAGGCAGTAGAATTGGTGAATAAAGAGGGCAAAAACCTTTTTTTGTTGAGAACCGGTATAAATTATGTAAAATTTAATTATGGGATAGATTCCGTTCTACCCTATTTTATTGACCTAGGTGATCAACCTGCGAAGAAGAACTTGGAGTATTTGTCCATATCCGATATTCTTATACAACCGAGTTTTGAGAACACGTTCAATAAGTATCGTTTTCCTAGTAAGCTTCCTATGTTTTTAGCTAGTGGAAGACCTGTGATAACATCAAACACAAATATTGGCAAGAATCTAACAGATTGGGAAAACTGTATTAAGTTTGTATACGGAGACTATGAAGAACTGGCACACAAACTAATGCTTTTAATTGAGTCAAAAGATCTCTCTCGAAAAATAGGGCAAAAAGGCAGATCTTTTGCTAAAAATAACTTCAGCTGGAAAAAGAGTTCAGAGAGAATCATACAATTCATCAAGAAGCTCACGGGTTTTTGAGGAAAAAATGAAACGAATAAAGAGGATAATAAAAGTATTGCTATATTATTTTCCACATTACTTCAGGTATCGAGGATTTCTAAAATTTCGGAAACTAATGAATAAGGACAATGCATTTGATGCTCAATACTACAGAAGGGTTTATAAAGAAACAAGCAATACAAACATTTCACCTATTTGGCATTACTACGAAATTGGCTGGAAGCAAGGAAGAAATCCCAGTTCTGAGTTTGACACAGTGTTTTACCTGAAAGAATATCCTGACGTAGCTCAGTCAGGAATGAATCCGGTCTTACATTACCTGCAATGGGGAAAAAAAGAGGGAAGGTATCCATCTCAGAGGGTGATGGAACTGCAGATAATTCGTGACAGCAACTATTTTAATGAGTCTAATTACATAGAAAATAATCCAGATGTCAAAGAGGCGGGAGTTGATCCTCTTGAACATTTTTATACATTTGGGTGGAAAGAACGAAGAAATCTTGGCACGGAATTTGACATTGCCTACTATTTGACAAAATATGAGGACGTCAAAATATCTGGAATGAATCCACTTCTCCATTTTATAAAATGGGG
>Ga0114923_10002102_pt1 | contig 13585 bp, 13 predicted proteins | sample SumtaG_FD_89578 | JGI IMG/M metagenome (GOLD analysis project Ga0114923, IMG submission 89578) | Deep subsurface microbial communities from Indian Ocean to uncover new lineages of life (NeLLi) - Sumatra_00157 metaG | ecosystem: Environmental > Aquatic > Marine > Oceanic > Sediment | place: near... | reverse complement strand
GATACCTGTAGTTCTGGACGGCTTTATATCCGGGGCTGCCGCTCTGATAGCTGCCGGAATTGAGCCTGAGGTTCGGAATTACCTTATTGCCTCTCATCAATCTGTAGAGACAGGCCATGTTCATGTGCTGAATCACCTGAAGCTCAAGCCCCTGTTAAATCTGAATATGCGTTTAGGTGAGGGAACAGGCGCTGCTCTGGGGATCTCACTGGCCCAGGCTGCTGCCAGTGTTCTGAATAAGATGGCCACTTTCAGCCAGGCCGGTGTTTCAGAGGCTTAAGGGTTGATTTTATGGGACTGTTAAACGCTGTACGCTTTCTTACCATACTGCCCATGCCAATGAAGAAAAAGATTACCGAAAGGGATCTGGGCCGTGCTGCTGCCTGGTTCCCTGCAGTAGGCGTTCTGCTTGGGGGATTACTCTTCTTGGTCTTTCGGGTTTTTTCACTCTTCTTATCTGCCGTTACTGTCAATGCTCTTGTTTTAGTGTTCTGGGTTTTTCTTACGCGTGGATTTCACCTGGACGGCCTGGCGGATACTGCGGACGGCATTGGCGGCGGCGCAAACCGGGAAGAAAGATTAGCCATAATGAAGGACAGCAGAATAGGGGCTTTCGGTGTTCTGGTTCTTTTTTGTTTGCTCTTGCTGAAATTTACCCTTTTAGGTGAGCTGGAAGGGGAATTTTACCTGAGGGCTCTAATTCTGGCCCCGGCTTCAGGCAGATGGATGATGGTCTTAGCTATATTCAGTTTTCCGTCGGCTAAGAAAGGGGGAATGGGGCAGCGTTTTAAAAATCAATGCCGTATTACAGAGATCATTATTGCCACGCTTACAGTTTTGGTATGCGCTTATTTTGCTCTAGGCTTCTGGGGAATTGCTCTACTTTTGAGCACAGGAGCTGTGGTAATGGCCATAGCATTTGCTCTGGCTAACACTATTAGAGGATTAACAGGCGATACCTATGGAGCGCTCTGCGAAATCGGTGAAGTGGTTACTTTGCTCGGCATAAATCTGCTTTTAAGCTTAACATGATCATCTCTGTGCCTTCCTATGTAATTCCGGGGAGCTATTATGAAAACATAAAATTTATCTCTGACTATGAAGCTGTAAAAGCTATAGAATTGTTATTCTTCTTTTTTGATTCGGAAACCAGGGAGCTGTTCAAAAGAGAAAAGGAATTAATTAAGGCCTATGCCGACCGTTTTTCTTTTACCGTGCATATGCCGGAGCATCTTCTCCTTGAGCATGTTGAGATTGTTGAACTGACCAGGGACTTAGCTACCCGGTATATTCTTCATTTACCCACCTCAAATACTGCTCAATTCATGGGTGAGCTCAAGCGGTGGCGAGCGAGGTATGGGGATGTTTTTCTAATAGAAAATCTTATCCACCTGCCTAACGAAAACCATTTAAAGCAGGATCCTTCCCTTCCTGTATGCTGTGATACGGGTCATTTATTACTGAGTGGTAAGGATATTAACGGTTTCCTGCGAAATTATGAAACAAGAATTCAGGAGATACATCTTCACGGGGTTATCGATGGAAAAGATCATAGGGTTTTTAACCCGAAGGAATCCTGGTTTATTGAGTTAATTCCTTTTCTGCAGAAGTTCCAGGGCGTGGTAAACCTGGAGGTATTTTCCATTAAAGAGGTAGAAGTAATTTTAGATGTTTTATCCTCCTGCAATCTGATCTGACTGCAGGAGGATATTGATAACTGCGGCTAAAAATTCTAATACCATTTACAGCACGACTATGGGATCGGGGCGATAACCTTCCGTAACTGCGGTTTTTCCTTGTATTTCTCCTCCAGGTTTGCAGCTCTCTCCAGGTTCACGTAATCCCTGCTCTGGAAAGAGTAGGTGAAATTGGTATGTATATCGTAATTGCCCTGAAGCAGGGCATAGGTATCCTCGGTCATTACCAGTTCCTCATCAGTGGGAATTGCGAATATCTTGACCCTGGAGTCTTCAGCGGAGATCAGGGTTTCGCCGTCCCGTGTCATGGATATGTAATTTTTCCTGTTGTCAAGCTTGATGCCCAGTTCTTCCATGCCTGTGAGCACTGCTTCTCTTAAAATGGGTCCCCGCTCGCCAACACCGGCGGTAAATACAATAGCGTCAACCCGGTTCAAAACCGCCGAGTAGGCGCCGATATATTTTCTCAAACGGTAGGCCTCAATGTCTATGGCCAGTTGAGAACGTTCATCGCCCTTCTCAGCGGCAATCTCGATATCCCGCCGGTCTGTGTATTGACCGGTTATGCCAAACACGCCGCTCTTCTTGTTGAGCATGTTCTCCACCTCTTTTGCTGTGAGGTTCTCCTTCTCCATCATGAAATTGATAATTGCACCGTCGTGGTCGCCGGCGCGGGTTCCCATGACCAGACCCTCCAGGGGCGTAAGGCCCATGGAGGTGTCCACTGAAACCCCATTGTGTATGGCATTGGCACTGGCTCCATTGCCTATGTGCAGGCAGATCAGGTTGGTCTTGAAAGGATCCCGGCCCAGCAGGACTGAGGCCCTTTTTGCTACATAGAGAAAGGAGGTGCCGTGGAAACCGTAGCGCCGTACTCCATGCTTTTCATACCACTCATAGGGCAGGGCATAGATAAAGGCCTGCCTGGGCATTGTCTGATGCCAGGCCGTATCCATAACAGCGCAATGGGGAACATCGGGCATGATCTCCCTGGCTGCCTCTATACCCATAATATTGGGCGGGTTATGCAGGGGGGCAAGATCGGCAAGCTCTTTAAAGGTCTTCAGAGCCTCATCAGTGATAACAACCGATTTAGCAAATTTCTCGCCTCCATGCACCACTCGATGGCCCACGGCTTTGATCTCATCCGCGCTCTTGATAGCCCCCACCTCTGGGTCCAGCAGGGTTTTCATAACCTGTTCTATAGCCACCTTATGGTTTGGGCAGTCATGTTCAATCGTGGTATTGCCCTTGCCTTTGGCATAGTGCTTGATAAAAGAACCACCAAGAGCGACCCGCTCAACCAACCCCTTGGCCAGGACCTCTTTAGAGTCCCAGCGGTAGAGCTGATATTTTAAGGATGAGCTGCCGCAGTTAAGCGTGAGAATATCCATTAATATCTCCTTTTTTATTGTTTTAAATATTTATTCAATGGTTGGCTCATCTTAGAAAATGAAGAGTGATCTGTCAATCAAATAATGTTTGAAATTTGAGATGAAGAACTGCAGCAGGGGGTTGTCTTACAACCGTGCACATGCTCATTTGTAAATTGATGTAAATCAAAATGGCCAGCCGGCACCGGAAGCGGTCAGGGTATGAAGTTGGTCCGTTTCTTGCTGTATTATCAATGTGAGCGAAGTGAACAAAGGCTTAAGCCTCTGGCTCTTTCTCTATCTTATTCTGTTCAATCAAGGCGCAATGGCCCAGGATTTAAAAGCGGAGATTAAGAGTGAGCTGGAAGATCTGCAGTTTTTTAGAAACCGCTGCCAGGTAGAATGGTCCGGTTGCCGCCTGTTCCTGATTCAGGAACAGGACAAAACTGAACCCATCGATATGAGGGTGGGTTTTTCCACTCCTCTGATTACCTGGGGTTCCTTGAGCCATTTCGGCCTGGTCAGAATGATGTTAAATCCCCTGGGTTACTCCCCCGGCAGCACTGTTTTTACCGAAAAGTCAGACTTTCGCCTGGATGGCAGTTTCGCAGGCGGCAGCCGCCGGGGTTGTGTTATTGAACCTTTGCCGAAGAGATTGGGGTTTTTTCTCTGGGAAGGGGAGGGCCTGCCGTCAAAGCTCGGTGCATTTGCAGCGCTGCACCCGGTAAGCCGCCTGCGGCTGGAGAGTATCTTCCTGACTACTGACGGTTGCATTGCGGAGCCCCATTCCGATCAATGGTTCAGTGAGAGAGCTCCCTTTCCGGGAGGCCGGCTCCACCACCTGGGGGGCAGGGTTAACTGGCAGACACCCCTGCTGCATATTTACTCCTCCTTGGCGGCCTGCGGAGGTGAAAGGCTGATGCCAGGTTATTTTGTTAATCTTGATCTGCGGTTTAAGAATCGCTTTTTCCCTTTAGAACTAATGATGGGCTGCTGTTCAGTTAATTACTTTACCCCGGATGGCAAAATAATAGATGACTGGCTCAGATTCGGGGCGGAGTCAGAGTATTCCCTGTCCGGATCAGCAGTAATCAGCTTAACCTACCAGCGAAATATCTTACATAGCCTTCATGGCCGGAGATATCTGCCGGGCTGGCAAAGCCTCGGCTTCAGCGCGGAGAAGGAATTTAAGCCGGGGCAGGAGGTGACGATAACTGTCGAATCAGCGGCAACAGGGAAAATTGATTATGACCAATACGGTAGGAGCGAGCAGAGTATTACCCTTAAAACTGCAGCAGAGCTGTCAAACGCAGGCAGGGAGTTCAGCGGTTGTTTTTCAGGCGAGTGGGGTAAGGAAGAGCTGCCGGAAAAGAAACTCTACCTGAAGGGGAGCCGGCAGAGTGAAAACACATTTCTCGCTTTGGAGTGGCGTACTTCTTTTACAGAGGCTGTCAGCCATTCACTGCTTCTGGAAATCGAAGTTAAGGGGCCCTCTCAAGCCGGCTCAACAACTGCCGGCAGCAGGCGTTTTTATCTAAAAGGCGGTATTGAGAATCTGCCGGCCGAAGAATGGCGGTTTCTAACGACCGGGCCTTTACCCTTTGATAATTTTTTCTTAAAAATAGGCTGGGAAGCACAGAATTGAATCAGTTGATTTTGAGCAGAAATTTAGCTGTTTCAAAATAGATAGTCAATCCCGACACATCGATTATCGTAGCCATTAATGGGCCGGCCATTACGGCCGGATCCTTTCCCAGCCGGTCAATAATTATCGGGGCTATGGTGCCCACCAGGGTGGCAATAATTACCACAAAGGTCATGGCCAGACCCACGGCTGTAGCTTCATCCAGGGAAATATAGGGTGGAAAAAACATTGAGCGGCCGATTGTAAGCAGGCCTAAAGTAAGGCCGATTGTGGTTCCCACCAGAATCTCTTTTATTAAAATACGCCGGAGATCACGAAAACGGATCTCGCCGGTGGCCAGTCCGCGGATCATAAGGGTGGCTGATTGGGTGCCGGAGTTGCCGCCGGTGCCGGTAACAATTGGTATAAAAAAGGCCAGAACCACAGCTGCCTGCAGCACAGTCTGGTAATGGGCTATAACATTGGTGGTAATGGTGGCCGCCATAAGCAGAATAATGAGCCAGGGAATTCTTTTCTTTACCAGATCAAGGATCGAGTTCTCGAGATAGGGATCGGTACTTCCCCCCATAGCGCCCATTTTGTAAATGTCTTCGGTCTGTTCTTCCCGGATAACGTCGATGATATCGTCAAAGGTGATAATACCGAGCAGCCGGTGATAGTGATCGACAACGGGCAGAGCCAGAAAATCATAGGTTTGCAGGATAGCGGCCGCCTCTTCCCGGTCTGTATCGTCAAATACAGAAGTGACATTTTTGACCATAATATTTTCAATCAATTCTCCGTTTTCTGCGGCCAGGATATCACGCAGGGAGACAACGCCTATGAGCCTTTGGAGTTGATCCAGGATATAGATATAATAGATGGTTTCAATACTGGCGGCACTCTTCCTGACCCAGGTTAAAGCCTGGGCAACAGTCAGGGAGGAACGCAGGGCCAGGTAGCGGGGAGTCATCAGGCCGGCTGCATCATCTTCATCAAACTTCAGCAGAAACTGGGTCTCCCTCTTTGCCTCTTCACCCAGGGCATTCCAGACAGCTTCACGAACCTCCGGGGATACAGATTGAATGAAGTCAGTTAAATCGTCAGGGTCCATCTCGGCCAATAAGATTTTCAAATGCTCACCGGTAAGTGAGATTATCAGAGCTTCCTGCTTTGAGAGGGCTAAAGAAGTGATCAGATCCACTTTCTGTTCTATCGTTAACCCGGTGAATATTTTGACTTCTTCTTCTTCACTCAAAGAATCCCATAGTTCAATAAGCTCAGATAGTGGCACTTCGGCCAGCACCTCCTTAAGCTCTTTTTCCTTCATCAGCAGCAGGTATTCCCTGATATTTTCCATGGTTTTTGTCATAGTCAGTTACTCCATTCACCAATTAAAAGGATCTCTCTTTCCAGTTTATAGCCGAAGCCGGCATATACTTTTTCTTCAATAAATTCTATCAACTTAAGAACATCCGCAGCTTTGCTTTTGCCGGTATTGACTATTAAATTAGCATGAGACTGTGAAATTTCAGCCCCACCGATTTTGTAACCCTTTAATCCCAAAGATTCAATTATCCTACCGGTTGGCTGGCCGAAATCGCGGTTGTTCTTAAATATCGATCCGGCACAGGGAAAGATAAAATGTCCCTTTGCAGCTCTGTCCTCTTTATGTTGATCCATTTTATGCTTAATCTGCTCCTTATTGCCGGGAGCAAGGCGAAAAAAACCCTTTAAAATAATCGAGTTGCCTGACTGGAAGGGTGATTTTTTGTAACCGAATTCTTCAGGGAAAACTCTTAAACGTCTGAGCTGCAAATTGTCATCTAAAAGCTCCACTGCCGCTAAAATATCGGAAACTGAAAAGCCGTAGCAGCGTGCATTCATCCAGATTGAGCCTCCCACGCTGCCCGGCATGGAATAGAGAAACTCCATGCCGGATAGAGCCAGGTGTCGGGCTTCCAGACTGGCCTGGCTTACAGCCATACCACAGTGGACGCCGAATAACTCCTTTTCCGGTTCAAAAAAAGATCCGGAAAATAATGAGAGGTCGATTACTAGGCCCCTGATCCCCCGGTCGGATACTAAAGAATTGGCGCCTTCGCCCAACAGGAAAAAGGGTAGCCCTTCATTGAGACAGAGATGATAGATCTTTTTCAATTCTTTCAGGTTCTGAGGGATTACAAAAACATCAGCCGGCCCACCGATACGGAAAGAAGTATGGCTGCTCATGGGTTCGTTGAAGAGAACCCGGCTCTGCATATTGATTTTTTTTACTAATTTCTTTAAGTTCTTCACAGTACCATTTTACAGGTAAAAACCAATTTTATCTACTTGCTGCGCGGAGGAAGCCTTGACTCTCAAGCTTTTTAATACCCTGGGACGAAAAATAGAAGATTTTATGCCAATAATTCCCAATGAAGCCGGCTTATATACCTGCGGGCCTACTGTTTATAATTTCGCCCATATAGGCAATTTACGCACTTATCTCTTTGAAGATATTCTGCGGCGTACCCTTGAATATCTGGGGTACAGCGTAAATCAGGTTATGAATGTGACTGATGTGGGCCACCTTACCGACGATGCTGATCAGGGTGAAGACAAAATGGTGAAAAGCGCCAGGGAGCAGGGAAGAAGTGTCTGGGATATTGCCGAGTTTTACTCCGAAGCTTTTTTTAAGGATATGGAATTACTCAATATTTTTAAGCCCACGATTATCTGCAAAGCAACAGAGCATATTACTGAGATGATAGAGCTGATCAAGCGGATAGAGGATAATGGTTTTACCTATTCGGCCGGCGGCAACCTCTATTTTGATATTGGCAAAGCAAAAGATTACGGCAAACTAGCCCTGCTTAATCTACAGGAGTTAAAAGCGGGCGCCAGAATTGAAGTGGATAAGAACAAAAAAATGTCCCATGATTTTGTGCTCTAGTTTACCCGTTCGAAATTTGAACACCAGGCAATGATGTGGGATTCTCCCTGGGGACGCGGCTATCCGGGCTGGCATGTTGAGTGCAGCGCCATGTCCATAAAGTATTTGGGAGAACAATTTGATATTCATTGCGGCGGTGTGGATCACATTTCTGTGCATCACACCAATGAAATTGCCCAGTCGGAAGCGGCTACCGGGAAAAAATGGGTAAACCACTGGCTGCATGGTGAGTTTCTGGTATTGAATAAGGAGAAGATGGCTAAATCTTCAGGGAAATTCCTTACTTTAGCGGCTTTGCTTGAACAGGGTTTTAAACCCCTTGACTACCATTATTTCTGTTTAGGGGCTCACTACCGCAGCCAGCTTCAGTTCAGTTTTGAAGGTCTGGAGGGCGCTAAATCGGCAAGAGCTAATATGGCGGCGCGACTGATCCATTTGCAGGGTGAGGTTGAAGAGAGCGGAGCGGAACCCGGTGAAACTGTGCCAGGCGAAAAAAAAGGGGCTGAAGCAGAAGAGTACCTGACTGCTTTTAAGAAAAATATATGTGATGATCTGAACACACCCAGGGCGCTGGCCGATTTCTGGGGCCTTTTGAAAGATAATGGAATCCAGGCGGCGGAAAAACTTAAAATCCTTTATGAAATGGATAGAGTTCTGGGGCTTGATATCGCTAAGTGTAAATTGCAGGATGAGGAAATCGATGAGCAGATCGAAATGCTTATCAAAGAGAGAGAGCTGGCCAGAGCCGGGAAGGATTTCCAGAGAGCAGATAAAATAAGAGCGGAGTTGAACGGGCGGGGAATAATTTTAAGGGACACACACTCCGGAACGGTGTGGCGCAAGAAGAAGACATGGTGAAAGTCGATCAGGGGCTTTTCGAAGAAGCATATGAAACCCTTTACCCTTTAATCCACAAACTGGCCTATCATATTACCGGAGATGTGGAGCAGGCTGAGGATCTCTGCCATGAAGCCTTTATTAAATACTTTGAGAGGAAAAAACCGCTGCCGGATATTAATCAAACCAAATACTGGCTGATCCGCGTGGTTAAAAATATTTCCCTTAATTATGAGAAAAAGAAATTCAGGCAAAGGAAAGCCTTTGAGAAACTTAAAAAGACAGCTCCCCTCGCAGCGGATTCCACTGAGCATGAATATTTTAAGAAAGAAACAATAAACCGTATTCAGCGGGCTTTAGATAAAATTCCGTATCGTTTACGCATGGCAGTTGTTTTAAAGGAGTACGCGGGCTTGAATTATAAAGAAATCGGTGCCATACTCGGCATCAGTGAGGGAAATGTTAAGATCAGGGTTTTCAGGGCGCGGCAGCGTCTGGCGCAAATACTTAAAGAGGAAACAGGGCATGTGTCCTAGCGGTGAAACTCTTTCCGCCTACCTGGATCACGAGGTAGAGGATCCATGGAAGAAGGTGATTGAAGAGCATTTAACCCTCTGTCCTTCCTGTAAGCATAAAATCGATGAAATGATCTTTACCAGGGAACAGCTTGCTTTAGGATCTGCTCCTGATTTTCGCGATTCCCAGGAAAGAGGCCGCTCCTGCCTGGCCAGACTCAATAGCATGCAGCAGGTGTCCTTCTGGAGAAGGCGGGTCGCACTCCCCCTGCCTGCGGCCGCAGCGGCAGTTCTACTGATGATAATTTTGGGCTTTTCCACTCTGCTTCTGTCACTGCGTAGTGATTACCGTTCTATGAGCATTCGGACCCAGCCTTCAGGCACCTCGGAGGTATTGGTTACAGCTCCCATTGAAGATTTGGAACGTATGCTGAAGTCTCTGGAGCTGAACGGCAGCAGGCAGGAGATTATTATTCAGCTCCCCAAAGAGTCAGAATTTTTTGTGGTTGGCGAAGCGGAGATGTTCCGGGCAGCGGAATATAAGCGGGATCAGCCATGGTAAAACGAATTTCCGTCCTGATCTTGTTAGTTATGGCTATTTTCAGGGGCAACGCCCAGGAGATCGAACTGGAGGAAGCACTCCGCCCGATCCTGGATAAGGCTTTACAGTTGAATATTATTGCCAGATTGCTCCCCCCGGATGCAGAGCAGGGATGGAACATGCAGAGCAGTAAATTGACAATTCCCGGAAGATCGATAGCGGTGAAATTATTCGGAGAAAATATCCGCATTTTCATTGTGCTTACTCCCTACTGGCAGGAGAACGGCAAGCTGCTACTGGTGGCCCAGGGTGAAGTTCTGCTCTCGGAAATGGCCGAGAGTGAGGTAAAGTATCTAAGCACCGTAAAGAGTATTCCCATTTCTCTGGGTGAAAAGGTCCTGTTTTTCCCCCTGGGTGTTCCTGAAAGATTGCATAAGAGCTTTAATATCCAGCTGGAGATTGAGATCCTTTCATATAAGGATCTGCTGGAGAAATCAGCCGATTAAATGAAGTTGAAAGACAAATCCTCTAAAAAGAGCTTTGGCAGGCAGGAATTTATTCTAGTAGGTCTATTTTTCCTGCTTATCTCCATTCTATTAATGAGTTCACGGGTAACGGGAAGGCCTCCGGTAATAGAGGCCATTACTCCGAAAATCGGCGTTTCCGGAGAAGTGATGGTGATAAATGGGAAGCATTTCGGGGAGAGCCGTAACGGTGGTGAGGTAAGAATAGCCGGTTCCCCTCCGGTTTCTTCCAGCTACCTTGAATGGACGGATTTAACCATCAGCTTGAGGATCCCTGAAGAGGTTAACTCAGGATTGGTCCAGGTTGTCACCAGGAACGGCAAGAGCAGGAGATATCTTTTCACCAACCGTGAACAAATTCCCAGGCTGCTCTCGGGACCGAGAAAAGCAGGGGAACCTTATATACGCGCTTTAGCCCTGGCCAAGGGAGAGGTGGGTGATCTTCAAATCGTGGAAGGCATGAATTTCGGGCTGAACATAGGCGATTCCAGGGTTTTTTTCACCTGGATCTCGGGTGATGAGCTGAGCCATTCCCACCAGGAGGAGTTGGCAACCCTGGTACCCGCCTGGGACTATGACCAGGACTATGAAGATTGGAGCGATCATGAAATCAGGGTGCGGGTGCCGGACGGCGCTTCCTCCGGTCAGCTTTTAGTGATCACTGATAAGGGTAAAAGCAATGCCCTTTACTTTGAGGTGGAAGGTAAATCGGGAACCAAACTTTTTCCCGGAAAGCGGACCTATCATCTGAAGCATTCTGTTGAAATAGATAATATTGACAGTGAAGCGGAAAATGGTCTTTACCTGTGGCTCCCCCAGGTCATCGAGTCACCGGAGCAGCGGGAAATACAATTGGTAGCCCAGGAACCTGAAGCTCTCTTTAACCAGGTAAACACGACCAGGCTTTTTCTGATAAGCGAACTGGAGAGTGGACGCAGTTACCGGGTCGTTCAGGATATCATGTTTGACCGTTATTCCGTGGTCACTAAGGTCAATACGGACAATCTTTCCCGAAGCTATGACCAGAGCCGGCGGCTCTATAAAAAGTATACCGCCCCGGATATGTTAGTACCTTCGGCGAATGAACGAATAATTAAGCTGAGCCGGGCTATAATCGGAAAAATAAGAACCCCCTATTACCAGGCGCGGGCTATCTACCGCTGGATTTTGGCGCGCTTATCTTTTATTGAAAATCCGGAGGAGAGGGATGTGATTAAAGCTATCGACAGTAAAGAGGGCGATTCCTATATCTATTCAATCCTCTTCTGCGCTTTAAGCCGGAGTGCCGGTATTCCCACCAGGCCGGTGGCAGGCTATATTGTTGACAGAAACCGGAAAAGCAGCAAGCATTACTGGGCGGAGTGCTATATTGAAAATATCGGCTGGCTGCCGGTGGACCCGCTTTTAGGTGATCAATCAAAAGACAGGAATTTCGAGCTGTCCGTAGACCTGGGGAAAGCAGTAACCCCGCGTGAATATTATTTTGGCAATCTCGATTTCGCCCATATAGCCTTTGCCAAGGGGCTGGTTAATCTTAAACAGATGAAAGCAGAGGGCAGGGCGGTCTATCGGCCCGATGTGCCCAGCCTGCAGAACCTGCACGAAGAAGCAACAGGTAACCTGCACAGCTACAGTTCAAGTTGGTCGGATATTTATATACAGGGGATTTATTGAGAATATCTACCTGCTCTGTCTGGCTTTCTGGATTCTTTCCATTTTGCGGTGATATTCAGCCTGTTTTTTGATCTCTTCACTGTCTGAAACAAAAATATGATCATCAACTATCTTGAATTTCTTATTGTCGAAAAGCTTACGTATCAGGGCGTTACCCTGGTCGGTAGGCAAACCTACCATGTTGACCAATACCTTGGGGCCGAATTCAAAGGTATAGGGAGTGCCTTTGTCAGCTTGTATCCGGTTCTTTTCCAGCTCCAGCCATAACCGGTCATATAATCTCCCCAGGGGATTTTCCATAATCGTGTTGGAAAGCTGCCGGTAGATCATCCAGATACGTTCAGCCAACAGTGTGGTAAGGCGGGTAATTAACTGAGGCTGACTCTGTACCATGCGGGCGAAATTGGCGCGGTTAACAGCCATCACATGAACGTCTTCATGAGCGATTACTGTGGCAGCCCGCGGTTTATTTTCCAACAGTGCCATTTCACCGAAAATGTCACCGCCTTTAAGTATAGCTAGAAGCACTTCATTATCCTCTACTATCTTGGTAATCTTCACACTACCTTTCTGAATAATGAAGAGCTCGTCCCCCGGCTCACCCTCACTGCAGATCATGGTATTTTTGGGATAAACGCGGTTGAATTCGGCCTTGCTCTTGTCAAGATATACAGCCTTGGCATAGGGATGTATTTTGGCCATTCTTTCTTTGGCAATATTTGTCTGCGCGCCCTGCGGACAGTACTGAATATAGCGGTAGTAGGCGTAATAAGCCTGGTTGTACTGGCTCTGCCGGGCATAATATTCAGCTACCTTGAAGAGATGGGAGGAATCTTCCTTGGCAGTGCTCTTAAAGGTGAGCCTGGTCATAGCGTCATCGAGATAGCGCATTCTCCGGGAGAATGCCTGAATGATCTTCATGGCGATCGGGCTGTTACGTTCAATGAGCTGATCGTACTGTTCTCTATATACTGAGATCATTGAGACATCGGTAAGGGCGATTGCGGTTTCAATATGGCTGTGAGATGACATGGTGGAAACAACTCCGAAAAAATCTCCGGGACCTAAAATATTGCCGCCCTCTTCCTCCACTACCTCTAACTCTTTGCTAATCTGCACTTTTCCGCTGCGTATGATGTAGAAGTACGTGGCATGCTGTTTACCCTCGATGATGATATATGAGTTTTTTCTGAAGTTCACAATAGAGAGCTGAAGCGGATTCGCCATATAATTCCCTAACCGGTAAATATAATGCTAGTATATAAATCGGGAAAGGTATTGTCAATGTTAAGCAGGATATTTCCTGCCTTGACTTACAAAATATCTTTCAGGTAGGATAATCCAAGAGGAAATTCATGAAAACAGACCGCCTGGACTATGGAAAAACCTTTATAATCGGACTGGGTTTTTTCACCACTGCCATGTGCTGGGCTCTTTATAATGCCTATGTGCCCATTTTCTTGAGGAAATTCATAAGCAGCTCCATGATTATCGGTTTTATTATGACCGTCGATAATTGGGCGGCGATTATTATCCAGCCCTGGATCGGGGCCCTGAGTGATAAAACCAATACCAGGCTGGGGCGGAGAATGCCCTATATAGCGCTGGGTATTCCCCTGGCAGCTCTCTTTTTTATGATGATTCCCTATTTACAGGAAGGGTCAGCCGGGACTGCGGTTGAACTTACCCTGCCGCTTATCGGCAGGCTGCAGCTTGCCGCAGGATTGCTTCCCCTCTTTATAATTATCATGCTTTTCAATATTGCCATGGCACTCTACCGGGCGCCCGTGGTTTCGCTGATGCCTGATGTTACCCCCTCGAGATTCCGCAGTAAGGCTAATGGTGTTATCAATTTAATGGGCGGT
>Ga0114923_10002101_pt1 | contig 13587 bp, 11 predicted proteins | sample SumtaG_FD_89578 | JGI IMG/M metagenome (GOLD analysis project Ga0114923, IMG submission 89578) | Deep subsurface microbial communities from Indian Ocean to uncover new lineages of life (NeLLi) - Sumatra_00157 metaG | ecosystem: Environmental > Aquatic > Marine > Oceanic > Sediment | place: near... | reverse complement strand
GCAGTCCGATACACCAGCAATGCTGTTTGAGCATTTGTCAGTGTCAATGTAAACGTCTCGGCGGTGCCACTTTCCTGCACAGCAGTATCGTCTTCACTGATTAACGCTAACCGGATATGGCTATTCAATACGGCATCAGAATAAATCGTTACAGTTGTATCTACGTCACCGACGAGAACTCGAACGAAATCTCTAATTGTCGTAAAGGTTGTCGCCATTTGATTTCCAGTGGAAAGTTTTCTTACAGGTCAAAGCGGCGGAGATTGCTCACTTTATTCGCGTAGCCTATGGCTTGCTTTCAAGGTCTTGCAAATCTTCCGCCGCTTTGAAACTCCCTTTGGTTACAGGTCACAGATCAACACGCGATGCTTCCATAGGTCTGGAATGACGAACTGTAAGCAACGCTGCAAGACCACTTGGCCGTAGTTTTGCTCGACGTTATCCGGGCCGTCCCAGCGAATGATACGATCAAAGTTCGTCTTCGTGAAAAACCAACCCAGCGGCTGATTAGTGAAGACGTACATCCGACCCTTAGCAATGCGGCCATTCGGAACCCACGAGAAGTTTTGACCCCAAGCGCTAGTGAACATACCAGACTGAAAAATCTGACTGCGCACTTCACGCGGCACGGTCTGCTCAGGCTTGACGCCTTCAGTGGTCGATCCAACGCCGGCTACAAGGTCAATGAAGTCCCACGGATCACGCAGGTTTTGTGGCGACATGACAATGGATTGAATCGCAAGCGACTCACCGACTCCATCGCCGCCGACTGCACCAAACTTGGCTATGTGGTCAAGAATTGACTTTAGCTTCTCGATTGTCAACACACCAGAGTTTCCGGTGTGCAGAGCATTGAGGTCCAGGTAGTTCGTATCGGGCAAATTGGCCGATACAATCAACGGATGGATGTTCAGCAGCGCCCGGAGACCGCTTATGGTTTTAGCCGCGAACATGTTGGTCTCAGCCGTGTAGTCGATCTTCATATCCATGTCATACGCAAGTTCACGGTCAGCGATTTCAACGCCTTCTACCGATCCCTGTTGAATGTCATAGATATTGTACTCAACTTTGTCAGTAGAGATCATATCCATTTCGTAGGCACTGAATGCCTTTGTGGTTTTGATCTGGTCTTGACGAGCACCACCATCTTGGCCAATGGTCCGAATCGTGAACCGTTGATAGTTCCGACTTCTCGGACGGATGATGCTCGGTAGTTCATCGGCGCTAAGGTTAATACCCTGAAAAGCACCGAGCGCAAACGGGCTTGCCATTACGTCACTCGTCAACTCAAAGACGCGATAAGCAGCAAGTTCCCTAGCACGATCTGGATTGTCGTGCGCTGCGCGAATTCGATCAGAATATTCACGCATGTCTGCTGGATTGCTCCGATCAAAACGATTTTCGGTTGCAATCTCAGCACGCTGATCCAAAATAGCACGATTAGCGGGAAGCATCCACGGCACTGCGCTTGGTGCATTCTCTCCACGCCGCACGCTTGCAATGTCCGCAGTCAACGGAGTAGCCGTGATGCAACCCGGCCGATTGGGATATTGCGCATTGAGACGCTCCTCATGGGGCGTGTCAGTTTTCCTCGATGTTGCCATTGAAAAATCTCCTTGTCTTCAAATGGAATTTCCAGTGGAAAGTCAGCTTAAGCTGACATGCCTACTAGGGGTTTAGGTAATGGCCAACAGCCTTCACGCGAACGCGAACATTGCCAACCGTCGTAAGAGTAACGTCAGCCTTCTCCATGAGATACAGAACGGTGTCGCCGCTTTGTGCAACACGCAACGAACCCATGGTGACGGACAGTTCAGTGCGCTTCGCGGTGGACGAACTAATCGAACCAGTGCCGCTAGTGACCACCAAGTTGCCGACGCCAAGAGTGCCGAGACCCTCGAACTCCATCATCGCACCAACATGTGGTACACGCAATGAAACTGGACGCGGTTGTTTGACATTCCGATCCAACTTACCGATAGTGAAATCCTGGAAGCCCTGCAATCCAGTCAATCCTTCTTCATCAAGGTCTTGAACCATGATACCGATAGCACTACCGCTACCAAGCGCAGCCTCATGTTCGTCAGTGGACGCAATGTCAAGATGTGTTCCACGAGGAACAACAGCGCCGGTTGCAATCGGAAGAAGGGTGGTTTTCAGAGTACCATAATGGTCCCACTTCCCCCAAACCCATTGAAATGTGTCAGATTTGTACATTAGCTTGGTCTCCTGATTTGTTTGAATTTCCAGTGGAAACTAATAGCTCCACTAACAACGCCAGCGACAACTAAGATATAGGAGTGAAAGCCCTCCGGCCATCCAAGGCTTTAGGAGCAGAAGCAGTTTCCTTGGCTGGCGTTTCTTCTCCTGCGGCCCCACCGACAGTAGCAATAATGGACTGCTTGGGCTTCGGCTTATTAGCAGCCTCTTTGGCGGGTACTTCTTCTGTCGTTACCTCAGCAGCGGCGGCTTCCTTCTGCTTCGCGGCATCGACCAACTTAGTCCAGGTGCTGAACTGAATCACAAACTCGTTATCACCAGCATCATCAGTGCCGATAGTGCCGAGATATGTGCCAACAGTGACGGAATCAGAGTCACCTTCAGCAGCAACAAGTTCAAAATCCAGATTGATCCCAGCTTTGCTGATCTTGTCGATCCGCTGCTGACGCTTCTCGTTGGCAGCTTTCTCTTCGTCATGCTCCTGCGTTTTCTCTTTGACAGCTTCAACAACTGCAACATCGGCAGTCTCTTTAGTAAGCAGTGTACCTGCTTCGATCTTCGTGGCGATCGCAGCATCGACAGCTTTGTCAAAACTGTCTTGCGAAGCAACCTCGTTGATCTCCTTCATTGCAGCAGAAAACTCTTGCGAAAACTTCCCGAACGTTTCGTCGGTCTTGCCTTGAGTTGCTGCAATCTCAGACAGCTTATTCAGCTTGTCCAAAATTTCCGTCAATATCATCTCCTGATCTCCTTGGTTAGAGACTACACTTGAAATTTCACCGTCTTCGTTTCCAGTGGAAACTCCAGGTACGGTGAACTTACCTTTAAGTGGAACATTGATTAAATGAAGATGAGGAATCTCTACATACGGCGGCGAATCATATTCACTTAATACTGCACTGGCAATTCTAGTATAATAAGTGCTAGTCCTGCCTGTTAGAGACGGTTTCGTACCACGACTAACATTTTTCGAGTCAAAATAATGGTCATGGTCACCGGTCGGCATGATCGTTAAATCAGAAAGGATCATGTGCTTGTGCGCAGGATCACTTGCATCAGTTTCACCAATGATGGTAATGTTAGCAAGCTCCGTAATCTTTTTATCGACTGCCTTTGAGGCTACTTCCAAGCTAGCAGATTTTCCTTGAAAACTAAGCACATGCAGTGGAATATGAAAGATTTCCCGCGATGCCAAATCGCGACTAAAACCACCGATAACACTCAGTAATTCTGCACCCTCATCAGCAGGCGCAGTAGTAAATGCTAAACCCCAAAAGTCAACATGACCATCTTGACCACCTAATACAGCAGCAACATCTGCACCGTCATATTGACGTATGCTATCAGCAGAAATACCTTCCAGCATAGGGCCAGGAGCATCTGCAATTGGAATAAATGTACCCCTATGGAGCAGACAAGCTTCACTCCAAGAATGGCCACACTCCATTGAAGTTTGCCATTTCTGTTTACCGCTAATATGCTCGTCAATCATCTGCGGTACGCCTTTGGCTCGCAGATACAAAGCAGCTAACGCGAATAGCGGCGTTGGCGTCTCAGGTTGGTCGCCAACAGATGCAATGTCAAATCCAACAGTTCCGAAAGTAGCCGCCTTAATATGGCCGATGATCTGATCGCCAGCACTAGAAGGTACTAGACCGTCATTAGCAGCAACTAAATGTTCGCGGTTAACTAAACTATCCAGCGATGATGCAAAACTGTTAGCGAGAGTTTTTGCTGTGAAACAGCGCTGACGCTTATTAACCATCGGCAGTGAATGACACATCTTTAGTGGAAAGTACACCACGCTATCACTTTCCGTCAACTCGACACCAGGAAACATTGCTGTCACTTCCTGCGGTGACATTGGATTCAACGCAGCGATCTCACTAGAAAAATTTTCACGCTGCCCAAGCTTTGGGGCTGTTGCGTGAATAAAATCATCAAACGTAAACATTGCAAATCTCCCTAGTTAATTTCCACTGGCATTGTAAATGGCAGTGCAAACTGCTCCGCAGTTTCCACTGGAAAGTATATGGTATATTTACTGCTGCTGACCAGTCTTTGTTCTGGTTTCTTCTGTAAGAGTAGTCTCATCTTTTGGCGGTCGTCCTCTATTATCGTCATCAGGATCGGATTCTTGCTTTGCCCCAGGCTTAGAAACAATAGGTTCCCAGACACAGAAACGAGCATTCTCTGCTTTCGTATGCATCTTACCACCGTAAAGTGCATCAGCATTTCTGCCAAGCTCTCTTGCCGCTGTTCTTACATCTTCAATCCCTGAATCAACCAGGAATTTAATTTCAGCTAACAATTGGCGTGGTTCCTTCAATGCGTTCTCGTCAAATGTAAGAGCAACACTACAGCCCTCTGGAGCAGATAAATTCTTCGACACGGTTTCGTGATCGAAAAACTCCTGCATGATCCAGTTGATTCCATTTCTAGCCTTTTGCAATTTCGCGACTAATTTTTTGATACCGATAAAACCAGTACCAGTCTTTTGATTATCTCCACTATCGCCTCCACCAAACATCAGAACCGCTGTAACATCTGCCCATGTAAATATTTGCGATTCAACTTTAGAAAACTTAGCTCCGTCAAACATTTCCTTCGGTGGAAAAACGAAATGAAATTTAACAGTATGATTCGTCGCAATGCGTGAAGCACGACTAGTATTCGTAACAGATGTCAAGAGCGCATCAGTCTCTTTTTGCTTAGCCCAGTTAACCTTCTGTCCAGCCATGGGGCCTTGCTTAATAGATTCGCCGGCTGTAATATGCAGAATGAAATGCTTCATCATAAATGACGCAGCAAAATCTCCCTCACGCAAAGCTTTTCGGCTTTCTAATGGAAGAAAAATAGCCTTCATTGACGGTGATGCAAGTCCATTTTGTCTGCGCCCTTTAGTTTTGACAACCCAATACTCACCATCATCATTACTCAATTGTACAAAATTCTTCCCCGCCTTAACTGCATCAATCCATTTCTGTTCAATACCCTCTTTGCGTAATGTTTCAATTGCTAACTTTCTTTGCTCTGGAACATTCTTGGACATCGCAGTTTGAATTCGCTTTTTAAGCTTTGCGCCAATCAATACTTTCATACGATCAACACCAAGCGAATCATCCCAGTCGACTTCCGCTGGATTGATAGCACAGATATTCACTATGTTCGGTAACAATTCACCACGAGTGCCATACACTGGAACACTAGTATCAGTATCAAGTTTATTTTCACCATCAGCCGACTTATGGCGAACTTTCCAGTACAAGATCATACTATCTGTCGTAAACCAATCTCGTAATAAATCTTCAATCAAACCATCAAAATCCCATTTTGATTGAATTGTATTCAGTATCTGCTGAAACTGAATTAAAGCCAATAACTCAGCCTTTTGTTGATCGGTCAGGTCAAGGAGAGACTTATCATCAAGGTCTCTACTTTCTTCACCTTCTGAGTTTCCAGTGGAAAGAATCGTAGCAAGAGAAGAACCTTCTGGCTGCTGACATCGAATAGACATACCTAATGATGCAAAATCTACTTGCACGCCGACAAGCTTTCCTACAAGTTCGTCATCTTCTCGCCATAACTGCGCACGCTGAATTTGTAATCGAGTACCAATGGGACACGCCATCATGCGAATTCGCTCTAATGCACCAGTACCAGGGCGACTATCCACGCCGCTACCAAGACGACCCTGAAAACCACCATATATCTCAGGGTCTTGGAGTGGATTAGAAACCGTAAAAGCTATCTCAGAATCAGCCCTAGATCGTAGTGTAGAGTCAATTGATGTTTCAACAGGAGTATCAAGGCGACGTTTAAGACGCATTTTTATCATAGTATTATACCTTTCTATTTCTCTATCGACATGATGTATATGTCTTTCAAATTTCATTCATAGAAACAACTGAATCTGTACTGCCAGCACCAGACATAGACATACCAACACCATCGAGAAACTTCCACAATAAGTAGCCAACATGAGCATATATCAGACTGTAAGCAGAGTCTTTTTTATGCTTAGACTTGAAACGATACATCCCAAACGTATCAAGCTTTGCTTCCCCGTTACCATCGCGAGCAACATCCACTAAAACGATTTGGCTAACTGCTAAATCCATTTCAGCTAACATACGCTCAGTATCAGACATTCCGACGTTACGATTTAGCCATTCCCGTTTTGCATCTACATCCCAAGTTGTACCTTCCTGCTCCCAGCCATACCATTCGTCAGCTAAGATAATATTTCTAGTTTCAATAGCAGCCTTCATAGACCTGTGCATGTGATTGACAATCACACTATCTGACTGCATAGCGCCCCACATCTGCTTAATATAAGGATGTGCCCTCCTGAAAGGAACTAGAATTACATCGCCCATGACGCCACTAGCATCACCAAGTTCGATAATGGGCGTTACAGTAGTTTTTACATTGCCAATAGTCAATTGATCCTTGCGTAATTCGTCACGCACGAATAAACCACCACCACCAGGATCATAAACAACAATGCGAAAACCTAATCGCAAATGATACTTCTGTACAACAGCCGCCATTTGTTCTGCTGTAACATTATTGTATCGCACCGTCAAACAGTGATGCGGTACTGAATCTCCGCCAGATATCCTATACACCGACAAGGCAAAATCGTCACCCTCTGATGTACGTTGTGATCCTCTAGCAACATCAAACCCAGCAATGTAAATATCTGAAGCATGCATGCGTTTCTCAACAACCTTCGGCGCACAACGAACATCCATCAGTTTCTTGCTAGAATAAAATGACAATGAATCACTTTGCCATATTCCATCAATTTCTGACTTAACTACTCCTATTGGCAAACTAGTCTGCATGGTGAAAATAACTTTACGATTGATAAGCCATTTCCATTTTTCGGTACTTGGGATATGTCGATAATTGCACGTAAAACGACCATGATCTAAATTTCCACTGGAAATTAAACGCTGTATCCTACGTACTAGCGTATAACATGGATTATGTGTGAAATTTGGAGTCGATGATAAATGAATATGGTTTTGGCGAATAGGACAATCAGGAAAATAATTCTCCCTAGTAACACGTCCAATGACAGTCTTATTGAACGCCTCATAATTTCCAAAGGTAGTCCATTCATCAAAATACCCGTCGTTCCACCGCTCTGATCGCAGCCTCTCTGCGTCTTGCATGAAATTAGGGGGCAACACCCTAATGGTTGATCCTCCACGAAACGTAGCAAAATGTGCATCGGAGCCGTGAATAAGCTGTGGCTTTCCGCCTTTATGTTTAACACACCACTTGAAAATAAGACAGGTATCATACCACCGATCAAAATTTGTGAAGATCAATTTGCCTTGGGCATACGTTTTGGATAGTACGCCGGATATCCTGCCAGGAAAAAGAATTGAACGTAAAGCAGATATCACAGCAAAAGTAAAAGACTTTCCGGTGGAAAAACCAGAATCATCGTTAGTGTAATAATGTGTCCACATCCATAAAATGCGTAACTCTTCATGCGGTGGAACCTGTAAATTCAACAATACCTTTGCACCAAGGATGGGATCACAAATAAAGTCTTCGACCATCGTGGCCGTCAATTTCCTGTCAAGTCTCCAAGTTCTCTTCTCAGCCATGAGGTTCTAGCCCCTCATCAGTGTCGCTATGTTCATCTGTGTTAATGTCATACATATCAGCATTAAATGGCATAGCATATTTCTCTTTAAGTTTATACCCAAGAAACTCCAATACACTCAGCCCAGATTTCTTAATGTCATTAGCATCGAAAATTCGCTGTGCTGCATCCTGTGCTTCAACTAACGAGAAACCACACAAGCGCAACATACGCTCAGCATCCAACTTGAATGGTAATTCTGGAGCCAGTGCTACCGCTTCAGGACTCAGAACGCGAATTACATCAGCGCTTCGATTCTTCTCGTTTTCTTCGCAATACTTGTCGTAGATCATTCCTAGTGCAAGTTGATCGTCGCTAAGGCGCTCTGATTCCTTCTCTGGTAATTGATCCTTCAGTTTACGAATACTATCATAGACACGTGACTTCTCATTTTCTTTGTCAGCCAGTGCTTCGCCGCGCTTTTGAAGTACATCCGACATGATATATGATAGTTTAATCTCTTCTAGGATTAAATAATGACATGTTACATACGCCACTGGATCACGGTAATAACCTTCGTATTCTTCCCAGCGATATAAATAGTATTCTATTTCGTGACTCTCCAATTCAGGAGGTGGAACGCCAGGTCGCGTAATACTACGCCGTTTCTTTCTAGTGGAAACTGAAGACAATACCTCTTCTGTTACATTGGGGCCTACGTCGTATGCCCGGATTACCTGGCCATCACTAACCTCAATCTCCACTGTTTCTATGACACCTTTAGCATGCTTGCAATGCCTATTTTCACACCACCCAATATCTGGGTCTATACCATCAGCATTCACGCCACACTTAGAACATGGAATATAAAATTCACAAGCCAACGATTTACACATCGTTGGCCTGTCATCAAGATCAACATCTATGCACATCCTACATTTTCGCTTGACTGTGCAAGGGTTAATCGGTCGCTCATTGCTCATCGCCATTCACCGCTTTCCAGTTTATTAAGAATAGCATCGCCAATGTTAATAGCATCAGCTTCGTTTTCGTCAAGCTTTGTATGCAAACGCTTAGGTTGCATGCCTATCTTTTTGATAATCTCATTCGCAGTATTCAATGACCAAGCCTTGATCTCCATCCCGCAACGTTTCTTTTTAGATGGCTCCCATTGAACTGGCAGCACAGTACCAGTGCGGATCGTATAGAGCATACCAAGAATCATATACGCCACCGCAAATGTCTTGAAGACAGACTGAGCCCTAGCAATAAGCCTGTCCTTGGTAGACTTTCTGGCATTATAGATAGTTTGCGGCGGCTGCTCAACATAAACACGATCTATAGTGCTTTGCTGAGAAATAAATCGCAGAGCCCCTGCGATGTAACTAGCCCTGGCATTGATATCTTTTTCTCTGTTGTTAGGTCTAATCAAACCGCTTTCAACCAACACCCTAGATGGTTGGTTTTTGCGTAGCGTATGAGTATAGATCGCATATCCAGTAGCTACAATACCAGGATCAACGCATAAGATCGTAAATTTGCGAAACTTCAACTGCCTGTAATAAGACATCTTCAGACCTTAAATGGATCGGTGGGCCAATAGCATACTGTATCGCATGGTGTTGATACTGAAACCCACGAATGTCTTTTCGTAATCCAAGTATCAAGAGCGGAACATCAAGCATAGCAACAAAATGTGCAAACCAACTTTCCACTGTAAAGACAGCCCTTGCATTTAACGTAAACCATGCAAGTTCCCATATCGACTCCATGTGTTTCAAAATGCAACGCTCGCCAAGAGCTTCGACTTCACGTTTCGTAAGCAAGTTCACTGGTAAGATCACCGGCAATTTAGAACGCCTACAAAACCACTGAATAAACTCTTGCCACTTTTTTGCTGGCCATGCATATTCGTTAAACCCAGGCACGATTATTACGTATCCGTTATCTTGTGGCGGCAACCTTCGAGCCCGAAGTGCTTGACTAATCTCACAAAGCCTACCTTCTGCGCTAGCTGGAAAGTTAAATAACGGTAGCAAACTATCAACATCAACATCTAATCGACCTGCAATATATCTAGTGTAATGGCACACATCAACATCATGGTCCAACTGACGCCAATCTAAGTTTAACGTAAATAAATATTTATCTACATCGTATGCTGGCAAGTCACACAAGCAGCGACCAAGACATAAATGATCTTGTATAATAGCAGTTATCGCTGAATTGTCATGTATATCCATAAAGACATCAAAAATATGACCCTCTTTGCTATATTTAAGTTCAGCAAATAGGGTCAGCGGTCTTGTAGCCAATAACAACTCTCGTGATGGCAAGTCAACGATAATCGCTGAACTATATTCCCTCGGCACTGTCTGGTTCCTTCTTGAGAATAAACTGCCGATTTTTGAAACACTGATTACGATTAGCTAACGCACGCTTAGCAAGATCAATATAAAATGTATCCCATTTGCGACGGTTAACATTATCGTTATCCCACGACCAATTAGCCCGCACATTCTCCATTAGCGCCGTACCCATATCGCGTCTCAATTGATCGTTAGAAACTAATTTATCCATGGCATTAAACCAACCATCATTGTCGCCTTCAGTGACACGTATGACTTCATTATCTTTCATGGCGTCACGATCAGCATACTCTCCAAAGTCAGTAACGACACACGCCGCACCAACCGCACCAAATTCCAAAATTTTGAGGTTAGACTTACTTGCATTGAACTCATGTTCAATAAGTGGACACAATCCAATGTGTGTATTCATGCTAATAAAAACATCGTGAAAGTGAACGAAATCAACAGCGGGGATATATTCCATGACCCACCGGTGTTCATCCTTAATTGTTATGCCAGGATTAGAAGCCCCCGCCTCCAATGTAGCATCAACAAATTCATAAGGACAATAACCAAAAAACTTAAACCGCACACCAAGACCATACTTGTCTATAATCCGCAATACCGGCTTAACAATCTGTAATAAATCACCATCATGTGTATTACTACCATACCACACAATGTTAACGGGATGGTATTCATCCTCGAAGACAAAATCACAAGTATTAAGAACCGCACCAGTACGCCGTTTAATCATGCGAACATCACCAGTCTTCTCGTCTTTCGCTACATGAAAACCAGTCATTCGATTACTTGACACCGATACAGTCAACCTATCTTCTGCCTGTTTGTAGTCCTCAAGATTAAGAAGATTAGGAAGCACTGTCGTTTTTTCTTTAGCATCCATAACGGTAACTAAATCTTCAGTAGAAACCGTACAGACAGTCGAGAGATCAAGCATTGTCTGGCCGCGCTTACGACTAGAAGGAGAAAATTTCTGCTTCACGATGCTCCAAGAGGGAATCTTCTTGAAGTTATCGTCAGTATCGTACACCATAACCTTTTTCTCTAGCATTAGCTTTTGCATGACAGTTGCAGTATATACAGCAGGGATACGATGCACAACAAATACATCGTAGTACGACATGTCATTCAAGCTAGTGTACGTGAACCCATCAATCAAGATGCCCTTCTTCTTAAGATACTCAATTGGTAGCCTAGCACGAAAATAACCACAAGCCCATTCATCTGGGATTACCCAGTAAATACGCGGCATATCCTCGGACACAGCAAGTAAATTTTCCAGACGATCAGACATAAATCTTATCGCTTCCAGCATGAGATTATAGTCGTGCTGTATTAGATGTATAAATGACTCTACGCGGTAACCTCGCGGCTCTATGAAAGCACGACGAAAATCCGCATACAGTAAATCCACCTTCTCAAAGTTAGCTGTCGGCAAAATGTAATCCTCTCCGAAGGAACACATCTTATAATACCCATCAATGCCAGACGGATGCTTTATAACAGAAGCTCCAGCCAATAATCGCAATGCATAATACGGAGCAGTTCGCAGAGCAGCAAAAGTATTCCACATTGGCTCAGCAGTACAGTCTGGAAATAATGTTACAACTTCATGCGGTCGATGAGCAATCTTCCTCGTGTGGTCAAAATTTTCCACAGTCTCTCTCCTTTACAAGGTAGGCTTCGTAAACTTCTTTGGACTTTTACGTTCAGTTGCAAATTGATTCCAAGTCATATACTCTGGCTTCAATAACTCAGTATCAAAACCATTGGTTTGTTCGCACAGCCACATGGGCAAATTAAATTGCACTTCAATCATGTCCTGAATCTCATTCAGTAACGCATCAGCCCTTGCTGTATCTTCCTCCGAGGCATCACTTCGATACTTCCTTCGCCAACGCACACCATCATTCCATCGCATGCGGTAGTACCACAAATCTTTCCCTTGCTTACCATCAGCCATCCTGCCAGGCTCACCTTCCATGATGTAGCAGTGTGTCTTACCAAACAAAGCCTCACTAAAAATGGCGAGTTTGGGTCTATTTTTTGCCGAGCAATAACATCAGCCTCCCTTAAAGTCAACACCTTCTGGCCACTGGCACGCTCAAGCAATGCTTTGCGTACAGTTGACACCACACTCCAGCCATGTTTCTCTGCATATACTGCACCATCATCAGTAACAAACTTACTTTGATCCTGATCTATATGCACCGCTTTTTGATTTTCGTGAATTGCAACCGTAGAGTTTCCAGTGGAAACTCCCTTGGCTACAGCAATCTCAAGTTTATCTTGTGATAGTCTCATAATGTACCTCATGCAAAGGGATCATCTGAATCATCTTCAATAATACTCACGCCATCGCCAAATGTTACTGACTGGCCTGAATGAAAATCTTCCTCATAATCAACATCAGTACCATCATTGTCATGGCTATAATTCTCATAATCGTATGAATCCTCAATCATTGATGCACCAATCTGTGAATGTACACTCTCTAGCATTTCCTCAATGCCAGGCTCCTGTTGCCATGCCTGCATAAACAGATTAAATTTTCGTGTTGTCTTGTAGCCAGAACGACTAACCTCTAGCAAACTATACGACTGAAGAATTGCAACCTTCTTTTGCACCCAAGGCAATTTAATATTGAGTTGCTCCCGCAAGTCTTTCTTGCGAATATACTCAAGCTGCTGTAATAAAAGTAAAAGCTGCACAAAATGGTTGCCCTCTCGATAAAATTTACTACGATTCGATTTTGCATTTTCAATAATCTGATTGAAATTATCACGTATCTTCTCGTAGTCCTCCAACGCATTCTTCCGTCTCGATTGCTTGCTGCGCTGTTTTAGATTACAAGCGGTCGACGAATACACGGCATCCACCAGATTAGCCATTGCATCCACGTGCCGCTCCTCAATATTTACAGATTCAAGATCATCAGTGAAGTTGCGATCAAGAATAGCATACGCCGTAGATAACCGAGCAAGATTATTCCGAAAATCTTGTGGGCTTACTAGCGGAATATCGTCAGCGTATCCATATACGCTAGACATAAGCGTAGCCTTACTCAAGCAATGTTGAGTGGCAGACGGCGACCATAATATATTTTCTATCTTGCGAGTCCACGCCCAATAAACGAGAGCCTTGAATAATCTTGCAGATAGCACTTTAGCATGCTCGTCCTTTGGCTTATCGCCAGCTTGATTGTAGAACTCATACTCGTGATTGCTGGTAGTGAAGATTGCTAAGTCCAACCGGCGGATAAACATTGGGTCAAAACATTCCGCTAATGCTTCACACCCATACGCATAATCACTAATTGTCCGCCCCATCTGGGTTCATCATAAAAATTGTACGAGTCTGAGTACGGTATCCACCAGACGCAACCTG
>Ga0114923_10002100_pt1 | contig 13588 bp, 12 predicted proteins | sample SumtaG_FD_89578 | JGI IMG/M metagenome (GOLD analysis project Ga0114923, IMG submission 89578) | Deep subsurface microbial communities from Indian Ocean to uncover new lineages of life (NeLLi) - Sumatra_00157 metaG | ecosystem: Environmental > Aquatic > Marine > Oceanic > Sediment | place: near... | reverse complement strand
TTAAAGACAATTTTATCACTTTTAATTCCTGAGACTCCATCAATTAAGAATCTATGATTAAAAGATATTGAAAGATTTGTTCCAGTAACAGAACCCTTCAAAGAACCTTCATACTCTCCTAAATCAGGATGTTGGCTGGATATTTTAATTTCTTTACTTTTACTATCAACATTCATTTTTACTTCATTAATTTTTCCACTAAAAAGACTTGCTGATTTAATTTGATTTAAAAACTCATCTTTATTTGCTTTGACAGTTGTTTTATATTTTTTAGGAATAATTTCTTGATAATTAGGATATTTACCCTCAATAAGCCTGGAAGTAAATTTGACTTGAGATTGTGATGTTTGGTCTGAAACATGTTGAAATAAAATTTGATTTGGAGAAAATCTAATTTTTAAATCACCCTTTTTATCAACTAAAATACTAGTCAATTCCTTAGCTGCTGATTGAGGTAAGATTAAAGAATATTCTTTAGAAAGATTTGTTTTTAGAGAAATTTTCTTCTCAGCTAATCTAAAACTATCTGTGGCAACTATTTTAATTACGTCTTTTTGAAAAGATATAAAGATACCTGTAATCTCTGGTTTTGTACTTGAAAGAGAAGGGATGTTAATAATTTGATTAATAGCATCACAAAATTTCACATTATTAATTTTAATTTCTTCCCCATTTTCTACTTGAGGAATAATTGGAAAATCTTCAGAATCTAAACCTCTAATTTTTGTACTATAATTTCCACATTTTATTTTTAAATTGTTTTTATCATCAGATTCTATTGCAATAATTTTATCAGGTAAAGAATTAACAAAGTTGGATAAAATTTTGATAGGAACACAAATAGAGCCCTCTTGTTTTATTTGGGCCAAGCTTTGCCAATTAATACTCGACTCCAAATTAGTAGTTGATAATTTTAAGATATTTTTTTCTACTTGCAATAATATATTTTGAAGAATTGGAAGTTTCAAAGACTTCTGAGAAATCTTTTCCACTGTTTTTAATCCTTCTTTTAGTTTTTCTTTTAATATAATTAATTTCATTATTGTTATTATTAGTGATTGATATTTTTTAGGATTTTAAGCTTATTTAAGTTGGTAATTACTTGTTAATTGTTAATGGATAAGTCGATGAAAAGAATGTTAATTAGTGAATGATTTATTTTAGTTATTAATTATTCACCTATTATTCATTGTTTTTTAACCTCTTTTTCCACTATTTTTAAACACACAAAATGTTGTGTTTTATCAATTCTATTTCTTCCTCTAGTTTCTCGTTTTTCTTAATTTCTTTTAATATTTTATTGTAAGAATGAATAGCTGTTGTATGATCTTTTCCTCCGAATCTTCTGCCTATAAAAGGGAAAGATGATTTTAATTCTTCCCTTAATAAATACATAGCTATTTGGCGCGGTTTCACTATCTCTTTTTTTCTAGAAGAGGAAGAGATATCTTTTACGCTTAAATTATAAAAATTAGCGACAGTATGAATAATTTTTTGTGCGTTAACACTTTTCTTAGGAGTAGCTGTAATATTTCTCAATAATGTTTTTACTGTTGCTAGATTTGGCGTTTTATCGTTTAGTTTTTGATGAGCTAATATAATATTTAAAGCTCCCTCTAACTCTCTAATATTTCTTTTAATATTTTCAGCAATATAGTTTAAGATTTCTTCAGAAATATCAACTTTTCTCTCTAAACATTTACTTTTTAAAATAGCTATTTTGGTTTCAAGTTTAGGAGTAGAGATATCTGCTATCATTCCTCCCTCAAAACGAGATCTTAATCTTTCAGTTAAAATAGAAATAGATTTCGGAGATCTGTCAGAAGAAAGAATAATTTGTTTATTTTTTCCATACAAGGAATTAAAAATGAAAAAGAACTCTTCTTGAGTTTTTTCTTTTCCAGATAAAAACTGAACATCATCAACAATTAAAGTATTAATTTTTTGATATTCAATTCTTAATTCTTCAACTTTTCCATTGTGAATCGCAGATATGATTTCTGAAACAAATTTCTCAGTAGGAATATATTTTACTTTATTATCTTTCTTTCTTTTTATTATTTCATTTCCTATTGCCTGTAAGAGATGTGTTTTGCCAAGACCAACTCCCCCATAGATAAATAAAGGATTGTAAACTTTTCCTGGTTTTTGTGTTACAGCCCAAGAGGCTGCATGAGCTAGTTCATTAAAAGGACCTGTGACAAAATTATCAAAAGTGTATTTAGGATTTAAATTTGTTTTTTCTTGAATTTGAAAATTATAAAAATTTAATTGTTCTTCATCGTCTAAAATTGTATCAGTAACTTTTTCTAAAATCTGAAGGTTTGATTTTTCAACCTTATATTTTACGTTTTTAATGGCATTATCTATCCCGTGTAGCTTTTTTAAAATAGATTTATTGTATTTTTGTTCTAACCATTCTTTCGTAAAACCACTAGGAACAGAAACAATAATAGATCCTTTATCTTGCGAAACAATGCTTGTATTTTGAAACCATGTAGCAAAGTTTGCAGGGGATATTTCTAATTGTACTTGGGCTAAAACGGCTTGCCAAAGTTCTTGCTGGTCCATAACAATGTTTTTGATTAAATTTTATAAACTAATTATACATTAAAAAATTAAAGAATGTAAAATAAAGAGAAGCCCCTCTTTTTTGTTAACAAGCTGGGCAAAAACTGTTAATTATTATTGTTTTATTTTTCAAAAAAAGAAAATTGACTTAGCTTTTTTTTTATGCTTAAAATGGTTATATGGCAATTACTAAAAAACCTAAAAAAAGAAAAAGGAAACGAAAACATGGCTTTCTAAAAAGGAGTTCAACAACTTCTGGAAAGAATGTTTTAAAGAGAAGAAGAACAAAAGGCCGTCAAAAACTAACAGTTTAGTTTTAGTTAATGTTACCAAAGGAAAATCGCTTAAAAAAGAAAAAAGATTTCGAAAAGTTATTTAAAGAAGGTAAATCTTTTAGTGAAAAATTCTTAGTATTAAAGATTAATAAGAATAACCTAAACAATAATCGTTTTGGTTTTATAGTTTCTAAGAAGATTTCGAAAAAGGCGGTTGCGCGTAACAAAATTAAAAGACAGCTTAGAGAGATTGTAAGAAAAGAGATAAATAATTATCAGAAAGGATTCGATGTTGCCGTTATTGCTTTGCCTGGCATTGAATCAAAGAATTTTGAAGAAATGAGCCAAGCATTAGAGCGTATTTTAAAAAAAATAAAAATCTTAAATTATGATTAGTGAATTTTTTAATCAATTTTTATATCTTCCACTATTAAATGTTTTAGTTGTTTTATGTTTGTTTTTACCTGGTCAGGATTTTGGATTGGCAGTTATTATTATAACAATTGCTTTTAAAGTTCTTATGTTACCTCTTAACAAAAAGATGGAAAAGAATAAAAATGACTTGGCCAAAATTCAACCTGAAATTAAGAAGATTCAAAAAGAATTTAAAAAAGATGATGCTAAACAACTAGAAAAAATGAAAGGACTTTATAAGGAATATAATATTAATCCTTTAAATTCCTTTGTTCCTCTATTAGTTCAGTTTCCTGTCTTGATTGCCCTGTATCAGGTTTTCTTAAAAGAATTTAATCCGTCAGATTTATATAGTTTTGTTCCTTATTCAGGAAACATAAATTATTCTTTTCTTGGAATAGATCTAATGACTCCAAGTTTAATTTTGGCTGCTTTAACAGTAGTCGTTTATTTTGTCCAAATGAAAAAATCTTTTAGTCAAACAAAAAATGTAAGCAATAAAAAAGGAGGCATTCCTGCGAATTTTCAAAAACAAATGCCTTATTTCTTTTCTGCTTTAACTTTTTTTGTACTTGTTAGAATTCCATCTGCAGTTGCTCTTTATTTAGCAGTTTCGTCTTTGTTTATGATGATACAGCAACATATTTTAAATAAAAATGAATCTAAATAACTTAGAAGAAATTAAAGAGGAAATAACAAAGTTTTTTGATAAAACTACCTTTGATTTAGACATTAATATTTCTTTTAAAGATAACTCTACTATTTGTATTAATGTAAATAGTGAAGAACCCCAAATATTAATAGGAGAGAGAGGACAAACATTGGCAGATATTCAACGCTTATTGAAAATGATTCTTAAAAAGAAAACAAATGATCATATCTATGTTGATTTAGACATTAATGATTACAAGAAGAGAAGAATGGATAATCTTAAAGAGCTAGCTAGACAAACAGCTGATGAAGTAGTTTCTTCTGATGAAGAAAAGGTTCTTTTTGCTATGTCTCCATATGAAAGAAGGGTTGTTCATTTAGAGCTTGCTAAAAGATTGGATATTGCTACCGAGAGTATTGGAAGTGAACCTGAAAGAAAGATTGTTATTAAACCCTTGTAATTAAAATCATTTATTTATAACTAAAAACCCTCTGAACAGAGGGTTTTTTATTAACTATATTTTATTTATGGAAGATTTAGCGTTGTTAGTTCTGGATTTATTGTTTGAAGAATTAAATATGCTGACAGAATAATTAGAACTCCTATAGCTGCAGAAGAAATCATATCTTTTGCTTCTTTAATTAATTCGGGATTTCCCGCCGAAGAGGACCATTTAAATCCTCCCCAAACAAACATAAAAAAAGCAGAGAATCCAGATATACCAATAATAAAATAGTAAAGCCAAATTATTATTTGATTTATGTTTTGATTCTCATTTATATCTATACCTCCAAAGCTTGGATAGTCGAGATTTAATATGATAGTATCGATATCATCGGCTTTTACTTTTAAGGCGAACAAACAACCAAACAACAAAATCAGAAAGAATAGAGATATTAATTTAAAATTTGTTTTTATCTTCATATTTTTATTATAACACAATTATTCTTCTGTTGTCTTTTCTTTTAAATCCTTTTCCCTACTTTCTTTTCTTAGTTCATCAATTGATTGATAAGCTTTTTTAGTCTTTACTTTCTTTTTCTTTTTAAATCCTTTTGTTTTTGCTACTACTTGGCTTGGGCTAGTTGTAATAATTTGATCTTCGGTATAAGAGGCTATTACTTTTATAGCAACATGTTTTTGTCCAGCAAAGAAAATACCCTCACCTACAGCAGAATCTAATAATAACATTTTTTCTTGATCGGTAAGATTAAACGTTTTCTGGACAACATCAAGAGTTGCTGGAGATTGCTTCATTAAAACTTGTAAAGAAGAGTTAGTAATAATTGGTTGTCCATAATTAGAAGACATAAAATCATTAACATCTTGAGATATTGTTGTTACTCCTAACCAGTATTTTCTTGCTCTTTTACATATTCCGTAAAGGAAAGAAGCGCCATCTTCACTTTGCATTATCCACCAAGCTTCATCAACAACTAAAATTCTTTTCTTAAGTTTTGATTTAACTCTGTTCCAAATATATCTCATGATTATAAACATAGCCATTGGTCTTAATTCGTCTTCCATATCTCTTATTCCAAAAACAACAAGACCCTTTTTCATAGTAATATTGGTGTGTTGATTGAAAAATTCAGAATAAGTTCCTGTGGTAAATTTCTTCACTCTTCTTATTAATGAATCTGCTCCTTCCATCCCTTCTAAAACAGATTGAAAGTCTTCCATTAATGGAATTCTTTCATTCCAGGTAGAAGGATCACTATCAACAGTAATATCTCTTGCAGCGTAAGTTTCTCTTAAGGCTTCATCAATAATAGCGTCTTCTTCTGCATTTAATCCTCCAAACATAATACTCAATAATCCTACGAGATTAATAATATTTGATCTTAATATATCAGCAGGTTTTTCTCCTTCTCTTGCTTCTGGTAAATCGAAAGGATTAATGTGGCTTGATGATGATAATGAAATATTAAAGAAAGAACCACCTACTGCATTGGCCAAGTATTTATATTCATTTTCAGGATCAATTACTATAACATCTGTTCCGGTCATTAAAGTTCTTAAGATATCTAATTTAATACCATAACTTTTTCCCGAACCAGTTTTACCAAATATAACCTGATTGGCATTTTCTAAGCTAAACCTATCAAATAATATTAAAGAATTATTGTGTCTGTTAATTCCATACAATATTCCTTCGTTCGAACTTAGGTCAAAAGAAACAAAAGGAAAGATGGAAGAAAGGGGGGCAGTATTCATTGTTGTGTGGCTTTGAATCTGATCTAAACCATATGGTGAGGTAGTGTTAAAGCCCTCTCTTTGCTGATAAACAGCTGCTTTAATATAAACCATCTTTGCTTCCAAAATAGACCTTAGATTAGCTTCTATGTCGTCTAGTTCTTCAATAGTTTTTCCATAGACAGTTAAATAAACCCCAAGCTTAAACATTTTTTCTTGAGCTGTTTGTAATTGATCTCTTAGAGCCTCAATATCTCTATAAGCAATTTCTAAAACAGGATCTCTGATTAATCCTTTTTCTTGTCTTTCAGTAATTTCGGCAGTTGTTTCTGTTAGTTTTTTCCTTAATGTTTTTAATATAGAAGTTGTTTTAATAGGAAAAACATGGATACTGATATCCATAGGAATATCCATGTTAATAATTGGAGAAAACCAATCTGTATTTAAATGCCTAGGATAAGAAAAAATAAAGAAAGACTTAACTAATCTTTTTCCTAAAACTAAATGATCTGATTTAGACGTAAGAGCAGAAGGAGCAATAATATCTTTTGCTGTTATAGGAGAATCTTGAAATATTTTCTCTTCCTTCTCTTCTTTTTTCTTTTTTAAAAATGGTAAATCCATATTATCTAATTAATTCAGTTGGTATATTTGGATAATAACCAATTTCTGCTTTTTCTGGATGATATAATCCCCAGAAAAGTTCTATTAACTCCGCTGTACTTAAAGATACACATTGTAGTCCACATCTTTTTAGTCCAATTGATGCAAATTGCATCCTTTGTAAAAGTTGGGACTTTGCTCTCTGAAACCTTTCTTCTTTTATTATTTTTGTATCTTGTTTTTTTTGATTTTTTTGTGTCGGTATACTTCTTAATTCTCCAAAATTAAAAGGAACTGTAGCATAGAAATTTTTAGACATAATAGAGCCACCACTAATAATTTGTCTAATAAAATTTCCATATTCTTTAATTTGGACTTTTAGAAGTTGATTTTCTTCTGCTTCTCCCATTTGATTTAACTTATCCAAATATCCTGAAATGTTTAATTTTCTTGATTGAATAATTATTTCTATAGGAAAATCAAGAGTATTTAAAAAGCTTTGAAATTGAAAAATAATAGATCTTTGTTCTTCTTCAGATTTTAATGCAAAGTTAATAGAAGAAATCATAAAAACTCCCCTTAATGTTCCGTCTTTCAAAATGACGACTCCTTCTTTAATTTCCTTAAATTCTAAAAATTGTTGAGTTGATCCACTCATTGAGTTTTTGTTTCTATTTTTGTTTTCATATTTTTCAGACTACTTTTTCCTCCTACTCTTAAATTAATTTCTTCTGATACTCCCTTCTCTTTTATATTAATTTCTTTTTGAACGTCCACTCCACCTAATCCTCCTTTTTTCCAAAGATAAACTTTGGGGGAAAGATTGTATTTAAAAAAGTTCCAAAGAAATTTTGGAAGAGGAATTCCGTCTATATTTAAAAAAGCGAAAGCAGAGGCTATACCTCCTAGAAAAAAACAAGACATTAAAAAAATATCAAAAGGAGAACTAAAATAAACCATAAAACAGGCAAGGCCTGCAGATCCAACATAAAGAAACTGTTTGAAGGTTAATGGTCCTATTATTTTTGCCTCTCTTTCAATAAATTGAGGAACTACAAATCTCATAATTCTATAGGTTCTCTATAAGTATCACTTTTAGCTGGCTTTTCAGTTTTCTCTTCTTCTTTAGGTACTGGTAGTTTAGCTTTCATTTTAACTATAGGAGCTATTTCCATGTTATACATATCTTCTAATAGTGATTTAACTGGATAGAAAACAAAACGATTTACCTCTCTTGTAATTTTCTTGGCTTTTTCTTGTTTTATTTCTAATCCTTTTTGTACTGTTTCTTCAAATTCATTAGGAGGTAATAATCCTAATAAGGTTTGTCCTACATAGTCATTAATTTCGTATAAATAACTAAGAATATCATATTTATTACAAATAGCTTCTAAGCTATCTCCCATTTCTTCTGAAGACATAAGATCTTGTAATTCTTCTGGAAGTTTTTTATATAATTTAGAAAACTCTGTTTTATCCATGTTTTTAATATTATTTTTTCTTTGTTTCATTATATCAAAACAAATTTTATTTAAAAGAAAGGATTGTTAATAATGAAAAGTCTTGACATTTTTTTTATATTATAGCATAATATAAATAGTTCCTTAAAAAAGGACTGGTGAAAAAAAATGAATACAACAGATAGACTCTTTAAAGAAATTGAAGAACTAGAAAAAATTGAAAAAAGATTGACAGAAGAAATAGATAGCAAGGCACAGGAAGAAAAAGATGCGACAGCAGCATTAACTATAGCACTAGAGATAGAAGCAAAAGAAGCAAAAGAAGCAAAAGCAAAGAGCTTTGTGTCTAATTTTGTAGAATTTCTGGAATCTGAGGATTCTTCTCTCCTTGTCATTGACGATGGTTTTAATACACTGGAGGATTCTAAAGCTGCTATTAGAAATGTTATAGAATCTGTAAGAGCTTTTATGTCTGAAAAGACTAAGAAGACTAAGAAGACTAAGAAGACTAAGAAGACTAAGAAGACTGAAAAGCCTGAAAAGACTGAAAGGTCTGAAAAGCCTGAGGAAGATATAAAACCCTATGGTTCCATTCCCTCTCCTGCCATTAAGTCTGAGAAAACTGAAAAGTCTAAAAAGCCTGAGGAAGATATAAAGCCCTATGATCCAGCTCCCCTTATCTCCACTTTAATTAAAGAGGAAATATCTATCCCCATAAGCAAACTGAAGATATCGTCACTTACTAGGCCAAATTTAGAGGCTATTTGCGAGATACTACAAATAGTCTTTAATAAAAGAGATATTAACAAGGTGCTTATAGGAAAAATAGAAAAAGTTCTGAAAAAACTTTCTCAAAATTGAAAAATGAAGCTAGTAAAGCTTCTTTTCTGTCAATTCCCCCCCCCTCCACCCTAGCAGGTGGATTTTTTTTGCTAACCTTAATTAATTTTGTGTTTTTATTTTTCTTACTTCATTCAATCTTTCTTAATCGTTGTCCTGCTTAATTTTTATTGAGTTTACTATAAAATATAAGTGGACGCTACAAATATACTTATTTATTGCAAACTCTTGACAAACTTTGCCTATGTGTTATAATCTAGCTAGCACATTAAAAATAAAGAGAACGAACAATATTGGCGATGTGCTATGGAATGAAAAAATGATGGAAGAGCTAGATACAACAATAAACCCACTAAATGAGCTACCTGCAGAAACCAGAAGTCTCGTTGAACAAGTCCTTCAAGGAGAAGGAGAAGAACAACAAGACGAAGTTGCTGAGATTGCTAAGAAAATCCTTGATAGTGTTGAGAAAATGAAAGAAGTAAAAGGAGAATTGTCTGCCAAAGATACGGAACTTCAATTTTTAGAACTAGAAAAATTTGAAATTTTATCTAAAAATCCTGAAGCAAATACAGACATCATTGACAGCACTATTGAAAGAAAAAAGAACGAAATTGAAAGATTAAAAGCTTTGATTAAAGCAAATAAAAATCTTTACAAGAAACTTCTTCAGATAGCTAAAACTGTCTATCCTCAATATTTTCTTAAGAGATAATTTTTTTCTTTTTCGTTTTTCTTTAATCTAAATCCCCACCTAAATAGCACTTGTTAATTATCAAGAATAATTAACAAGTGCTTTTTTACTATAAGCTTGTTTTATTTCTTACGACTATTCTTTTTTTAATGATAGCTTCCTTCCTAGTCTTTAGCTTTTTTCTTTTTCACTATTGCTTTTGCCGCGGATACAGATAATGGTCCACAATTCCATCCATCTTTTTGCAATTCTTTTATTTTTTCTAAATCTTTAATATTGTTTTCGTCGTAAAATTTATTTGCTCCTTCAGTCACAGTCTCAACTGCTTTTTTAAGCCATTCATCCCCGCGATCTTTGGCTTCAAAATTAATATTAATACTTCTTGAATCTTCAAAAGAGTTTTTAAGTCCCTCATTTCCTTTTTCATTTAAAAAGCTTTTGAAGTCTTTGTCTAGGAAATCTTTAAATTCTGGAGAATCAGAATCTCCTCCAAAAATTATATGCTGCTCACCTTTTTTTATTCCTGTGTAAATATTTTTTAATGAAACCTCTACGGATCCTTTTAGCGGATCATAAGTTTTTAATGTATTTTTTTCTTTGTCTAGTTTTGTAACTAAAACATAGTGAGTTTTATTATGCAAGAGAACTATGGGTATTTTATTTTTCTTTGCTATTGAAGTAAGTTCAAAATTTGTTGGCCAAAAGGTTTTTTTTGCCCTCCCTTCATCTCCTTTAGTTTTTTCCATTTTTATATCTCTTTCGCTTTGAGTAGTATCTTCCCATATTTCTTTTCTGAATTTTTCACTATCATCTATTATTTCTTTCGAAGTTACAGAATATAAAGCAGTGGAGGGCAGAGTAGGTTCTTTTTCTGTTTTAATATCTTTTCTCATTTTTTCTATTCTTGCCATGGCTTCTTTTTTTCTTTTTTCTAGAAGTTTTCTCGCACGATATTCTCTAGCTTGCTCCAAGCCAACTTTTCCAGCTTTTATAGTTCCTTTTACAGTTCCTCTCATAACTCCTTTTCCAATGTTCCTAGCTTTTCCTAAGCCAGCTTTTGCTTTTTTTTCTACAAATTTTCTTGCACGACCTTCCTTAGTTTTTTTTAACTCACCCTTTTTTTTTATAAGTTTTTCTGCATGATCTCCCTCTTCATCATTTTCTTTTTTCTCTTCATTTTTATCTTTTTCTTCCACTATTCTTTTTGCTGCCTTTAATATTTTATATTCTTCTAATCCATCTTTTATATTTTTATAATCAATCTTTTCCTCTCCTTCTTTGTTTATCTCTTTGTTATTTAATTGATTAAATCCAAGGGCAACTCCCTTTTGATTAGTTAAAAGGTATCTAGCTAATTTTTCATTCTTTATCATTAATTCTTTATAGCCATCATCTCCTTTAAATGTTTTATCTATACCTCCTATTCCCTTAAATAGTTTATCGGTTGTTGCATCTCCGTAATGCTTGTTAATATTATTTAAACCCTCTGATGATAAACTATGGCTTCCTAATCTAGCAGCTAAAGAAGTAATACCGTCTTTACCTAAATCTTTGTAATCTCCAGGCTTAAACTTTTCAAAGCTAAGAGTTTGAGCGGCAAGATCTTTCATAAATTGTTTTTTACCTTCTCCTGATTTATCTACTCCATATTTAAGTCTTATTTTCATTTCTATCTCTTCATTAAGTTCTTTATCTTCCTCCATATTTTCTTTAATTTCTCCCGCCTTATCATTTATTTTCATTCGTGCCTCTTCAGGATTATCACTTAACCCCATCATAATGCTTTCCGATACAATGCCTGCTTTGGCCATTTTTTTAATTGTGCCACCATACTCATCTCTAAGACTCTTTTTTCCTACCATGCCTTCAATTCTGCCAATTCTTTTATCTTTATCTTCTTTGGAAACTTTACTCCAATCCATTGCATTATAATGTTGTAAAACAGATCTTTCATCAGACAATTTATCTGTATAATCTAATTGTTGTTCTATGGTATCATTCTTAAAGTTTTTTGATATTTCAGGCTTCTTTTTCATTGCCCTTTGCTCAAGTCTTCTTTCCCCTTTTCTTGCAAGTCTAGAAAGACCGCCTAATCCTTTTGCATATGGCTTTAGAGCCCACCCTCCTTTTTTACCGCTGACTCCACCTAATTTACCACCAACTTTTTCAAGACCAGAAGCTACGCCTCCCATTCCTCTAGCTCCTAATCCAGCCATAGCTCCAACACCACCTGTGGCGGCCATTACTGCTACTTTTCCAGCAGTATTCATTACTGACTTAGCCATTTGAGGCGCAGCATCCATACTTATCTTGTAACCCATGTAAAGCATCATTAGGCTTGCAATATTAGGAAGGATCTTTTTAATGCTGTCTGCTAACTCCCCAAGGTCTATATTGATACCACTGAGCTCTATTGACATATCTACTGGTACTTCATTTGGGCCGAATAGATTTGTAGCACCTATCATTTCTTGAGAAATATAAAGAAAAAGACCAAAAGGAATTCCTACTATTACCCATTTTAAAAATTCATTCCACCACTCTTTCCAAGAAAGAATACCAGGAAAAAGTAATTTAAAGGTGGAACCCTCAGGGAAGATATAAGAAAAGAATGCTATTGGAGACAATATAGTTAAAATCCAAAGCATAATAATCCTTAAAAAAAACATTGCTGCCATACAGGCATAAATATAAGCGCCAGCCCAAGCATGAACAATAGGCACCAATAATCCAATTAAGAAGCTAACACCTTCTACTAGAAAATTTATAGGGCTACCAAACAAATCTCTCAAAGCTCCCTTAACATAATCTCCAATAACGTTTGGATGAAATGAGTCGAATATGCGACCAATAAGTGCATCTATATCTAAAGTTGTTTTTTCTATGAAGAAATTAGTTACCAGGTTACCCATATCGACAATGAAACCAATGATTACTGGGGTAAAATTTACTAAAATAGCAATAAGAAGAAGATTGGGAAGTAATTTTTTTGCTTCGTATTCTTTTAATCTTAAAATTGTTGCCAATCCTATAAACGTTAAAGTAAGAGCAAAAAACATATTCACGAAGCCACTTGTAAAATTCCATCCAGTTTGAATTACTGGAGAAATAAACTCACTACTTGGACTTATGGCAACACTCATTGAGAGATTCATAATCCATTCTGCAATTACAACTATAATGATGTATATAATAGAACTTATTATTGTCGAAATTAAAGATCCAAGCAAAGCAGTAAGAACAATAGTTAAAATTACTATGTTAAGAGGCAAATTTACTACTCCAGAAACAACCTTATTAAAAGCCTTTATAAGATCGTCCCACCATGCTGCCTTGGCAGTATGAATAGGAGTAAAAAGTAAAAATAATACTAAAGCTAAAAAAATTAATCCTGTCTTATTTTTACTTACAAACAGATTTATTTTTTTAAAAAAGTTAAAAACTAGTTTAAGCATTAAAATATTATAACACAAATTTTATAGAAAAGAAGGAAGCATCAAGAACGAATCTGTGATGCCAAGAAGCCTTAAGACAAGGCTTATTATTGTCCAAGCAAAAAACATTACTAAATATCCTTTTCCAGCATTTTTCCAAACTTCTTTTATGCTAACCACTTTGATTGGAAGGCCTGCAGAAGCATAGGCAATTATTCCAGAAAAGACAATTAAGGCTAATAGAGCAATTAGAGAAGCTTTCCATAGAATGAAATCAATAATATTATAAATTAAAACTGGAACATGTTTAAGCTGACAAACCTCTCTTTCGTTCCAAGGAGTATTTTCAAAATCAAAATCTCTACCACAAGGCATTACTCCACTTTGTTCAAAAGATTCAGGCTGAATATAATCAAAAGTCCACATTGTAGTTTTTGAATTTTCCGTGC
>Ga0114923_10002099_pt1 | contig 13591 bp, 5 predicted proteins | sample SumtaG_FD_89578 | JGI IMG/M metagenome (GOLD analysis project Ga0114923, IMG submission 89578) | Deep subsurface microbial communities from Indian Ocean to uncover new lineages of life (NeLLi) - Sumatra_00157 metaG | ecosystem: Environmental > Aquatic > Marine > Oceanic > Sediment | place: near... | reverse complement strand
TTTGGTCGCAGCATCATTTACCGCAATGACCGGAAATTTTAACTTGCCTTCGTTTGCCAGCGCTCGCAGACGAATAACTCCCGTGGTGGTCTCCTCCATACTTGCAATAATCCGAGGTGCCTCTTTCTTTCTACGAGTATGTAACTCGTTTACCAAATCAGCACCATCGTCAAACGTAATTACGGGCTTATGGTTGATTGCCGCGTTAATATGTTTGTAATAGGTGGTGCGATTTTCACCGCAAATAGCAAAGACCGCTATTTTGAAGTCCTTCACCAGCGAAGCAGCCACATCGTCCTGGGTACTAAGCGGGTTGGATCCGCAGAAAACGACATTTGCTCCGCCCGCTTTCAGCGTCCTGCCTAAATTAGCTGTCTCAGCAGTTATATGCAAGCAAGCTGAGATGTTTTTACCCTTTAACGGCTTGCTTTTCGCGAGTCTCTTACGAATCGCCGCCAGAGCCGGCATATCATTATCAGCCCAAAGAATGCGCCTCTTGCCCTCCGCCGCCAACGACAAATCAGCTACGTCGTACTTCATTTATCAACCCTTTCAAAGGTAAACAGGAATGGCAACTATAAAGCCAATCGGCGGAATTTGCAACCTTTTATTTGGGTAAATACAGGGTTTGTTTAGCCCCCAGGTTTACCCTGGGGGTTTTCTTTCCCCCCCAAATTTATTTCGAGGTTATTATATGTCTGCCCCCACCTAAATCAACCAGCAGTGCTCAGTTTCCGGGGCTTTTGCTCGCCTCATCAGTGCCGCCATACGCGCCCATGTTAATTATGTCCCCGTTGGGTGATGGCTCTGAACCAATTGAAGTACTTGGCTGCCCTGCATCGATACATGGGCTTGTTACATCATCCTGCACCCAGGTTTGGCTGCCGGGGTCCCATCGACCGGCTTGTGATTTGAGATGGTAGTCCCTGTTTTCAGGGTCTGCAAAGCATGGGTCGATATCGATGTTACCCTCTCCCACGTACACTTCCTCTTCTCCAGTCAACCAGTCATATCCTACTATTTCAAAACCACCTTGAATATTATTGTAGCGAATATCATAATCTTCAGGCTCGACATACCGAGACACATATATTTCGTTCTGCCAGATAATATTATTCAAAACAAACGGGCCGGTGGTCTCTAGGCCCCAGACGAACGGTGTCGGTCCCAGATACAGCGCGTTTGGCCTATTGTGAACGAAGGTATTGTTTGTAATCGAAGGAGTTGCATACCAGGTTAAAATGCCCCCGGAGGCCCACGCAGAATTATGAGCAATGACATTGTTGGTGATCGTGGGGGAGGAGTCTTCAAGGTAAATAGCACCACCGTCCATAAATGCTGAGTTATCGACAATCGTGTTATACGTAATTTGCGCTTCCGATTCATCCATGCAAAAAATCCCGCCACCGGATAATGCATGGTTATTGGCAATCAGACAGTGGTCTATCGTTGGGCTGGAAGGCACGCCGTAGCTTGGTTCGGCTTCCCATGAGCTGCAGCAAAGAATCCCTCCACCAAACAGATCCAGATAACCGCTTCCTGCGTTGTAAGGCTTCCTGGCGTATTCGACAGTGCAATATTTCAATACGTCATCGCCCCCACTATTGACAAAACGTATCCCAAACCATCCCTCGTTGCTATCTATCGGAGTAAAGACAATATGGTCTGTCTCCGCACCTATCGCACGCAAAGTTGCTCTATAACCCACTGACAATCCAAAATGACCTGCGAATTTGACCACCACTCCCGGCTCGATGGTCAACGTTCGCCCTCTTGGAATATGAATATCTCCTGTAATTGTATAAGGGCTCTTATTCTTCTCCCAGGTACCGCTGACTTGGCCTTCAGGGACAATTGTTCCCGAGACCCCCACTCCATTGAGAGTAATTTGCTTGTTCGGGTCATTACTGCTGGTTGAATGAACATAAACACTGCCGGTATAGAATCCCTCTTCTGTCGGCGTGAATCCAATCTCTACCTGGAGCGAATCACCCGGCGCCAGAAGATGATCCTGTACGTCGGTAACTATCGAAAAAACACCGTTCTCATCGGAAATGCTCAGACTTTCTACTTTGAAGTCTATCTTACCCGTGTTCGTAATATCAAGGCCGGTAGTCGAGTCTGTAGCAAGAGCTACGAAGCCCGCATCGGCCGTACCTGATGGGGCGACAGTAATCAAAGGCAAGTCTGATTGGTTCTCATAAGCCCCCATATCAACAATATCACTATAAATCCTTTGACTGCCCGCCAGGTCGGTTTCCGGAAGATATATTTCTGTACCGGAATTTATGCATGGTGAACAGCTCTGCAGGGTCCAATTGGCCGATGCCCCGTCATAATCCGGCCCGGCACCAGAGCTTGGAGCAAAGAAACAAGGGTCGGCATCTATATTGCCCTGGCCGGGATAACCACCCTGGACATCACAATACGACACTACCGGCACGGATTCGTCCGTTCGTATCTGGTACATGTGATTGCCCCACACAATTGTGTTTGTCATGTCCACGCCGTCCCCCGACATTGTGAAAATACCGCCGGGCAAATTGTTTACTATCGTACAGTTCTTAATTTCAGGTGCACCCCATCCCGTAGTGTATATCCCGCCGCACTGAGAAGTGCCTCCCAACGAAGCATTGTTTGCTATCACGGTATTGCTTATCACAGGATAGCTTTCAAAGCAATAGATTGCACCGCCTTTGTCTCCTATATTGTTGGCGATTTTGCTATTCGTGATGGTAGGACTCGAAGAGTTGCAATAAATCGCTCCTCCATTGCGGTCTATGGACGGAATATTGACCATTGAACCGGTGTTTTTCTTCGAGAAAGTAATTGAACAATAGCTCAATATGTCATCGTCTCCCGAGTCCTCAAATCGCAACCCGCCCCAACCCATGTCTCTATTCCATGCCGTAAATTCTATCGGATGATTCTCATTTCCCTCGGCAACCAACCTCGCATTTTTACCGATGGTCATGCCATAGGGGCCTAAGAACATGACTTTGACCCCCGGTTCGATAACCAGTTCGCCGTCCTCCGGCACTTCAATGTCCCCGTCCACAAAATAGGGTGAATTGGCATCTGACCAGGTTCCGGACACTTCGCCCTCCGGGATTTGGGTTCCACCCGAGAAGGAGTTCCCTTTTAGAATCACATGCTTCGTATTTCCATCGCCGTAGTTAATCGTAAGTGTTTCATAATAGCCCCGCGCCTCATCCGGGTGGAACTTCAAATTTATCGAAGCTTCCTGTCCCGGACGCTGTATTTCAAACGAGCCTAAATGGTTCGAGTAGCTGTCATCTGCGCCGGAGACGACAAATCCTTCCGGACTGGATATCGAGTTTATCAAAATGCTTCCCGTGGTATTGTTTTTGATAAACAGTGTTTTAGGCTCAGTTTCCTGACCCGGGACGCTATAAAAGATAGATGGGGCCGGGTCAACATCGATATCCGGCGGAACAGGTCGAACATTCAGTATTGTCTCCGAGATGACATCATCAGTCGGCATGCCTATTGGTAAACGATACCATGCCTCGGTTATTTCGTCAGGATGAAGGGAACCCCAGCCGAAATTAAGGTGATACTCACCGTTTGTGTTATAGCCGTCACAAACAAAGAAGTGTCCGCCGTAACCATCCGGCGGACCAATACCTATCAGAGCGGGGAGTTGATTAATTATATTCTCTTGCAGCGTGTGATAAGACTCGCATGACAGACCACCGGTCATGTCCGCCGAATAAAAGCCGAACTTATTGAGCAACGCATCCTGCGCAGCATAGGGTGAAGCACCCGAGCCTTCGCTGGAATAATTCATTTGGGCAGCAACACCACAAGCAAAACTAAGTGCGGCGACATCTATATCATCCAGTTCTGTCAGTCTACTGTATTTAAACCGCAGGGCGGCAAGATACTCGTTCAGCTCCTCAAAAGAGGGGAAATCGTACCTGCTGCTGTCATCGTCGATATCGATACCGCTGTACGTTGAATACGAATCGTCCTCGTCGAAATGTACGTTACTTTGCTGATGATAATTGATGACCTGTGCCATCGCCGTCGCCACACAGCCCGCATAACATCTGTTGGCATCAACCGGGTCGAGCGGACAAAAGTCGTTGTAAGGTGGCCCCTGGTCCCACGTGGTCTCCAGCCACCCGTCGGTGGAAGTCGTGTTCTCTTGCGGCCACTCCTGGAATGGCTGATTCGCAAAATGTCTTGTATCTTCATTGGCATACAAATTCCATAGGTTGTTGTTTTCCATCTTCTTGAATTTATCATCTTCGGCCAGCGCCTTTGCTCTTAGCTTCATGTCCTCTTTCAACAGGCGGTACAGGGGGTTGCTTATGTTCTCGTCAGCCGGAAAGGAGCTCCTGAAAGAATAAGCGATAATCGGAGCGATATCTGTATCTGCAGAGGTCGCGACGAACCCGCGCGGCTCCAACTCGGTAATGTATGCAAGAACAGTTCCATCATCACCACATATTTCTCTCATGCCCACAGCGGTCGATTCTCTGACAGGTACTTTCTGTTCACCCGGCACTGAAAACAGCCTTATTTGTTTTCCCTGACGGATATGCTGCAACTTTAGAAACGTATCCGAGGCCTTTCGTACCTGCTCGACATTAACAGGCTCGGCTAAGCTCGTATAACAGATAAATAAGCACAACCCAATCGATACAACAGCAACTGATTTTCTTTGGTTAAAAAGATGCATCACAGAACTCCCTACCTTTCTTTTAGTCTTTCGGCGCGAAAACAGCATTGCTAAAAATGTCGAAATAGCCAGCTGTGCCTTTAGATTTGCGCTTTGGCGTATTTGTGCTCCTCCTGAAAAGAGTATAATGGCTAATTAGGACACTATCAAATTCTACCAAATCGACTCGGTTGTTGTCAATAAATTTAAAAAAATTCCCTTTTACAACAGGGGGCAACTTGCGTATCCGCAGTCTTGACTGTCTCAAATAGAGAGGTTTCCCGCGAGAAAATCAGTCTGCGTTTTTCTCGTGGATTTGGTAAAGATGCACATGTCCGCACAGTTCGGTAACAACTTTTTTTGACTTGATAACTCCCGATAAGTCTGTGATAACGATCGACCCCGAGCACCAGGTTTCCTCGGCTCGTCCCCCTCAATTGAATCGGCACTTCAGATGCGCTCGCTTAAGCTTGTCCCCGCTCAGGCGGACATCGCAAAGCCGGACTAATAACGCCCCCCCATCATCATCATCTCATCCTCCATCATATACTCCTCCTCATATCCATCCATATATTCATCACCCAACTCTGGACCGCGCCTTGAACCGGCTCGTTTGCTGCCCCAAGCCCGCAAAGGTTCCTTCTGCTCTTTTGGTAATATCTTGATTTCACCAAACGCGGTCTGCAATCCTTTGGCCCAGTACCTCCTGTTAATAGGCATATGCTCAATATCGGTCCCATCAAAACTGTAAATCATATCAAAGTAACGTCTGGCACGCATGTTCCTTCCACTCAGCCAATCATTTACAGCTATAATATCCACCAAAACTGCTCCGGTACCATAATCGATTGTCTCGGGTTCTGTAAACTGATTCCCAGCTGCGACACTACCCGCAAATTGGCCATATTGTCCACCATATGCTCCACCACCATATGCTCCACCACCATATGCTCCACCACCATATGCTCCAAGAGCAAAAGGCTCGTCCTCCTCAGGCTCGGACTCTACAACCTTACCTATCATTTCTCCTTGCCTGACCGCAAAGTCCTCACTGTACCAATAACCCAACATGTATTTGCAGACCGTCACCGTGACAGTCTTGGCGGCCTCTTGTACATCCTTCGCGAAGAAGTACTGCATTCCCGGAATCGTTATTGTCTCGGTCGTGTCGGAAAACTCACTCCATAAAATGACATCGTTCTTCTTCGCTCCAGCTACGGGATTAAAAACGCCTAACCGGATTCTGTATTGGTAGCTCTTCATCGGCTCAGCAGTATCATCGTGCGCCCAGAACAGCAGGGGTTCGCGCATCTTGGCAAGATCCGTTCTGTAGTTTATCTGAATCTTATAATATTCACGATAGACATCATTTGTCGATGGTTTCCTTGTAAGCTCTCTTCTTCTTAATGCAATCTCTCTCTCTCTGTCGATGTCGCCATCAGCACGGCCGCTTGTTCTTCTCCGTGAAGAACGCCCTCCAGTCGCAGGACCCCCGCTATCGCCATATAGTCCTCCTTCGGTCTGGCGACCACCTCGGCTTCTTCTTCTTGTTGTTGTCCCCATTTCTGCGTCACCATAAAGCCCCTCCATACCGGCGAGCCCTTCATACCCCCCACCAGCACCGGCAGGTGGTGCTCCACGCGTCCTTCCATCTGGTGCCCTGCGGCGACGATATTGCGTGTTATCCCTACGCCCATCCTCCAGTTTTTCCTCTCGGGCTGTGCGCCTCTCTTCCCTTTCTTCACTTGTCCGCAGCACCACAAACTTCTTATGCAGCGAAGGAGGAAACCACTCTTCCTTGGGAGATCCGATTTGATAGGGCTGCGGCTGCAACAGATCTGTTTGGGCTTGCCAGTCATCAAATCGGAGTAGCCGCACCTTTAACCCGCCCGGCGGCAAGTCTTTAGCATCTTCTATAATCTCAAACAGTCTCCTGTTATGGTCGATCCTCGTTCGAGGCGCATCTTGCCAATCACTCCAGCTGCCGTCACCATTCAGCTCTTGCCTTTGCAAGTGCACAGCCGCAAAGATCGGCCTGGCAAGGCACGGGTCACGGTACTGTTCTTTGACATCATAACCGGCAAAACTTTCATAAAACCTGTTGTATAATTCCGCAGTATCAAACTTCGCTTCCACCGTTACAAAGTCGAGATCATTCGGCTCATTACCGGCTTTGTCATAAAGAACTTGCCCGGTAATCTCTTGGGTAGGCAAATAAGCCACCGTCCTGATGTGCTCGACCGCTACATCGTTGACTTCAGGGATGCGAGGAAGAACGTATTCTATTGCTCTTTCAGTAGGAGTTGCGACCATCGAACTGACATAAGGCCGCGGGGGCCAGAGATTAACGTCAATATCACTTATAGCCGAATCAACCAGAGCAAGGAATTCACCAAACCTCGCCTCATAAGGTGGCAATGGCTCGGGCGGGTCGTTCAGCTTCTGCCTCAAAAGCTCAGCCTGTTCGTACACATAATCATCAATGGCACCAGGGCTGAACTTCCCGTTATCGTAGCTGACCATATTGGGACTGAAAAGAACACGCGTAATCAAAAGCCAGACGCACACGTGCCCAACAATGACCAATATGATCTTCTCGACATGTTCTTCTAAGAATGTGATTATCTTATTCATATCTTAGATCCCCTATCTGCTATTGCAAGTCTGATTTCGCGCTTCGGCTGACTATCTCAATATCTGCGGCTCCTGGTATCCACTACCTCCGGCACTTTTTTAGCCGATTCCGGTTTGATATCATCGTAGCCTTCTTTGTTGAAGATATATTCGCAAATTAAATCCAATTCCACCACAATATCTTCCCCATAACGGTAAAAACGGTGAGCTATGCCTTCTTGCTCAGCTTGGTCAATCGACCTGATCTTATTTTCTAAGATCGTTATCTGATTGTGCTTGCTGAGTCCCGCGTCTTGCGGCTTGCGATTCGGATCGCCGGCCGGGGGGGGCGCGTCACGAACTACATGTTGCTTGGCCTTGCAAAGCTCCTGCATAAACGGCAGAACCGCCTTTGTACCAATCACAACAGCAACATTAAAATGTGTGACATCAATGTCATCATCAGTAAACCTTCCCGTGCAGGATTCTGTCAGCCCATCGTCCATAGAAAAAACATAGGTGGGCTTGTCAGCTTCGTCTCTCTTTCTTCCGCCGCCGCTGCGCCGCCTGCCGCGCCCCGTAAACACCCCGCCCCCCGCACCGGGCCTTTTTAGGCCCATAGTGAAAGTTACGCTCTGAAGACGTTTGACCGGGGCTGTCAGAACGCTATCATACGCGGAATTCATAGCCTCTATCGTATCGAAAATATCTTCGATGACCCAGTAAGCCAACTGGTGATACCAGCAGTCCTCGATGGCCGTATTCGGATCAACCGCAAGTTTATAATCTGCCCAGAATTCGTATCCAGCTAAATCAACCGGATTGACATAAACAGAACAAGATTGCGCTCTCTCCATGCAAATCTCGTCAATTATCGTACGCCTGACCTCGCCCATCATGCCATACATCCCTCCATATGGGTTCATCAAAGGATTTCTTGAAGACCTCATCATTGAAGGCCTCATCGAAGTTCCCATAGAGGGCCCCATCCTCCCCCCCCTCGTACCCCGAATTCCTGATGAGTTCTCCAAACCTCTCTCTATCTCGACATCTGTAGGACAATCACCGGCATTAGCGCGAGCAATTAGTTCGTCCACCCCCTCGCGAAACCGCTGGCCAAATTTCTTGAAAATCAACGTAGAGAGGTCTGTCGGCTCAGGAAATATTTCATAGCTTAATAACTCTCTCTGAGTGCTTTGCTTCGCTAACTTTGCTATCTCATTGGCATCGTTTGCGTACTCTATCTGACGCTTTTCCTCCTCTTTCCATTGATCACGGTAAATGGGTTTTCTGGCAAAAGTTTGAACTCTTGTGCCCTTAGTAATGCTTTCCTGCTGTATCTGCTCCTTGAGCCTGCCGCTCATTAGCTGCGTAGGGACAAAAAGAAGTACACTGACCAGCGCTATGATTACCGACACCAGCAGCGATACATTATTCTTGAAAACGCTTAATTTCTGTACGATATCTCTAAAATTCGGTATATCCATTTTTTAGCTCACATTTCAAATTCGGGCGCTTACCTTTGGCCCCCTGCGGGCTGGGAACTCGGCGGCGCAGCTGATCCTGCTCCCGGATAAGTTTGTCCCATCATTTGCCCCGGTAGTTGAGGTTGCGCAGCCTCTTTAACAGACTCAGGTACCTCTCTCCAGATAAATTTAACATTTAATACGAACCAATGGTCATTGACTTCATAAGCTTCCCTGCCGCGATAAATCACTGGCTTTCCATCCTCGTCCAGCACAGCGACCTTACTGATGGTTTCATTTGTCATAGGGTCAATCAAAATCCACTCAACACCTTCACTCTGTCCGGGCTGGATCAGTTTTGTCTCCCTGAAATCCTCAACGCCTATCCCCGAAGGCATTTGAGCATCCATACTTACTTCGCCTGTATCAAAGTTGAATTGATTGGGGTCGGTCGGTTCGTAAAGCTCGAACGGGCTATTGCCGTCGACAAAGTCGTCAAGGTGCAACAATCGAGTAACAAATCCCCATTGATCCTTCCAATTTTCCACTCCGGCTGGGTATATCAATTCATCTATGTTTTCATAGGGGCTATAACCGGCTATGGTTAGTACAAATCCGAGCTTCTTTTCCTCTACAGCTTGGGCGCCGAATCCGAAACCCGGCAGACCATATTCGTATGCCCCCATCATCATCTCCTCGTACTCCTCTTCCATGTACTCCTCCTCATATTCGTCACCAATTCCGGGAGTGCCACGGCTCTTCCTGAACATATCTGCGCCGCCAAACTGCGCAATATCAAGATCGGTTGAAAAGTAAATCGACATATTCGTTATAAATAGCTGCTTTCGCTGCTTGCGGGGAACCTCCAAGACCCCTCCAACGTCGCCGCTGGCAAAGGCCTGATAAAGCTTTGCTTGTTTGAGATTGTTCTTCTCGTTCGGCAAGGCTGAGATGATGGTTTCATGCAGTACCGGAATAACTTCACGATAATCAAAGGGCTTAAACTCCTTATCTATTTTCGCCTCATATTCAGAACCTTGACGTTCAATCTCTTGGAGCTTCTGATTTGTCTGCTGAATTTCATTAAGAACGTTTCCAATTCTTTGTCGCACCTGACCGTTCTTGGCATAACTCATTCTATCCAGACCGGTTCTCGCAAAGCACAAAAGTGAAACCGCAAGCAGCACACACGCTGCGGCAATAAAGTACCTGCCCTTACCTGCCCAGGCCATCGACCGGGCAATACTGCGGGGCAGCAGGTTGCTCTCTATCCTGGCCAGGCCCAAACCCTGCAGAGCAAGACCGTAAACAATACCAAAATCGCAGACACTCTCGTGGAATTTCGCTGGCGAGACACCCGGACCTATCCCCAGCCTTTTAAACGCATCCGGCCTTTCAACAGGTATCTGAAGCGTCTGCTGTAGGTATTTGAGTAGGCCGCGAAGTTTTGTTCCCCCGCCCATGCCAATAATCTTCACTATTTTAGTGTTGGGGTTCGAGCTTTTATAAAAGCCCAGCGACCGCTGTACCTCAGAAGCTAAATCCGTAAAAACCGGCCGCATCGCCTGGAATATCTGACGGGCATATTTGCTTACCGGAGCTGTACGTTTTAGTTTTTCAGCCTTGTCAAAATTAAGCTTGAATGTATCTGCTATCGCCTTCGTAAAGGCATTACCCCCTATAAGAATACATCTTTGCCAAACTGTCGAGTTTGTGCAGACGACCAAATCGGTATTGTCCGCCCCTACGTTAAGAACAACGGTCGCTTCACTATCGGAAGTGACCAGATCAGGACGGTCGTACAGCACGTAGTTGTACAGAGCCATAGGTGACATCTGTACGTAGCTAACCTGCACCTCTTCCCTGCCAAAATGCTCCAATTCCGAGTTGACCACTTCATTTTTGATCGCAAAAATACCTACCTTAATTTCAGGGCTGTCGGCCTCTGTCATTATCTGCCAGTCCCACTGGACATTGTTAATATCAAAAGGAATCTGCTGGACCGCTTCAAACTTGACCATTTCGGGGATGCGCTTCTGCTCAACCGGTGGCAGGTTCACGAACCGTGCAAAACTATTCTGGCTGGGTACAGAAACAATAATATCTTCCATGCTCAAATCGTGCCTGCTTACAAACTTGCGCAAACTTAATGCTACAAGCTCGTCTCTCTCGGCATCCCCCACGTTGCCTCCGCTAAGAATTCTGCCGTGCTGGATATTGTCGAAGCCGATCACTTCAACAACCCCACGCTCCGTGCTTAGGTGCAATGCTTTTAGGGAATTATTACCTATATCGATTGCCCAAACTGTACCGGTTGCTGTCGCCATAACAAACCTCTCGCTCAGTTTTTAGTTATGAGTTTGCGGTCTATGAACTCAATTAGCCTTGTAAATCCGTCTCAACAAATATAGATTATACCATATTATGAAGACTTTTTCCATAAATACCCTTGGCTGCAAAGTTAATCAGTACGAGAGCCAGCAGATTCGAGAACTGCTCGAACGGCTCGGACTTCACAAGGTCGAACCGCTTAAAAAACCCGACTTGGCCGTTATCAATACCTGCTGCGTAACTCATACTGCCTCAGCCAAGAGCCGACAGTACATCCGAAAAGCCCAAAAGCTAAGTCCTGATGCTGTTATAGTTGTCTGCGGCTGCCTGCCAACTGTACGTATCGGCGAATTAAACGAGACGGGCGAAAATGTCCATCTAATTAGTTATCGGAACAACCTTGCTGCTGCGTTAAGCCAAATAGTCAGCGGCAAAGCTACCGCCTCGGATTCACAAAGCCTTCAATCCTGCTCAGATTCAGATACTATAATTAGAACAAAAAATGACGCTAAAATCAAGTGTAAAAACGAATTGACCAATCAGCCGAAACTGCCACAATTAACCTCCTTCACGGGCAAAACCAGAGCTTTTCTAAAGATCCAGGACGGCTGTGATGGATACTGCAGCTATTGTATTGTACCCAAAACCCGCCCTTTTGTTCACAGTAATCCAGCCGAGGCGGTTCTCCAGGAGGCCCGGGCCTTTGTTGAAGCAGGCCATAGGGAGATCGTTGTAACAGGAGTATTTCTCGGAGCTTACGGCCAAGAAACCGTTAGACGAAAAAACTGGGCTAATCAGCGAAACGACAAATTAGCTGATTTACTCGATGAAATGGCGGAAATACCAAATCTTGTAAGGATAAGATTAAGCTCGCTGGAGCCGGCTGACGTAACGTTGCGACTGCTTGATACTTTCTGCAAACACCGTAACATTATGCCGCATCTGCACTTGTCGCTGCAGTCAGGTTCGGAAGCGGTCCTGAAAAAGATGTGCAGACAATACAGAGCCGATGAATTTAGGGAAAAGATTGAGTCAATCAAATCCCAGCTCGACAGGCCTGCTATAACGACCGATATAATCGTTGGTTTTCCCGGTGAAACGGACGCTGACTTTGAGCAAACCGTCAACCTGGCGAAAGACGTAGGCTTTGCAAAAATGCACATTTTCAGCTTTTCGCCGCGTAGAGGCACCGTTGCGGCGGATATGCAAGATACTGTAGATAATAGAGTTATAAAGAGACGCTCACAAATATTGCTTAATTTGAATATCAAATTAGGGCTGAAGTATCGGCAGCAATTTGTTGGTGAGACCACTGAAATTTTGGTGGAAAATAACAACGGGCAACTTTGCGGACGAAGCAAAAGATATTTTATGGTCTATCTCGAAAAAGCAGGCAAAAAGCTGGGAAAAAACGAGCTGGTGAGGGTCAAATTGATTAAAAATAGCGAAAATGGAGCAATTGGGCAAGCTCTGACTAAAGGCGATTTTGAGTTCTGAATTGTTGAAAATGGACATTTAGTTTTTAGGGCTTTTAGTGAAAATTCTTATAAAGGACTTCTTCGCAGATACTTATAATGATTTGAGGGTGAATTCAAAAATCTGCATTTTTTTTACATTTTTTCGTAAAAATTTCCAAAAATTGTCAAAAACGCGCGCTTTTTAAGCAAAAATTAAAAGACATTTCAGGTAGGTCAACCTCTTAAGATTTTGGGCCTTTTAAAGGTAGACAAACAGCGTAATTTGTGCGTGGCAGTTGCTTACTGGTGGGCGCACAGGTCAGGCTGGGCTTTCGGGTTTTCTTTGTCGGATTTTGTCGGTAAAATCGACTGGGAAAGAGGTCCCTCGGCTGCGCTCGGGATGCTCGCAAACGGACTCGCAGTTTTGGGGATTGTATAGTGTGAAAGTGACATGCGGATGAGCGAGGCCGAGGAAGAAAACAAGAAGCGGGCAGGTAAGGAAGAAGACCTTCCCACTGCCAGTTTTAGCGGCTCGGCGGCGCGCGGGCCGGGAGGGAAATTCGTGACTCGTCGCTCGTGAATAATAAATCGGTGAATGAGTAGATGCGTAAAAGCGCCGGTTCGAGAATGAGAAATTCAATAGCACTTACGCAGACGAATGAATCCGTAACTTGGCCAAACTCTCAGCTTTTCCTTTCGCCCGAATACCACCGGCTCGCCACATCGTCTCCTCTGGTTTCTTCCAGAGAAGTGATATGTCCGTCCAGCCAATGGTCGGAGCTTGTGCCTGTCCTTTATCTTATTTTTTCCGGCTTATCGCCTGTATACCACCTTTTCTCCACATCGTCTCCCGTAGTTTCTTCGATGGCACTGACATGCCCGTCCAGCCATAAGGCATTGGTTCGTCCCCCGGTTCTCTCGTCATCATGACGCGATACATTATGTCTGAAAATTTGCCGATAGCTGTACCAACGACTGCCCCCTTGACTTTTTCGATAGGCGGTTAGATTCATAGCGCCAGGTATGTCATTATTATG
>Ga0114923_10002097_pt1 | contig 13599 bp, 7 predicted proteins | sample SumtaG_FD_89578 | JGI IMG/M metagenome (GOLD analysis project Ga0114923, IMG submission 89578) | Deep subsurface microbial communities from Indian Ocean to uncover new lineages of life (NeLLi) - Sumatra_00157 metaG | ecosystem: Environmental > Aquatic > Marine > Oceanic > Sediment | place: near... | reverse complement strand
TTGGAACACCAGAAGTCCAGGTACCAGAATAAATCTCTAAGCTGTCTTTGTAGATAACATATGTTCCAGGATTAGTGTCAGTGACATTCCAGCTTATAGTATTACCTGTTGCACCTTGTTCATAACCGATATCATTAGGAGTAGTAAGCACAGGATTAATTATATCTTTACCCCATTTAACTAAGGCAAAATCGTAATAATCTCCTCCTAGTGCAAAACTTGCAGTCTCTCCAAGAGCATAAAAATGAGTTTCATTAGCCCAGAGAGAATGTGCTATATCCGGACCTGTTCCACCCCAAGTACGATTCCAGAGAGAGTTTCCATCTGTGTCCCATTGGACCAAGGCGAAGTCTCGATCACCCGCTCCAAAGCTTTCAGTAGTCCCAAGAGTGTAGAGATAGGTTCCATCTCCATAGATAGACTGTCCGCTATCCGGACCAATTCCACCCCAAGTGCGGTTCCAGAGAACATTTCCATCTGTATCCCATTTCATTAAGGAGAAATCACAAATATCTTCTCCAACTTTTGGAGTAGTCCCAAGAGTGTAGAGATAGGTTCCATCTCCATAGACAGATTGTCCATAATCAATATCTTGATCTGGGGCATTCCAAGTGCGGTTCCAGAGAGCGTTTCCATCTGTGTCCCATTTAACTAAGGCAAGCTTATCAGTAGCTGTTCCATAATTACGAGAATGCCCAAGAGTGTAGAGATAGGTTCCGTTTCCCCAGATAGACGATCCCCATTCATAACTTAGTACACCCCAACCCCAAGTGCGGCTCCAAAGAATATTTCCACTCGTGTCCCATTTGACCAAAGCAAAATCATAACTTCCTGCTCCAAAGCTTTCAGTAACCCCAAGAGCATAGAGATAGGTTCCATCTCCCCAGATAGATGCTCCGCTATCCATATTTGATCCACCCCAAGTGCGGTTCCAGAGAACATTTCCGTCTGCGTCCCATTTAACTAAGGCAAAATCAGTAAGACCTGCTCCAAAGCTTGCAGTATCCCCAAGAGTGTAGAGATAGGTTCCATCGCTCCAGATAGAACTTCCTTGATCGTGGTTTGATCCACCCCAAGTGCGAGTCCAAAGAATATTTCCATCTGTATCCCACTTGACTAAGCCGAAGTCGTTTCCGCCTGCTCCCATGTTTCCAACGGTCCCAAGGGTATAGAGAGAGGTTCCATTGTTCCAGATAGAATTTCCGCTATCATACCATAGTCCACCCCAAGTACGGTTCCATATCAGTTGAACATCCGCGTCAGCAATCGCAGCCATTGGTTTCTTAGTAACAACGTTATCGTTTTCAATCACCGATTCAATATTCTTTTCCATGTAATAACTTGCATTTTGCGCTGAAAAGAAGAGCATCATGCCTATTAAAAGGAAAACAATCATTCCGCTTTTTCTTCCGTTTGTTTTTATTCTTAAAGTTGTTTTCTTCAATCAATTCAACTCCGTTTTTATTCTTTTAAAAGATCTGATCTAGCTTTTTTAAAAGATAGACTAGTTGCATTATGTGATGGAATAATGGATTCGTCAATATTGATAATTAGAACAAGCAACGAAATTCATTCAACGCAAAAACATTACCAAAACTGCTTCTTTCCATCCTTTTTCTGTAGTAAAATAGAATAACACTTAAGAGAAGAATGTTTTTCAGAAAAGCTGAATTTTTCCCATTGAAGTTTATTCACAACTTTTTTTACTTGGTGTTTCTTAATTTGTGTGTTTTTGTTAAAATAATAATAAGTATAATATTTCTATCCTTATATTAGAGTGAGCTTTTTTTTAGAAAAAAACAAAATATTCTTATTAATAGGTTTTCTTGTTTTGGGTTTTTTTATTGCTCAAATAGTAATTGCAGGAGGAAATGATAATGTTTCTGGCTGGGCTTGGTCAGAAAATATTGGTTGGATTAGTTTTAATAATACAAGTGGCGGTGGAGCAATAGATTATGGAGTTGATATCGATACTTCAACAGGAGTTTTTTCTGGTTATGCCTGGTCAGAAAATATTGGCTGGATTAGTTTTAACGAAGCAGATCTTACTGGTTGTCCAACAAGTCCTTGCCGAGCAGAACTTAATTTTTCAACAAACGAAGTTTCTGGCTGGGCAAAGGCCTTAGATATAGATAGCTGGATAAGGTTAAGAGATACAGACTATGGGGTTTGGCGTAATGATTTAACTTTGCCTAATGAGTTTAGGGACTGGGCTTGGTCAGATATAGTAATTGGCTGGATTAGTTTTAATTGTATTGATAGGAATATTTGTGGAACTTCAGATTATAAAGTAGTAGTTGCCCTTGATTCAATTGATCCAGCTGTTGATGTTTTTAATATTAATCCTGTTTCTCCCGGCTGGGTTAGCAGTACAGTAGCTTTTGATATTTCTTGGACAGTATCTGATAACGGAGGTTCTTATTTAAGTCATATTGAGGTTTGGAGAGCGAATGATGTTGATGGTAGCCCTGGTGCATGGGCTACGGTTACAGATAATTATTATGCTCCACCTGATTCTACTTCCTGGAGCAGTTCTGTTCCTAACTTTCCTTCAGAGGATGGTGTCTGGTGGTACGGGCTTCATGCTTTAGATAATATGGGCAATGAAGGTATGGAAAGCTCACCAATTAAAGTATTGATAGATAAAACACAACCAGCTTCTCAAATACAATCACCAGCCTCAAATAGTTGGTATTCTGATGATTTTTCACTTGATACTTTGGATGAGGATTTACAATCAGGATTGGATAATAGCGAATGCAAATATAAAATTATTCCTTATGAAGATACTGATGGCGATGGATTAGCTGATACAGAAAGACCATCTTCTGGCTGGTTATCAAGAACCTGCAATTCACCTCCTTACAGTCCAGTAACCAGTATTTCGGTGAGCCAGGATGACTACTGTAAATATCAGGGGGAAAATGTCTGCTGGACATATATTCGCTCTAGAGATAATGCTGGCAACCAACATTCCTCAAGTATTGAAAATGGCTCTATTAAAAATTATCATGTTGACTGGACAGACCCTGTGGTGGGCGAGATTTCGCCCTTAACTGCTGAACAGGGAATTGGACAGACTTTCAGCGCTTCTTTAAGCGATCCAGTGGGAAAAATTTCTGGATGCTGGTTTTATATAGATGGACAATATGAAAAACAAGCTGATTTTTCACCTATTTCTTGCAAACATGGGGATAATTGCACTGTTTCAGTGGATCATACTTTTTTTGATTTAGGTGATTATCGTGTGAGGTTCTCTTGTAGAGATGCTGCCATGAATGTTGGCTGGAGCCCCTCGACCACAACAGTTACAGTGAGTGTAAGTGCAAGCAATCCACCAATTATTACTAGTTTAGGCAATTATACTACCCATACTTCTACTCCAGACCAGCAGTGTACTGATCAGTCTATTTGTTGTACTGAACCAACTACCCAAAATAATTGTAATATTAAATTTAACATCAGCGCTTATGACCCAGATGGAAATCCCTTAACTTACACCTGGGATTTTGGTGACGGAGGAATTGAGTCAAACGAAGAAGATCCTTCTCATCATTATTATACTGCTAATACTTATAATGTTGTGGTTGATGTTTTTGACGGCAGTGACCATACCCAGGATAATTTTCTTATAACTGTAAGCAGTCCAACTGTTTCTGTTGGACTTACTGCTGATCCGTCTTTTGGCAGCGACTCTTTGTTAAATGTTGATTTAAGAGCTATTATGGGCGGTTCAATGTATGGAACCATAAATTATAAGTTTGATTGTACAAATGACGGTAGTTGGGAATTAGAATCCTTAGGTCAAAGCGTTGGTGATTATACTGCCGTTGACCTTTGTAATTATAGTTCATCAGGCAATTATACAGCCAAAGTTTTTGTTGAAAGAGGAGGAAGTGCCGAGGATACTGCTAATATTAATGTAGTGGCTTCAGACTGTACTCCTGGTCAGCAAATTGATTGTACTTCACCTCAGGGGTGTATTCATACAATAACTTGTCAGGGGGATAGCACTTGGCCAAGTTGCCCAACAGATGAATGTGTTGAAGATGACATTAGAGGTTGTGGAGATTGCGGAGAAGAGACATGTTTGTCTACTTGTCAGTGGGGAACTTGTAGTGGTGAAGGTGAGTGTACACCAGGTCCAGATTGTCCTGATTGCCTATGTCCTTCTGATACTTGCGTAGCTCAAGATTACTATGATTATCCTGATATTGGTGATTGTGATGCAGGTTGTTTTTGTGATACTGGCGCTGAATCAGGAGACCCGTGTGAACCAACCATTCTTATCGATAACATTCAATGTAATAAAACGCCAATATGCGACTCTTTAGATGCGATACCTGATTTAGGGATAGCGCCTTTGAGTACATCCTTTACTGGTTTGGCTCATGACGATGATGGGACCATAGTTCAATACGGTTTTATTTTTGGAGATGGAGGCTCAGGCACTACATCAGAGAACAATATTAATTATATTTATAATAATCCAGGCACTTATTGTGCTAAATTAAGAGTTTGGGATGATGAAGGAACATGGACTTCAATTCCTGGTGATTGTCCAGATGTCTGCACTAAACAAATCAATATAAGTGCAAATATTCCTCCTGTGGCTAATATTTCTTGTGACGGATCGGGATGCAGCCCTGGTGCGGCCTGCAATGGAAGCTGGATTACTTATAACAGGAATTGTCAGTATTATTTCTTAAATGATTCTACTGATCCTAATTCAACAAATCCACCTGATAATAATAATGATATTATAAAATCAACTTGGTCAATCTTTTACGAAAGTGGAACTCCTTGGCAGGATCCTTATGTAATTTGCACCGATAATTCAGGAACGCCAGAAAATGAAGGAATATGTGACTTATTGCTGCCCTCCTTGCCAACTAGTCAAAATTATTATGTTACTTTAACTGTTGAAGATGTAAAAGGAGCAACTAATAGTTTTAGTAGAAACTTTTATGTCAGAAGAGAAATAGCTGCTGATTTTCAGTGTTCTTTGAATCCTGAAGAAGGTTGGCAGAGCTGTAATGGTTTTGTGACCTCTGAAGGCGAGGTAGTGTACTTTAAGGATACTTCTGTGATTTCTGAAGGCGCAACAGGAGCAAGCAGCTGGAGCTGGGCTTTTGAGGATGGTGATCCATTAACCAGTTCCAGTCAAAATCCTTCAGCAAGCTTTATTAACCTTAGCGCTAGTTCTGGTGTAGTAACTTTGGATATTATAGATAATGTTGGAAGAACTGATTCAGAACAGTATCAGTTACAGATTACTATTCCTTTGCCTGAATGGGAGGAGGTTGTTCCCTGGTAATTATTCTGTTTAACTATGATGAAGAATAAAGCTTTTAAGTTTTTGTTGTTTTTAAAAAATAGCATTAAAGCTATCCAGCACCATTTTTCAAGAAAGAACAATGGTGCTGGGTTTACATTAGCTGAGCTTCTCATGGTTATTGCTATTATTCTTCTTCTTTTTCCAATGATTCTTACCAATTATAATGCAGGTGAAAAACAATTCTCTCTTTACAGGTCAGCCCATAGTTTAGCTCAGGAGTTAAGAAATGTACAAGAAATGGCAATGACCGGCGAAATAACTCCTTTTCAGTTTGGGCAAAATTTTCCAAGAGGTGGCTACGGGCTTTATTTTGAGTCCAATACCAGTTCTTATATCCTTTTTGCTGATTGTGACGGCGACAATGAATATGATTCATCAGGAATAGCCGCCAGTTGTTTTGAAGCAAATTCAGCGCCCGGCGAGTCTTACCCAGAACAAATTAGAGAGATTTCCTTAGAGTTAGGGGTTATAATTTCAAACATTATTCCTATAACCCCTATAAATATTGTTTTTTTCCCGCCTGTTCCAATTATTACAATAAAACCTCAACCTTTTGATAATCAAGCAATCATTACTTTAAGTCTTGCTGGCAAGACCAAGACTATTACTATTAATACTATTGGTTTGATTGATGTGGACTGAGTAAATATCAAATGACAAAGTTTAAATATCAAATGAAACCCAAAATCCAAATAATAAATATAAAATTTAATAAAAGTGGTGCGGGGTTTACACTCTTGGAAGTGATTGTAGCCATTTTTATTTTAACAGTAGGGATTGGAGGATCTTTCTCTTTAATTCAGCAGACATTTTTTACTGTTACAATGGCTCAGTCAAGAATAATTGCTGCCTATTTGGCTCAAGAGGGAATTGAAATAGTCAGGAATGTGAGGGACAATAATTGGTTAGAGCAAAGAGAGTCTTTCGAAGTCCCGCCCCTGCCCTTATGGAATGAAGGTTTAAACAGTTGTTTGTCGCCTAGTAGTTGTTGTGAGGCTGATAATGAGACAGATACGCCTTCATCGTATTCTCCTTTAACCACTGTTACTGGGTGCGCTTTTGATGACCTTCGTTATCTTAATATTGATGGTAATGGTTTTTACAGTTATTCTAGTGGCGACCAGACCAAATTTAAAAGAAAAATTTTCATTGAGTCAATAAGCGTTGATAAAATGAAAGTAGCGGTTATAGTAGAATGGCATGATAGGGGTAAAACTCATCAAATTGAGGTTGTAGGGCATATTACTAACTGGTACGAACAACACAGACAATAAAAAGTATGAATTCTGAGATTAAAAAACAAAGAGCATATACATTAATTGAAGTTTTGATATCTATCGCAATTTTTTTCATTGTTGTTGCTGGTCCAACCGGACTTTTTATTTTCTCACTTAAAAATCAAAACAGAATCCTTGGCACAAGAGAAATTGTTGATAACGCTTCTCATGTTTTTGAATATATGAGCAGGGCTTTAAGAATGGCGAGAAAAGAATTAAACTGTACAGGTAGAATTAACCCAGAAACCTGCGCATGTTTAAAAAATAGTGGTTATGGTTTTAATTATGAAATCACGCATAATGGAAAGGGAATAAAATTTAAAACCTCTCAACAGCCCTCTGTTTGCCAGGAATTCTTTTGGGATACAACAGATAATAGACTAAAGGAATCAAAAAACGGTTTAGATTCTATTGCTTTAACGTCAGATGATTTAGAGGTTGTTTCATTCAAATTCAAAGAATCTGGTTTCACCCAGGACGACAATGATCAGCCAAGAGTTGTGTTTTTTTTAGAAATAACAAAAAAAAGCGAGGTTATATCTCCAAAAATAAAAATTCAGACCATAATTTCTCAAAGAAACTTAGATGTTAGATATTAAAAACATTGTAAAACATTATAAATCTTTATTATGGGGTATTTAAAACAAGAAAAAGGAGTTTCAATATTATTTGCTGTTTCAATTTTAAGTGTTATTTTAGCAATTAGTTTAGGAACAAGCACTATTTTGATTAGTCAAATTAAAACCATAAGAAAAATTGGTTATTCTGTAACTGCGTTTTATGCTGCCGACAATGGAATTGAAGAAGTGTTGCTGATGGCAATTCCCTCTAATATTCCTGAAACTCAATTAAATGGAGCTACATATAAAGTAGATATTAAAGACAGCGATAACCCAGATTGCGATGCTGCTAATTTTTGTATAAAATCAACAGGTGCTTATAAAGGAACAAAGCGGGGAATTGAAATTAAATATTAAAGCCCTGCGTTGGCATATTAATTGAAATTAAATATTAAAGCCCTGCGTTGGCATATTATATGAAAAGAGAAGAAGCTAAAAAAAGAATTGATAAGTTAAAAAAACTGATTAATCGCCATCGTTATCTCTATCATGTTTTAGACAAACAGGAGGTTTCTGATGAGGCTTTTGACTCTTTAAAACACGAACTTTATAAGTTAGAGGAACAGTTCCCTGAACTTATTACAGTTGACTCTCCTACCCAAAGGGTGGCTGGCAAGGCCTTAAAAGGATTTGAAAAGATTGGGCATAAAACTCCAATGCTTTCTATTGAAGATGTCTTTTCTAGGGAAGAGCTTCAAAGTTGGCAAAACTATTTAAGAAAAATAACAGAGCAGGAACTCGAGTACTTTTTAGAGCCAAAAATAGATGGGTTTGCAATATCTTTGATTTATGAAAAAGGTCTTTTATCGAAAGCTGCAACAAGAGGAGACAGTAGGGTTGGTGAAGATGTCACTCAAAACATTAAAACAATCAGAAGTATTCCATTAAAATTAGAAATTATTTTTTTAAAAAATAAAATAAAAAAAAATAATGAAAATAAAATAAAAAATTTAATTAAAAATAAAATAATTGAAATTCGTGGCGAAGTTTACATGGGAAAAAAGGATTTTGAAAAATTAAATAAAAAATTAAAAGAAAAAAAAGAAAAAATATTTGCCAATCCAAGAAATTTAGCAGCTGGTTCAATTCGTCAGCTTGACCCTAAATTAGCAGCTTCCCGTCCTTTAAAGTTTTTTGCCTACGATCTTATTAGTGATTTAGGCCAGGAAACTCATTATCAATCTCATCAAATTCTTCTTTCTTTGGGCTTTAAAACTGATTCCGGTAAAACCACCAAAAACATTGATGGTATCATGAAATACTGGCAGGATATTGAAAAAAGAAGAGACGAATTTCCTTTTCAAATAGATGGAGTAGTAGTTAATATTAACAGCATTTCATCTTTTAAAAAACTAGGAGTGGTTGGCAAAAGCCCAAGGGCTGTGAGGGCGTTTAAGTTCTCACCGAAAGAAGCAACAACTATTATTAAAGACATAAAGCTTCAGGTTGGAAGAACCGGAGCCGTAACTCCAGTAGCTGTTTTAAAGCCTGTTAAAATAGGGGGGGTTATAGTCTCCAGAGCCACTTTGCACAACAATGAGGAGATTAAAAGGCTGGATATACGAATAAACGACACAGTTTCTATTATACGGGCAGGGGATGTGATACCCGCTGTAACCAGGGTTTTTAAAGAACTAAGAACAGGAAAGGAGAAGAAGTTTAAAATGCCTTTGATTTGCCCTTCTTGCTCAATGAAACTAGTTAAACCCGAAAAAGAGGTTGTCTGGCGCTGCCAGAACGAGAATTGTTTTGCTAGAAAAAGAAAGTATTTTTATCACTTTATTTCAAAAGGAACCTTTGACATTACTGGTCTTGGACCTAAAATCATTGACAGGTTAATAGAGGAAAAGCTGGTTTCTGATCCAGCAGACCTGTTTAGTTTAAAAGAGGAGGACATTGCGCCTTTAGAGCGTTTTGCAGAGAAGTCTTCTTATAATTTAATATCAGCTATTCAATCAAAAAAGAGTATTACCCTAGAGCGATTTATCTATACCCTGGGTATTAGAAGTGTGGGGGAGCGTACTGCTAATGACTTAGCTCAATACTTTGGTTCTGTAGAAAAATTAAAACAAGTTTCAATGGAAAAATTAGAAAGTATTAAAGATATTGGTCCAGTTGTAGCAAAATCAATTTATGAATTTTTTAAAAATAAAACTAATTTAGAATTTATTGAAAAATTAAAAAAAATAGGAATAAAAATTAAATTAAAAAAAATAAAAAATAAAAAATTAAAATTAAAAAAAATAATATTTGTTTTGACAGGAGCATTAGAGTTAATGACAAGAGAAGAGGTAAAAGAAAAAATACGTACTCTGGGCGGAGAAATATCTGAAGCAGTTTCCAGTAGAACAGATTATTTAGTAGTAGGTAAGGAACCGGGCTCTAAACTCAAAAAAGCAAAAGCGATTGGTACTAAAACACTTACAGAAAAAGAGTTCTTGAAGATGATAAAATAGCCTTATGAAATCTATTTTTTCTCATTTTAAAAAATTAGACTGGAACCTTATAACTATTGTTTTTCTTTTGATTGGTATTGGGCTTGTGTCTATTTACAGCTCTTCTTTCGGCAGGGATGATTTCTTAAATTTTAAGAAACAGATCATTTTTGTTTTGATAGGTTTTTTATTAATGTTGCTTATAAGTTTTTTTGACTGGAGAGTTTTTCAAACAGATCCTTACTTAATTTTGATTTTATACTTTCTATGTATCGTATTACTTTTAGGTATTTTTTTCTTTGCCCCAGAAATTAGAGGTGTTAAGGGTTGGTATAAATTAGGGCCCATTGCTTTTGATCCAATTGAGCCAACTAAGATTATTTTAATAATTTTATTGGCAAAGTATTTTTCAATGCGCCACATTGAGATATATAGAGTAATTCACATATTGATTTCTGGCTTGTATGTTTTACTTCCTTCAATCATTATCTTTTTTCAACCAGATTTGGGTTCAGTATTAGTATTGATTAGTTTGTGGATAGGGGTTCTTTTAATTTCAGGCATTAAGCTGCGTCATTTCTTCATTCTGCTTTTATGTGGTTTTTTAGTTTTAGCATTAAGTTGGTCTACAGTTCTAAAAGACTACCAAAAGCAAAGATTATTAAGCTTTATTAAACCTCAACTATCAGATCCCCTTAAAATTGGTTGGAATCAAAGACAGGCAAAGATTGCTATAGGTTCTGGTGGGCTTTTGGGTCAGGGAATAAATAGTGGTTCACAGACACAAAATGGGTTTTTGCCTGAACCTCAAACTGATTTTATTTTCTCTGCTATTGCTGAAGAAACAGGATTAATAGGAATTATAGTGCTGCTCTTGCTTTTTTCCCTTCTAATTTGGAGAATTTTTCAAATTGCTATAAGAACTAATTCTAATTTTTCTCGTCTTTTTGCTTCTGGTTTAAGTATTTTATTGCTTGTTCAGTGCTTTATTCATATTGGTATGAATCTTGGCATTCTTCCTATTATTGGAATTTCACTGCCCTTAGTAAGTTATGGCGGTTCAGGAGTATTAGTTGTTTTTATTAGTTTGGGTATTTTACAAAGCATATATATTCAATCTGTTCGAATAAAATAAAGTATCGGATTAAATCCGATATAATTAATAGTATCGGATTTATTTATAAGTTATTCACAATAAGCGCTTGACAGCGTTTTTTGTTTTAAAGATAATAAGATAAGTTATAGTTTTTTGAAATTAATAAAAAGAAGGCCCCAAATAAAACGCTCTTACTGTTTTTTTGTTGCCTCCTTTATTTAAAGTTAACAAATTTTTATTTTTTGTCAAGGTTTTTAATGAATAAAAAAGAAAATCAAAATCAATACATAACACTTCAAGAGGCAACAAAATATTGTGATTATTCGCAGGAGTATTTAAGTTTAAGAGCGAGGCAAGGCAAGTTAATGGCTGTGAAGTTTAAAAGAAACTGGCTCACAAAAAAAGAATGGTTAAAAGAATATTTGGAACAACCAAGCAATTATATTTCTTTAAAACAGGCAGCAGAGTATTGCGATTACTCTCATGATTATTTAAGTTTAAGGGCAAGACAAGGAAAATTAAAAGCAGTGAAGTTAGCTAAGAATTGGATGACTAAAAAAAAGTGGCTGGATAAGTATTTAAAGAAACACCAAAAAAAACTAAAACAAAAAATTATTAAAGCTGAAATTGTAAAAATTTTACCCCCTCCAGATAATTTACCTCTTGAAAAATTTCAGCCAGGCGTTAAGATTTTTCGAAATCTATTAACTACTAGAATACTCCGTATAGGAGTTATTTCAATTTTAATAGTGGGTTTACTTGTCTCAGGAGTGCTTGTTGGGAAAGGTTTTTTTTCAAACACTTTAATGCCTCATTTTTCCCAAACCCATAGCGTTATTGGTAAGTTTTTAAATCGTTCAGTCTTGCCAATAATTGGAGATTCTCCAATATTAAGAAATGTTTTGTTTAGTATTGCAGTAGCTGAAGAAAGTATTGGCGATGTTTTTAGAACATATTTTTCCTGGCTCGGAAATTCCCTTAAATCAATATCTCAAAAAATCACAAAAACTTATTTTGCTATTCATAATTCTTTTAATGAAAATACAAAACAAGGATTTATAGCAATTAAAAATTTTGTACTTAGTTTTTTTGATGGAATAGGGAATTTTTTTGCTAATATCGGCCGAGGCAAAAGAATTTCAGAAGATAAGCTTTTAACAGAAGAAACGTTTATAGAGACTGAAGAAAGATTAACTCAAAAATTAATTGAGGCATTCCAACAAGGTTTTGAAAAACTAACAAGAGAAGGAATACCATCAAAACAAATTATTACAGAAATCCAACCAATAAAGGAAATAACAAGAGAAGTAAGAACAGTAGATTCAGCAACACTAGCCCAGCTAAAATCTGATATACAGTATATTCAAACAGAACTAGCTAACAGATTGTATGCTCCAGGAGGAGTCATTACCCAACAGATCTATATTACAGAGCCTATTCGATCGCCCAAGATTTATCAAGAAAATGGTGATATAGTTTTGCAAACTTTAGGTTCAGGCAACATCATTCTATCAGCTGCTACTGGCTTACAACTTCATGGGAGTCAGGTAGTAATAGATTCAACAAGCATATTAAATCCTTTAATATATTTGGCTGACGCAACAAGAATTGATGGGCCAGTAACGGCTCAAAGAATTACTTTAAATGCTCCAGCTGATTTTATAGGTAAAATTTTAGATGTTCAATTAGCTGGTGCTTCTAAATTCTCGGTTGATAATGCTGGAACAGCTCTCTTAATTGGAGACTTTTTTATTACTGGTAATTTATCAGTATCAGGCAATCAAACCTTTAGTGGAACGTTTACAATTAATGCCTCATCCTCTTCGCCAGCACTAACAGTAAATCAAACAGGAAATGGTAAAATCTTCGATTTCACTTCAACGGCCGACTCAACCCAAAATTTAGGAACAATAACGGGAGTAACTACTAATGCAATCTTGGCTTTGTATCAACAAGGAACTGGTTCAGTATTAATAGCTACTACTACTTCATCAACAACCCAGCCAGCAATAAAGATAACTAACTTAGGTACTGGTGAATCATTTATTGTTGAAAGCCAAGATGCTGATTCATCACCTTTTGTTATTGATTCATCTGGTAATGTAGGTATTTCTACCTCATCACCTTTATACACACTACAAGCATGGGGCAATGTATTCATTGGTACTTCAACAACACCCACTTTATTTGTTGATACTGGAACACAGAATGTAGGAATAGGAACTTCAACGCCAAGCCAAGCCCTTCATGTAGCAGGCAATATCTTGGGTTCAGGAAATGCTGTGTTTGAAGGCGTCTTAAACGTACAAGGATATACTACTTCTACCTTTGCCGGACCTGTTCAGATTACCACTACCACTCAACCTCAACTTATTGTTAGGTATGATTCAACAAATTATCTTACTGGTTCTGTTTCTTCACAAGGCACTACTACATTAGTTTCTACGGGTCCTCTTGATTTAACAGGTGCTGGCTCTTCTGTCTGGCAGACAACTAATTATGGCAGTTTAACTATTCAGAGCGCCAGTTCAACAGAAATTGTGTCTGGAGATAATCTAATTGCTTCATCAACCAATGAAATGATTTTTGCTACAGCAGGCGAAGAAAGAGCCAGGATTGATACTTCAGGAAGATTAGGCATTGCCACTACAACACCATCCTATCCACTTCATGTCTGGGGTTCAGCTGGCTTTGGAACTTCAACTCTACCCACCTTATATGTTGATTCAGGAACTCAAAGAGTTGGTATTGGTACGACAACTCCAAGAGCAAATCTAGAAGTTGTTGGGTCTGTTTTATTCACCGACACAACTACAACTAATTTCTCAATTAG
>Ga0114923_10002096_pt1 | contig 13599 bp, 10 predicted proteins | sample SumtaG_FD_89578 | JGI IMG/M metagenome (GOLD analysis project Ga0114923, IMG submission 89578) | Deep subsurface microbial communities from Indian Ocean to uncover new lineages of life (NeLLi) - Sumatra_00157 metaG | ecosystem: Environmental > Aquatic > Marine > Oceanic > Sediment | place: near... | reverse complement strand
GTTTTTGTGACTTATCTGTGGGGGAGACCGCAGCTCCCGCTTGCGGGAGAATGCGGAGGGGGCAAGGAATGCCCCCGCAGATACGTCACTAAAAACACCAGCCCGGGAGACTCGGAACGAAAGAAAAGAGATCATTTGCCCAAACCAATGTCGAGTAGAAAAGGTTCTCATTAGTAAATTCAAGGAATATTGCTAAAATGATCAAACTGGTTAGGGGCTTTAGGGATATCCTTCCGGCAGATACGGCGCTCTGGCAGAATGTTGAAACAATGCTGCGGGAGCTGCTTGAAGACTTCGGCTTTGCCGAACTGCGCATACCTATCCTTGAGCAAACCGAGCTCTTTGCCCGCAGTATTGGAGCAAACACCGACATTGTGGAAAAGGAGATGTATACCTTTGCCGACCGCAAGGGGGATTCACTCACGTTGCGGCCCGAGGCCACGGCATCGGTTGTCAGGGCGTACATACAACACAAGTTGTATGCAAAAGACCCCGTATGGAAACTATACACAATCGGCCCGATGTTTCGCAGGGAGCGACCCCAGAAAGGCCGCTACCGGCAGTTTTACCAAATTAACGCCGAGGTCTTTGGGCTACACGACCCCAGGGCGGATGCCGAACTGATCTTATTGTTGATGACATTCATGCGTCGTCTTGAGCTTTCCGGTATTATGCTTCACATCAACTCCCTCGGCTGTCCTGAATGCCGTCCGCGTTTTAAAGACGCTCTAAAATTGTTTCTGGCAGGACGCTCAGAGCAACTCTGTTCAGACTGCCTCAGGAGGCGGGATAAAAACCCCCTGCGGATCTTCGACTGCAAGGTGCCGTCCTGCAAGGAAAGCATGCAAGATGCCCCCTCTATCCTTGACTACCTTTGTCATGCATGCCAAAATCATTTTTTTACAGTCAAAGAAATCCTGGACAGGTTTAATATCCCTTATGAGATAAACCACAGCCTGGTGAGGGGCCTGGACTACTACACCCGGACGACATTTGAGGTGCTCGCCGGGGCCTTGGGAGCCCAAGATGCTGTGGCGGGCGGCGGACGATATGACGGCCTGGTGAAGGCATTGGGGGGCCCTGATCAACCAGGCGTCGGGTTTGCCGTGGGTGTGGATCGGTTAACGGAACTTCTGGCAGGCCGGGTGCAAGGCCTTGAAAAGCGCCCTGATATCTTTATTGCCGCCATTGGCGAACGGGCACAGGATATTGCTTTTCAATGGGTGCAGGACTTTAGACTTCAAGGGGTCCGGGCTGAGATCGATTTTGAAAATCGGAGCCTTAAGAGCCAGATGCGGCGGGCGGATAAATTCGGCGCGTCGTATGCGCTTATTGTAGGTGACCGTGAATTGGATAGCAAGGCCGCGGTGCTCAGAAACATGACGACCAAGGAGCAGAAAGAGATCCCCCTCCAGGATCTAATAGCTCTCGTTGTTAAAAGACTTCAATAACCGGCAGCGAATAATGAAGACCGGAAAAGAGGAAATCTTGCTTGAATCCCTCGGACAGATGAAGCGGACCCATAATTGTTCGCAGTTAACGGCCAAGGATATAGGTAAAGAAGTGGTGCTTATGGGGTGGGTACAGCGCCGGAGGGACCATGGCGGCGTGATATTTGTGGATCTTCGCGACCGCGAGGGGATTACCCAGGTGGTCTTTAACCCGGAGTTCGACAAAGAAACTCACCAAAAGGCCAATTCCATCAGAAACGAGTTTGTGCTGGCAGCGCGGGGAACCGTGGCAGCAAGGCCTGAAGGTATGATCAACCCCAACCTGAAAACCGGTGAGATCGACGTGATGGCCTCGGAACTCAGGATCCTGAACACGTCCAAGACACCGCCGTTTGTCCTGGAAGACAACACGCAGGTATCGGAAAGTATCCGACTGCAGTACCGTTACCTTGATATGCGGCGTCAGGTGCTCCAAAAAAACCTTATGCTCCGGCACAGGGCGGCCTCGATCATCCGTTCTTATCTAAACAACCTGGGATTTCTCGATATCGAAACGCCGTTCTTGACCAGGAGTACGCCAGAGGGCGCGCGTGACTATCTGGTGCCAAGCCGGGTCAATCCAGGCCAATTCTATGCGCTGCCGCAATCTCCCCAGATCTTTAAGCAACTTCTAATGATGGCCGGGTTCGACAAGTACTACCAGATTGTTCGGTGCTTTTGAGATGAAGACCTTCGGGCGGACAGGCAGCCGGAATTTACACAGATTGATATGGAGATGACCTTTGTAACAGAGGATGATGTCATAGCTGTTTCCGAAGGGATGATGGCCGCCCTTTTTAAAGAGGCCCTCGGGGTAGAGATCAAACGACCATTCAAGCGTCTGACATATGAAGAGGCAACCAGCCGGTTCGGACTCGATAAACCCGACCTTCGATTCGGCCTGGAGTTAAAAAACGTGTCTGATATTGTTGCCGCCTCTGAATTTAAGGCATTTGCGAAGGTGGTGAAGTCAGGCGGGATAGTCAAGGCGATCAATGCAAAGGGATGCGTTGATTTCTCCCGAAAAGAGATCGATGATCTGACGGAATTCGTGGCTATATACAAGGCCAAAGGCCTGGCCTGGATCAAGGTACGAGCGGATGCCTGGCAAGCGCCTATTGTCAAATTCTTTAACGATGGGGAAAGGGAAGCCCTCCGCCAAAGGCTTGACATGGAGCCTGGAGATCTTGTCTTTTTCATAGCCGATCAACCAAAGGTGGCACATGAGGCACTGGGACGCCTTCGAAGCCACCTGGCTGAAAAGCTGGGGTTGAGCAACCAGAACCAATACAACTTCGTATGGGTAACCGAGTTTCCCCTCGTGGAATACGATGAGGAGGAAAAACGGTATGTGGCCGTGCACCATCCCTTCACGGCCCCGGTTGAGGAACACATAGATCGGCTTGCTGAAGACCCGCTTTCTGTGCGGTCCAGGGCCTATGATCTTGTCCTGAATGGAACCGAAATTGGCGGCGGAAGCATCCGCAACCATCAGCGCGCAGTTCAGGAAAGTGTTTTCAATGCCTTAGGCATTGATCGCGAAACCTACGAGAAAAAGTTTGGCTTCTTACTGGAAGCCATAGACTTTGGCGCCCCTCCACACGGCGGCATTGCCCTCGGCTTTGACAGGCTTGTTATGCTAATGGCCAAACAGACTTCCATCCGGGATGTTATCGCCTTTCCAAAGACCCAAAAGGCGACCTGCCTCCTTACGAGTGCCCCTTGCGAGGCCTCTGCGGCACAGCTTGAAGAACTCTCCTTGAAACTCCGAACCCTGACGGGATGACATAAACGAATCCCCTAAGAAAATTTTGACATTACCGCGGGATTGGTGTATTATTCACTGTTCTATTATTCGTCACGTCAAAAATCCCGAGATCAAATGGCAAAGAAGAAAAAAACAGATAAATCCTCGGTCAAGAAATTAGAGAATAATTTGAAAGCAGTCGAGGAGCAGGTCCTGCTTTATGCTAAAGACCTGGCCAGGATCTTTGTGGAAAGGAAGGAAAAAGAGAGGCAGTTAGAATTGACTAAACAGCAGCTGGCACGTTCTGCCAGGATAGGCCTCTTGGGGGAACTTGCGGCCGGCATTGCGCATGAAATCAACAACATATTAACCCCGGCCATGGGTAATTTATCTCTCCTGCTCATGGATCGAGACACGCTTCCTCAAAAGGCGGCTGAACGCCTGGAAACCATAGAACAAAGCTTGATGAAATCGACTTATATGTTGCAGCAGGTTCTCGATTTTTCGCGTAAGAGGCCTGAGAAGAGAAAACCTATGGATATCACAGCTATTTTGAAAGAGAGCCTTTCCCTGTTGAAATATAGGTTTATAAAAAAACAGATAAAGATCGAAAAAAACTTACAACCTGACCTGCCAAAACTTCAGATAGATAATACTCAAATTGAACAGGTCTTCACCAATCTGGCCCTCAATGCCATCGATGCCATGGGAAAGGGCGATACCTTGCGCATTACCACCAGTTATCATCTGGGAAAACAGGCAGGTGCACAGCCGTACGTGGAAATTCTGTTTGAAGATACAGGTCACGGCATCCCCCCTGAGTCCATGGAGCATGTGTTTGAGCCCTTTTACACAACAAAAGAGCAAAGCCGCGGCACCGGCCTCGGGCTATTCATATCTTATGGAATCGTAGAAAAACACGGAGGCACGATGGATGTCGCAAGTATGCCTGATGCGGGGACACAGTTTAAGATTTGCCTGCCTGCCTCGTGACGTCTCTGAATTTCTATTTGTATAATAAGAGCTGGAGCTTTCCATTCCTGACCTGAGTAAGGTAGACGTCGTCTATCCCCTGGTGATCCTGGGGACCGAAGTTAATAACAGCTCCAATTCCCACGTAATGTTCCTTAATAGACTCTAATGCCCTGATGAAGCCTTCCCGGGAAATATCTCGTCCTGCCCGTCTTAGTGCTTCGATCAAAACCCGGGCGTTAATAAAACCCTCAAAACTTACAAAGTTCGGCTTGTCCTGAGGATAGTATTGGCTCAGCAGGCGGGAATATTGCTCACAGGCCGGCAAAAGAATTCGTTCGGTAGGCGATGGTACAACTTGTGTGATATAGACCCCCTCACCAGCTTTACCGAGTTCCTGCACCAGCTTATCCGGCCCTACAAAAGAGACATTGTGGAATAAAGGATTGTACTTCCTGGTCCTGGCTTCCTTTATAAACTTGGCACAGGGGCTGTAGGTACCTATCATGATGACCGCCTGGGCCTGAGATGCCTGGATCTTATCAAGGGCATCCTCAATATCCAAGGTCCCCCTTATAAAACTCGCCGTAGCCACCGGGGAAAGACCATGCTTTTGCAGGGCTATCTGCGTCCCTTTCAGGCCGTCAAAACCATAGTCGTCATATTGATAGAATACCGCTATACGGCGCAGCTTTTTTTCTTCCACAAAGTAGCGGACGATCGCATTGGTCTCCTGGTAGTAAGACGATCGGACATTAAAGATATAATGCCGGAAGGGAAAGCGTAGTTTGTCGGCCCCGGTGAAAAGACCCAGAAGCGGAATCTTGGCATCTTCCACAATGTCTATAATCTTTACGCTGGTCGGTGTCCCAACATAGCAAAAGAGGCAAAACACCTTGTCCTTGTAAATTAATCTTTTCGTGTTGTCTACACATCGCGGCGGGTCGTATTCGTCATCATAGGCGATCACCCTGATCTTGCGGTGGTGGATACCGCCCTCACTGTTTATCTTCTTAATCAAGCACATTGCGCCGTGCATGTATTGGGTCCCCAAGAAGCTGGCATGTCCCCCGAGGGCCAATGACGAACCGATCAATATTTCGTCGTGGGTTATCCCTGGGCTATGAACAGCATATGCAGGCAGTACCGGCTTTAAATCCCTTTCTTCTTCAATCGGCGGCGATTCCAAGTGAAAATAGCCGTAAAGGCTATAAACACCAAGAGCGATCAAGATCAAAATAATTACAGGCCATATCTTTTGCAAATCGTCTTCCCCCAATCAGGCAAGTACGTTGTCTATCTTATCCATTAACTCCATGGGGCTAAACGGCTTTACAAAATAATCATCAGCGCCTGAGGCAAGCCCCTTCTCTTTGTCGACTTGTTGCCCTTTAGCCGTAAGCATAATAATATAAATATGTTTTGTATTAGGGTCTTTCTTGAGAAGACTGCAAACATCAAAACCATCAAATCGACCCGGCATCATGATGTCCAATAAGATAATATCCGGCTTGTCCTCTTGAGCTATCTTTAAGGCCTCGTCGCCGGAGGAGGCATGCAGAATCTCGGCATCGCCTACGGAAAGCGTGATCTCTACAAGCTTTCTTACCTTTTCCTCGTCATCGACTATTAATATTTTTTTCATTTTAGATCTTATTCCTCTAATATAGGAAGTCCGAAGCTGATTGTTGTTCCTTTACCTATCTCGCCTTCCGCATGTATCTTGCCATTGTGAGACTCCACAATATACTTTGCAATAGACAGACCAAGGCCCGTACCACCAATATGAGCTGTTTCATCCCGCTCTACCCTGAAGAACTTATCAAAGATACGGGGAATGTCCTGTTCCGATATCCCAATTCCCCGGTCTTGGACACTAATCCAGACCATATTATCCCTTACAAAGGCCTTACACATAATATCGCCATGCGAAGAGTATTTAATTGCATTATCAAGAAGGTTCTTTATAACCTGACCAATCTTCTCTTCGTCTGCATTTACAAGGGGAAGATTTTTTTCTATATCCGTGATAATGCGACGGTTGGCCTTTCCCCCGGAATAAAACCTGATGTTTTTCATCAAGACGTTAACCGGCTGTATCGACTTTTTCTCAAACCTAAAATCTTTTTCTGATTCCAGCCTGGTGACATCAAGCATGTCATTGACAATCCCACTCAGGTTGATCGACTCCTCGTTAATAAATCCCAAGAACTCCTTTTTCTGGTCTTCAGTTAAATCTCTTGTCAACAAAAGCTCACTGTATCCCAACAGGGTGGTCAGGGGTGTGCGAAGCTCATGCGATGCCATACTCATGAACTCTGACTTGACAATGTTGGCTTCCATCAACTCGTTTTGAATGGCCCTTAATTCCTGGTTGCTCATTTCCAATTCCTGTGTACGTCGATGCACCTTTTCCTCAAGGGTGTTGCTATATTGTTCTATCTCCTCCTTTGAGCGTGCCAAGTCCAGGGCCATCTGGTTAAAGGCCCCCGCTAAAGTGCCGACCTCGTCTTTGGAGCTTACTGTCGCCCTTTGGGAAAGATCTCCTCCTGCCAGTTTCTTGGTAACCTCTATCAGGCTCTGGATCGGTCTAATAATCGGGTTGGCTACTTGAAAGGAAAGCAATATCCCCAAGAGGATACCCATGCCGGAGATCAGCAGGCCGAACTGAAAGATTTCAGACAAGTGTCTGTAATAATCTGTTGCGTCATAACCAATGCTTACGACACCTTTAAACTCATTGTTGATTCTCAACGGCATATCGACCATATATACTTTTTGACGAGAGAATAGCCGGGTATAGATATCCGCCCCATTGATAATTGCACTGATTCCCCTGTCATCGGCAATCATGCCGACTCTGCTCAGGTCATTGGAGGCGATGATTCGACTGTCATCGTCGACGATCATAATCCGCGAAATAATCTCGGATCCCATAGTTAACTTGTCTACCAATCTTTGAATATGGATCAGCTCGTTTACATCCCGCATATTCTTGATACTGTAACTAAGCGATTCGGCCATGATTCGGCTGTCTCTCTTCATCTGATCGAAGAGGTGAGCCCGACGTTTGGAACCGGCTCGAAAGTATTCCCGCATTTCAAAGGCAACCTCCAGCACGCCTAAAACCTGATTCTCTTTCTTAAGCGGATAAATCGCTGAATAAACATCCTCTCCCATCTTTTTGTCGAATCCGCTAACATAGTAACCCTTTTGTAATGCCTCCGAAACCAGGTGTGAAGATGCGACCTCCCCCACCTGCTCCCTGAATGTGGCTGATGTAATTCGCGAATGATTATCTACGACCCGTACACTGAAAACCCCTTCGGTTAACGATAATTCTTCCACCAGTGTTTGCAGGTTTACCTTTTTGGCAATACTTTTCCGGCTTGCGACATTGATAATCAGGGCACGGTTCAAGATACCGGCATTGATCTGCATGTTGGTAAGGAGACTCTTTTTTTCGTGCATGTAGCTGGACCAGAAGGAGAGTAAGGCAATGAAGATGAGCAAGATAAACATGGACGCTATAACCTTGGTCCGTATGCCCATATATTTTAGAAATCGCATATGTCTCACCCCCTCATTATGTATTTGGGATGCATTACACAAAAAAGTTTCTTCAAGCCCTCGTATTTGCCGGGGCTACGAGCGAGACCATGTAGCTGCGACGGCAACGGCCATGATCAGCCACACAATCAAAAGGATTGTAGATAGAAATATACAACGGCGATAGGCAATGTATAGCTTTTTGTTTCCTTCTTCCAAAAACCTTTTGCCTATACGTCTCATTTTTTCACTCTCTCTTTTCAGTGCGGCAAGGGTATGATCCTGACTTTCGTAGTTACTTATAATCTCGTCAAACATCTGATCATCTTTGTCCATCAATTCCTCGATCCTTTTATCCTCGCCCGCCCACATCATGAGATTTAAAACCGCTTCCTTGCGCTTATCCTCAAAAGAACGTTCATCCGGGGGTTTGGGATGGCTTCGGTAAACCAAGTACCCCTTTTCATGTATGCGAATCTCCTGCAGTGCGATGATGCCGCGCTCGGGATTCATTTTTGAATATATGACCGCCAGGATGCTCTTTTCCAGATTTCTTATGTCGGCAATGTTCTTTTCGATGGCCTTATGATACAGGACAAACTGATCAAACAATCGCTCATAAAGGTTCATTGCCTCTTCCCATGCCGCAAATTCAAAAAATTCCGCTCGCCTTTGGGCAAATATTGATTTTTCATAAAAGGAGTGTAATTTTCGCAACTTTTCTATCTTGTCCTTGACATTGTCTAATACGTCCTGCTTGTGGTACAGAAGATGATCTTTCTCTTGCAATTGCATCTCCAACGCTGATGCCAGTATCTGTTCCCCGGTATTGATCATATGGGTGTACTTAGGGATAGCTTTGATATTTAATATGAAAAGGATGCTGAAAAGGAGGGAAAGAACAATGCAAATGCTAAAGGCGGTTATGACCACTCTTGGGGATTTCATCTCGACACCTTTTCCCCCGCTTTGGGCTTAATCCTGTGTTCAATTCGTCTCCGGTATTTCTCATAATTAAATTCCGGAGTCCAGTTACGATCGTGACACTTGATGCAGACCCTTTGATAATCTATCTTTCTTCCAATCGGAAGGCCGTCTTTGTCGTGAGGGCTATCCTTGTGTTTGCTGCCGGGCCCGTGGCAGGCCTCACACTGGACCCCTCTTAACTCTGGAGTAATCTTTTCACTGACAAAACCCTGGAGTCCTCGATAACCGGTTGTATGACACTTTAAGCAGTATGGGTTGTTCTTCATCCTCCCCAGCCGGACAAAGGCATTGGCATGTGGATCTTTTTCCCATTCCTTGAAATATTCAAAATGACAAAGGCGGCATTTCCTGTTGCCGATATAGTATGGCTCTTCAGCAGCGAGGACATCGCAGGTATAGGGTTGGAACGGGCAGGTTGCAAGGCCGCAGAGAACAGCCCCGAGGATCAAGGCTATAAGTGTAATAATTTTAAAGATAGATTTGGACATCTCGCGAACCCAAGGCCCGCTCGTCTTTCAAGGGCCTCAAGCCCTATCTGAAAGGTTCGATTCAACTACGTTTACTCAAATAAAAGATATTATAACCTGAACATAGGTTAAATGTCAAGAGTGTCAAGACATTAACGGATAAACATTAAGATATTAAAAGACATGACGATATAGTAATAGTTACGGATGAAGCTAATGACTTGACAAGTCTATTTTATTGGCGTATAAAAATGTAAAGAAACAAATTGGTTATGTCATATATGGCATAGCTTTTCTGGCCTTCTGGCGGACCTGACCTTACAAGGAATCTTTTTCCTTACAAGCTGAAAGGGTCATGAATAGCAAACACGTTTCATGGTTTCCATGTATAGACTTTCCAGAATCCATTCTATTATTAACAATACCAATTATAGCTAAAAAGTGTGTATCGAGAGGAGGTGAACTTGAAGTCTTCAGGTAACCTTTTTTCTCAGTCTCAGAAAGGAGGGTGAACGCTAAATGAAAGTAACCCGTAGAAAATTTATGCAGATCTCTGGTGCGACGGCTGCCGGGCTTGCTGTAAGCGGTTTGGGCTTTGACCTTTCGCCGGTCAGGTCACACGCCCAAATGTTCAAGCCCAAGTATGCCAAAGAGACCACCACCATCTGCTGCTACTGTGCAGTAGGGTGCGGGGCCATCGTGCATACCAACATGAAGGGCGACGGCCGCGTCATCAACATCGAGGGTGATCCCGACCACGTGATCAACCGGGGCAGCCTGTGCAGTAAAGGCGCTGCATTGTTTCAATTGGCAGAAACTAAAAACCGGCTTCTTCGTCCCATGTACCGGGCGCCTTATGCCAAAAAGTGGAAGCGGGTGTCATGGGATTGGGCGCTGACCGAGATTGCCAAGCGCGTCAAGAAGACCCGTGATGCCACCTTTACTCGCAAGAATGCCAAGGGTCAGGTGGTCAACCGGACGACCGACATTGCCTCGGTAGGAAGTGCTGCTATAGACAACGAAGAGTGCTGGACCTACCAGGCACTTATGAGGGCCCTGGGGCTCGTATACATCGAACACCAGGCCCGTATCTGACACAGCGCCACTGTTGCGGCTCTGGCAGAGTCGTTCGGACGAGGCGCTATGACCAACCACTGGATCGACATCGGCAACAGCGATTGCATCCTGGTCATGGGAAGCAATGCCGCCGAGAACCATCCGATATCATTCAAGTATGTCGTCAAGGCAATGGAAAATGGAGCCAAGCTCATCAGCGTGGACCCCAGATTCACCAGGACCTCCTCAAAGGCGGACATCTATGCCCCGCTGCGGTCAGGTACCGACATTGCCTTTTTGGGCGGCATGATCAAGTACATCCTTGACAAAAATCTCTATAACAAGGACTACGTGCGGGCCTATACCAATGCCCCGTTCATCGTGGGCAAGGCTTACGGCTTCAAGGACGGACTCTTTTCCGGCTATAACCGCAGGGCCCGCAAGTATGACAAGTCAAAATGGGCCTTTGAGATGGATGAAAAGGGTGTCCCGAAAATGGACCGGAGCTTGAAGGATCCCAAGTGTGTGTTCCAGCTGTTGAAGAAACATTACAGCCGGTACAACACCAAGCTGGTCTCAGAGATCACAGGGACCACGGAGGCCGACCTCCTGAAGATCTACAAGACCTATTCAGCCACCGGCAAAAAGGGTAAGGCCGCAACCATCATGTATGCCATGGGCTGGACCCAGCATACCGTGGGGACCCAGAATATCCGTACCATGGCCATGATCCAGTTGCTCCTCGGCAACATCGGGATGGCGGGCGGCGGTGTGAACGCCCTGCGCGGTGAGTCGAATGTACAGGGCTCCACGGACCACTGTCTGCTCTGGCACATCTGGCCCGGATACCTTAAGACCCCGAGGGCCTCCAATGTTTCATTGGCAGCCTATAACAAGAAATGGACACCTAAGAGCAAAGATCCAATAAGCGCGAACTGGTGGCAAAACTATCCGAAGTATTCGGTCAGCATGTTAAAGTCGTTCTTTGGAAAACGGGCTACCAAGAGAAATAATTTTGGATACGACTGGCTGCCCAAGGTGGATGACGGCAAGGCGTACTCCTGGCTCGATATCTTTGATGAAATGTACAAGGGGACGATCGGGGGCTTCTTTGCCTGGGGGATGAACCCGGCCTGTAGCGGTGCCAATGCCGGAAAGAACCGGATGGCAATGGCCAATCTTGACTGGATGGTCAATGTCAATATCTTTGACAATGAGACCGGCTCGTTCTGGCGAGGCCCGGGCATGAGTCCTTCTACCATTAAGACCGAGGTGTTCATGCTGCCGGCCTGTGTGTCCGTTGAAAAGGAAGGGAGCATTACCAACAGCGGTCGCTGGATGCAGTGGCGATACGAGGGCCCAAAACCCCTTGGCAAGAGTAAGTCCGACGGCGATATTATCATGAAACTCGGCCTTAAACTCAAAGGGCTTTATAAACAGGAAGGCGGCGTCTTCCCAAAGCCGATCGCGAACCTGAAATGGAACTACACGACAAAAGGCAAGTATGATCCCCACAAGGTGGCCAAGGAAATCAACGGCTACTTCCTGAAAAACGTTACCGTTAAGGGTAAGCTGTGTAAAAAGGGGACCCTGGTTCCAAGCTTTGCATGGCTCCAGGCAGACGGCTCCACATCTTCGGGCAACTGGCTCTACTGCAACAGCTATACTGAAAAGGGAAACATGTCGGCCCGGCGAAGCCAGAAAGATGCCGCCAACAAGATCGGGCTCTATCCGAATTTTTCCTGGTGCTGGCCTGTAAACCGCAGGATCATCTACAACCGTGCCTCGGTGGACCTCAAGGGAAACCCGTTGGACAGGAAGCACTGGGTAATTAAATGGAACGGGAAAAAGTGGATCGGCGATGTGCCGGACGGTGGATGGCCGCCGCTGGGAAGCCTTGAAAAGCCCAACCCAAAGAGCAAGTGGGCTTTTATCATGAGGAAACACGGGCACGCCCAGATCTTCGGGCCTGGCCGGGCGGATGGTCCGTTCCCTGAACATTATGAGCCGCTTGAATGTCCGATTGAGAAAAACCTCATGGGCAAGGAGAGGATGAATCCCACAGCGGCGGTTTACGCAACAGATGCAGATGCCTACAAGACCTGCGATCCGAGATACCCCTTTGTGTGCACGACTTACCGGGTCGTGGAACACTGGCAGACCGGTCTCATGACCCGGCCACAGCCATGGCTCCTTGAGATGCAGCCACAGGTATTTGTGGAAATTAGCGAGGAGTTGGCAAGACTCAAAAGGATCAAGAACGGCGAGCGCGTCCTGGTCGCATCGGCACGCGGTTCTCTGAAATGCACGGCTATCGTGACCAAACGATTCAAGCCGTTTAAGATTGGTGGAAACATCGTTCATCAAGTCGGTCTCCCATGGTGTTTTGGCTGGCGTTGGCCGAAAAGCGGTAAAGAAGAGAGTGCCAACCTGCTGACGCCCGCAACGGGTGACCCGAACACTCGTATCCCTGAAACCAAGGCCTTTATGTGCAATGTATCCAAACTAAGAAGGAGAAGGAGGTGATCTGAATGCCAGGTAAATCATTTCTCATTGACACTAGTCTTTGTACGGCCTGCAGAGGTTGTCAGGTCGCCTGCAAGCAGTGGAACAGCCTGCCTGCAGAGAAAACCGTGAACCGTGGAACCTACCAGAACCCGGCGGATCTCTCCTTCAGGACTTACAAACTTGTAAGGTTCAACGAGGTGGTGGTGGACGGCAAGCTCAAGTGGCTCTTCTTCCCGGATCAGTGCCGCCACTGCCTGGAGCCGCCTTGCGAAATGACGGCCGATGATCCAAGGGCGATCTTCAGGGATTCGGCAACCGGTGCAGTCCTGTATACGACCAATACCAAGCAGGCTGACAGGGAAGCTATCGTCGACTCCTGCCCGTATAATATCCCACGGGTGTCCAAGAAAAGGACCCTGACCAAGTGCAATATGTGTATTGGTCGTGTAAAAAACGGGCAGTTGCCTGCCTGTGTGAAGACCTGCCCCACCGGCGCCATGAACTTCGGCGACCGGGAGGAGATGCTTAAGATGGCCAAGAAGCGTCTGAGCAAGGTCAAGAAGACCCACCGAAATGCAAGATTGTTGAATCCTGATGATGTTCGGGTCATCTATCTGGTAACAGAAGATCCAAATCTCTATCATAAGTTTGCAGTTGCCTCAAACTCGGCCTTTGACATAACAAGGGCCGTGGCTTTAAAGAGGCTCGTCAAGCCATTAACCGACTTGACCGCTCGCGTGTGATAGAAAAACGAGTTCTTAGAATCTGAAACATCAAACAAGGGGAGAAGGTCGATTGATCTTCTCCCCTTTTTGTGCTATAT